>JAEEGJ010022893.1_pt1 | contig 13193 bp, 8 predicted proteins | sample 8958761 | NCBI WGS metagenome assembly JAEEGJ01 (sample SAMN16246546, study PRJNA631951) | gut metagenome | biome: gut microbiome; feature: rumen; material: RS-attached | host: Bos | place: Iran: Karaj | collected 2018-10
ATTTCTGGGTTAGCCAGATGGATCAGGGCGCAAGCAGGGAAGATATCTTTAACGGCATAGTACTTAGTGACGAGTTTACGAATCTTTGCAATAAATACGGACTCAGAAGATAATTGGATAATTGATTAAGACAGAGGACCTTTGATGAGAAGTTTGGACAAAAATACGGATAGTAAAAAAGATAAACTTATCCTTATTGCTGTTTTTGGCCTTTTTCTCATCGAGGTCCTTTTAAGATTATATTTCGCAGACTTTTCCAAGGCTGCACATACATATCGTGACGAATTAAGATATCTGCAGATAGCAAAGAACATGTTTGCGAACGGTTCGCTTTCAATCTACGGTGCAAAGAACGATTATCAGAAGATCCTGTATTCGCTTCTTCTGGCACCGACATATTTTATTAAGAATTCTATCATCAGAATAAAAGTGATCTCATTGATCAATTCGATCCTGGTCAGCAGCTCGGTATTTCCGGGGTATCTTATAGCTAAGAAAATATCAGACAACAATAAGAAGATTATCCTTTTATCTCTTTTACTTTTGTCTGTTTTTACGGATATGTGTTACTCGCTCACTTTTATGAGTGAGAATCTCTTTCTTCCTCTCGGGATGTGGGAAGTTTATTTCCTTATCTGCCTTCTCACAGAAAGATCACCCAGGAAACAAATAATATATTCGATCCTAAACGGTATATTCTCGTACCTGTTATATCTTACCAAGGAAGTCAGCCTGTACTTTGTACTGGCTTTCCTCGCGGTATCTGTGATCATAGGAATAAGAGAAAAGACGTTTAAAGGAGTATTAAGACAGTGCGTGGGATATATGGCAAGTTTCGGGATATGTTTTATTATTGCGAAACTTACGATATTCCGTGGTATGAATAATTCATATGACCAGACGAGCCTTTCGGCTATAGGAACGCATTACGCTTTCGAGTATATGATATATGCATTTTTCATACACTTAATCTTCTTGGGATTAGCGAGTTTCCTTTTTTCGATAGTTTTTTCGCTTATATCATTTAAGAATCTTTCGCGTATCCAAAAGATATCTTTCCTGTTTCTGATCATTTGCGTGATTATAAATGTGGCAACGATCGCATTTACGATTTCCGTAAGAGAAGATCTTGGCCGTGTGATCCCGAGGCAGCATCTAAGGTACTATGCGCCTTTGATGATACCAATTCTTATGATCTTTTTATGCTCTATAGAGAAAAATGATGTTGAATTGTCGGCGAAACAAAAGGCTGGACTGATTATTACTTCAGTTGTTTTTATTGCAGCATTTGTTTTCCTTCCTGCGGAGAGGATTCCGTATACGATATCCGATTTTACAGGACTTCACCTATATAATTACATGTTTGATTTCCGGTTTACCGATATGAGAGAGGGAACGGAAGCGGTTGTTATCAACAACGGGATCGTGATTCTCAAATTACTCACTGCAGCTTTTGTTGTAACCGGTCTCATTCTTTTGATGTTAAAACGAAAAGGTTTAAGCCTCATTTTCTTTGTTTCAACTATACTTCTGGCAGAAGTTATCAATTCGGATATAGCGATAAAGGAAATAAAGAAGAATTATCATGTTTCCGAAGAACAGGCCGGGAAAGCGGAAGATTTGAACGAATACCTTGAAAACGTCGACGGAAATATCCTCGTGGTCGTAAATGCCTCATTTACAGAGAATAAGATTATGGATACGTATGTCAGTTCCGATTATTGCGTTATTCCTGAATGGCAGCTTATTGAGGCGGCAGCAGATAAAGAGTATATTGATCTGCAAACCACGAAGTTTTCAACGATCTATAAGAACTACAATACGCTTTATGATGAGTATGATGATTACGATGTGATCATTTCATACAGTGAATTACCCTTTAGTGAAGGCAAAGTAAATGTTTTGGACGATCGTGATCTGGGAGACATATATATTTATCAAAACTTGACTCCGGGACAGCTGTGGCTGGATTATGGCAATGAGTAAGCAAATCAGGGGCTAATACAGTATGAATTGATACTCTTTAAATAGTTGCAAAGGTTGATTTTACACCGAAAATTTGGTATATTATAGAGTATGTTTTACATATAAAAAGATAGGGGGAATTGATATGCAAAAGTTAAGAAAATCAGGGGAATTATTGATCGGTTTGTTGCTTTTGGCTATCACTTGCTTCGTGCTTATGCCCATTAAGGCACAGGCTAAGAGCGCAGCTGATGCGGCAGCAGCTATAGACGGAGTGAATTTATACAATCAGGAAGGTATAAACATTCTGGCTGTTGAAAAAGACGGTATTACAGTTGAAGGATACGATTTGAGCGGCTATTCCGTTTTAATCAAGGCAAATAACGTCACGGTTAAAAACTGTACAAATATTATGTTTTTAAACATTCATCCGAATCTCTCGGGAGTAAAGTTTACAGGCAATACTATCGTAGGACCTTACGCTACAGGCGTAACGATCCTTTCGGATAATGTTGAGATCTCAAACAATACTATTACAGGTACAACCAATTTTGGTATTTATGCTGAAAATAGAAAAGGATGTACAATCTCAGGTAACACTGTTTCAGGTAATGCAGGATTATATTCCATTATCATCAAGAAGTGTTCCAATATGACCATTTCGGGAAATACGATCAAGGATTCGGCACTTGATGCTTTAAGAATCGAGGGAGATAACGGTTCGGTCATCAGTAAGAATACATTATTAAACAGTGCTGCAGCAGGATGGACTTCTTCCGGTCACGGCGAAGGTTTGATCATTGACGCAAATTGTAAAGGAACACAGGTTATTGAAAATACAGTAGACGGAGTTAAAAGCGGTAAGGCTGGATACGGCAACGGAATCATGGTTGCAAACAGTACAGATATTACCATTAAAAGCAATACAGTAACCAATATAGGCAACCATGGATTGCAGGCTTCTTACAATGCAAAGAACGTAGTTTTTGAAAACAATACGATCACAAAGGCAAACAATGACGGTATCTCAATATCAAGAGGAGCGGAAGCCGATTGTATTGACAATAAAATACATGACAATGTAGGTCAGGGTATTGTATACGACGGACATGAAGGTGCAACTACAGGAACTGTTAAAGGAAATGAAGTTTATTCCAATACAGAATTTGGAATTCTTTTAAGCGGCGGAACATTTACCGTAACAGATAACAAGGTTGGAAATAACGGTTCTGAAGGCATCAGAGCAGTTGAGGCAAGTTCGGGAACAATATCCGGAAATACAGTATATGATAATGCAAGTACTGTAGGAATGCAGTTCTTCACAGGAACAACGTTTAAGGCAAGCAACAACCATATTTACAAGTCTTCTATAGACAATGAAGGATACGGAATAATCGTAAATGCGGGCTCCAATGTTGAAGTTATAGGTAACAGAGTATGCAATTACGGTCACAGTGCAATATTTGCACATGAAACATCAACATTTAAGGCTTCAGGCAACCAGGCCACTCTGTCCGGCGTAAATATGTTTATTGGAAATGCATACACCAAGGCCGAAGATTTATTCCAGAATAATTTAGTCATCACAGATCTTTCAGGTAATAAATTTTCGGGTTATACATACCATGGAGGATATAAATCGGGTGCAGTTATTAATGGAACAGTTTATCTAACTAATTCAAATGATGATGGCGGAACAATTGAAGTGACATATCCTAATACAGACACTGGTAAAGTTACCATGTTTACAGTAGACAATAACGGCAACTCAATCGTTCTTAATGCCAACCCGGATTTCGTGTTAAATCTTGACGGATCTCAGGGAACAAATACAGGCAACGAAGCACAGGTTAAGGAGTTTGTAAAGAGATTTTATGTAACAATTCTTCAGAGACCTTATGATGACGAAGGCTTGACCAACTGGGCAAATGTTCTTCTTTCAAAGAAGATGACAGCATCCGATGTTGCTCACGGCTTTGTATTCAGCGAAGAATTTGTAAACAAGGGTTATAGCAATGAAGAATTCGTTGCAAGAATGTATGCAGCATTCTTCGGAAGAGAGGCTTCAGCCGATCCTGCCGGAGCAAACACATGGATAAGCGCCTTAAACGATGGTTATTCAAGAGACTTTGTATTTGCAGGTTTTGTTAATTCTGACGAGTTTAGAAACATTTGTGCTGAATACGGAATGGAGGCGGGTTCATATGATCCCAGCGGAGCACCTCAGAATCCTCAGCCTCAGCAACAGCAGCCTTCCAACCCTCAGCCTTCACAGACACAGAGCGGTATCAGAATTGATGCTTCAGGCGTAGATCCTGCAAAGCTTGACGAGTTCATGGAAAGACTTTACAACGAAGCACTCGGAAGACCGAGTGATCCTCAGGGAAAGAAAGATTGGGCAAATGCTATCATTAGCGGTCAGTTTGATGCGGGTACTGTAGCAAGATATGGATTCTTCGCATCGGATGAATATGTAAATAAGGGTAAATCCAACGAGGAATTCGTTCATGATGCATACAGAGCATTCTTTGGAAGAGATGAGGACCAGGGCGGATATGATATGTGGGTTAAGGCACTTTATGACGGCACATATACAAGAGACCAGGTTATCGAAGCAGGCTTCGGATATTCGGATGAATTCATCGGATTGCTTGAAAGCTACGGATTTAAAGTATACAGATAAAAGTAATTAAGGCGCCTGGCACCATTTGGTGTCAGGCACCGTTATAGAGGATGAAACTTTGAAAAAAGCACTTATAATCGGTGCTGCCGGATTTGTCGGTAATTATCTTATCAATCATCTGGCACTCGATAAGGGCATGGAAGTGTATGCTACCAAGCTTGCACACGAAAGCCTTGAAAACGAAAATGCAAAGGTCACAGATCTTAATATCCTTGATAAGCAGGAGATCGTAGATGTTCTCTTTAAGATTAGACCTGATTATATATTCCATCTGGCAGCGCAAAGCTCGGTAGGTGTGGCATGGAAGAACCCTTCGCTTACAATTGATGTAAATATCAAGGGCAGCGTCAATGTGATGGATGCCATAAGGGAGCTTTACTATAAGCCCAGAGTCCTTCTTATTGGGTCGGGTGAGGAGTACGGACATATCAAGCCCGGCGAGACTCCCATAAATGAAGAGAATAATTTAAGACCGGGAAATATCTATGCGGCTACCAAAGCCTGTCAGAATATGATAGGAAGCATCTATGCGAAAGCTTATGATATGGACCTGATGCTTGTAAGGGCATTTAATCATATAGGACCTAATCAGTTACCAATGTTTGTAGTCGCAGACTTTTGCAAACAGGTTGTCGAGATAGAAAAAGGCTTAAGAGAACCTGTAATGTATGTCGGTAATCTTAAGGCTATGCGAGATTTCTCGGATGTAAGAGATGTGGTCAGAGCCTATGCGCTTCTTATAGAAAAAGGTGAAAAAGGCGAGACATACAATGTCGGAAGCGGTCATGCAGTAGCTATTCAGGATATACTGGATCTGATCCTTTCAAAGTCCACTGCCACCATCAAAGTGGAGGTCGATCCGGCAAAGATCCGTCCCGTGGATGTTCCAATCATCGAAGCGGATACAACGAAGATCAACAAAGCAACAGGCTGGAAGACGGAAATACCGCTCGAACAGACGATAGAAGAAACTTTGAATTATTGGAGGAGCAAGATAAATGAGTGATACATCTTCCAAGTTATTTTCAAGTCAGGGAATTACGGAATCGACAAGATTCATTCATACACCCGGAGAATTTGCTCTTAATAACCTTTTGTACGTACAGGAAGCAGGTACTCTTAAGAGCTTAAGACCTCATAAGAGTACGAGAGAAGGCCTTGAATCCGTTTTATTCATGGTCATTAAAAGCGGTGAGGGCTTTGTAAGAGTTCTAGACAAGGAATATTCGGTCAAGAGCGGTGATTGTGTACTGATCAACTGTGCTGACCATTACGAGCATGAGAGCAGTGAAGCGAATCCCTGGGAATTGTCATGGGTACATTTCTTTGGAAAGAGTGCTGTAAACTTCTTTGAGTTGTTCTTAAAGGAAAACAGAAGGGATAACGTCTTTACACCTTCAGAAACTGAAGGATATGTGAAGATGATCGAAAACCTCATGGCACTTTGTAATGATAAAAGCAATATGTCAGAGATTTATGCCAATGAGACTTTGACGGAAATGCTTACAGAGATCATATCGGATGTCGAGAGTCTTTCGAGTAGGAACAGTGATATTGATGTTTCGATGATCAGAACATATATTAATGATAATTATGCATCCGGTTCGGTGATAGATGATATCTATGCCAAAGTAGGAGCAGACAAAGCGGTGATCGAAGAGGCATTTAAGGACTCATACGGAATAACTCCGAATGAGTATCTTAAGTTCAGGAGACTTAATGTAGCCAAAGAAATGCTTCGATTTACCATTGAAAGTGAGACTGATATAGCCCGTGAATGCGGATTTGAAGAATATAATGACTTCATCAAACTTTTCGTGGATGCAGAAAGCGTGACACCCGAAATTTACCGCAGTAAGTGGGCTCAGTGGATAAAATAAAATCCAGATTTAACTTTTATTTTGGAGGAAAACAACGTGAAAAAAGCATTAATTACCGGAATCACAGGACAGGATGGATCGTTCCTTGCGGAATTATTATTTGAGAAAGGATATGAGGTTCACGGAATCACAAGAAGAGCTTCCGGACATAACACATCCAAGATCGATCATCTTATCAAAGCGAATTCGATAACACTTCATGACGGAGATTTATCAGATTCAACTTCTCTTATTAAGATCATAGGAGCAGTTAAGCCCGATGAGATTTATAACCTCGCAGCTCAGTCACATGTTCAGGTATCTTTTGATGTACCCGAGTACTCAGGTGACGTAGACGCTATCGGTGTTCTTCGTATCCTTGAAGCAGTAAGAACACTCGGACTTGAAAAGACAACAAAGATTTATCAGGCATCTACTTCCGAACTTTACGGTAAGGTTGAGGAAGTTCCTCAGTCAGAGACAACTCCTTTCCATCCTTATTCACCCTATGCCATCGCTAAACAGTACGGCTTCTGGATGATGAAGGAATACAGAGAAGCTTATGGTATGTTCTGCGTAAACGGAATCCTCTTTAACCATGAATCCGAAAGAAGAGGTGAAACATTTGTTACCAGAAAGATAACACTCGCTGCAGCTCGTATCGCTGAAGGCCTTCAGGATCATTTGGAACTCGGCAACCTTGATTCCAAGAGAGACTGGGGTTATGCAAAGGATTACGTAGAATGCATGTGGCTTATCATGCAGCAGGATACTCCCGATGATTTCGTTATTGCAACAGGCGAACAGCATACAGTAAGAGACTTTACAGAGAAAGCATTCGCTGCTAACGGAATCACATTAAGATGGGAAGGAAACGGCATCGACGAGAAGGGTTACGACACAGCCACAGGCAAGATGCTTGTATGTGTAAATCCTCAGTGGTACAGACCTACCGATGTTGACAACCTCTGGGGTAACCCCACCAAGGCCAAGACAGTCCTCGGCTGGAATCCCCAGAAGACTTCATATGAAGAACTTATCAGAATCATGGCTACAAACGACAGAGAAATAGCCAAAAGAGAAAAAGCATTAGCTAACGCTTAAAAGCCTTCCCCTTGAGAAGGAAAAAGTAAAGGCTTCTCCTTGAGGAGAAGCTGTCAGCGAAGCTGACTGATGAGGTGTTATTAAATTGAAATGCATTATCCTAGCAGGCGGGAGAGGAGACAGATTATGGCCCCTCTCCCGTCAAAGTTATCCGAAACAATTTATTAAGCTTCAGGGTGACCATTCCTTATTTCAGGAAACGATAGCCAGAAATATTCCTTACTGTGATGAGTTTATCATAATCACTAACGAGGAATACCGTTTCATAGCCATTAACCAGGTGGCAGCATTCCAGGGTCTGGTACACCGTTACATATTTGAGGGCGAGGGCCGTAAGACGACCGCCGCTCTTACTTTGGCATGCTTAAGACTTAATAAATCGGAATCTGTGCTGGTAGTACCTGCCGATCAGGTTATAGACGGCGGCAGCTATAAAGATGATATAACAAGGGCCAAAGAACTGGCCAATGAAGGCAATATCGTTACATTCGGTATGCCTGTCAATTCTCCGGAAGAAAGGTATGGATATATCAAAGCCGAAGGTGAAGATGTACTCGCATTTGTTGAAAAGCCTGATCATGAGACTGCTGTCGAGTATATGAATTCCGGCAATTATCTTGTGAATAGCGGAATGATGCTTTTCAGAGCCGGAGATTTCCTGGATGAGTTAAAGAATTATTCGCCGGATATTTATTATATATGTAAGAATGCCCTTAAGGGAAAGAAGACAAAGGGAAATTCAGTTACGTATCCTGCATCCGTGATGAATTCGATTCCTGCGGTCCATATAGAAAAGACGCTTCTTGAAAAGACAAAGAGAGCCAAAGTGGTAAAAACTCACTTTGATTGGAAAGATATCGGCGGTCTGGAGGATGTGGCTGATTCCAGAACATCTTCAGACGGATATGAATACGAAAACAACTGTGAAAACACAGATATCATAAACAGATGCCCCAAGAGTATAGTAGTAGCAAATGGTGTATCGGATGTAGTTATTGTCAATACAACTGATGCAGTATATGTAGGTAAAAAAGGTGAATCAGAGCGTCTTAAGGAACTTGTTAACGATTCAGAAGCGGTATCTCAGATTGGGCGCTTTTTCGAATCAGGAAGAGTTTTCTACAGACAATGGGGTTCGTATGACCTTTTGGTAGACACTCCCCATTACAGGGTAAAACATGTAGTAATTCAGCCCGGAAAAACCATATATGCACATAAACATGAGTTCAGATCCGAACACTGGACTGTTGTTTCAGGCACTGCATTTATTGAGCTTGATGGAAAAGAAGGGTATTTCCATACTGACGATGTTGTCGATGTATTACCCGGTATGAAACATCAGGTCAGCAATGCAGGAGATACTGAACTTGTAATAGTAGAAGTATCAGTCGGCGAAAATGTCAGTGAAGATGACAAGATCAATGCTGAATGGAACGATACACCAAACAATGCATCCACATTACCTTCAGAAGCTTTGGTAAAGCTTAATCCTGCTTTTAAGGATAATCTCTGGGGCGGCACCAAACTTAAAGAAATATATGGAAAGAAATGTGATTTTGACATACTGGCCGAAAGCTGGGAAATGTCGGCGCACGAAGCAGGACAGAGCATTATAGCAACAGGCCGCAACAAAGGTATGCTTTTTAACGAATACCTTTCATTGATCGGAAAAGAAAACTGGGGCTGGAAATGCAGATCATTTGAAGATTTCCCGATACTTGTTAAGTTTATTGATGCCAAGGATAAGTTATCTGTTCAGGTCCATCCCGATGATGATTATGCGATAGCTAATGAAGCGCAGTACGGTAAGAATGAAGTATGGTATGTGATAGATTGTGAACCGGAATCATATCTCTACTGTGGTTTTAACAGGGATGTTACTAAAGACGAAGTATTAAAGCGTATTAAGGATGATACTATCCTTGAGGTCCTTAATAAGATACCTGTTTCCAAGGGCGATGTTATCTTTATCAAAACGGGAACCGTTCATGCCATCGGAGCAGGAATAGTAATATGTGAGATTCAGCAAAGCTCAACCTGTACATATCGTCTTTACGATTTTAATCGTAAGGATAAATTTGGAGATCTGAGAGAACTTCATATAGATAAAGCTTTGGATGTAATGAATTTCTCAAAGTATTGTCCCGAGAAGATAAACGAAGGTGTTGTAAATGCGGAAGGGTATACGAAGCGAGTAATTTCGCTTTGTAAGTATTTTGAATGTGCTTTACTGGAGATAGAATCGAATGCAAGGATTCTGGGTGTGGAAGAGAGCTTTACATCGTTCCTTTGCATAGAGGGTAGTGGTTCGGTTAATGTCAGAAGACAAGATGAACCCGATACCGTTGCAGAAAAGCTTGAATTTAAGGCGGGGGATAGCCTTTTTGCTCCGAAATCTACGGATATTTTTGAGATAACAGGAAAATGTAAAATAATAGTTACAAGAGTATAAATATAACAAAAATGTGCCGGCTTCAAAAATAGCCGGCATTATTTTTGTACTTCAGCAAAATGACGAATAAATGACAAGGCTCTGAATTTGTAATAATCATCATTTTGTGGTATTATGTCAAATGTATATTTATGCTTATAGAGGATAATGCCTATGAAACTTATAATCCAAATTCCTTGTTATAATGAAGCAGAAACGCTTGAAATTGCTTTAAATGATCTTCCTAAACATATTGATGGTATTGATGAGATTGAATACTTAATCATCAATGACGGAAGTAAAGATAATACTGTTGAAGTTGCTAAGAACTGGGGAGTTCATTATGTAGTTAACTTCAAAAAGAATAAGGGTCTTGCAAAAGGATTTATGGCCGGTATTGATGCTTGTCTTATGAATGGTGCGGATATTATAGTAAATACTGATGCTGATAATCAGTATTGTGGGGAGGATATTGAAACTATAGTTCGTCCAATTCTTGAAGGAAAAGCGGATATAGTTATAGGTGCAAGACCTATTGATCAAACAGCTCATTTTTCATGGTTAAAGAAGAAACTTCAACATTTTGGAAGCTGGGTGGTAAGAAAAGCATCAGGCACAGATATTCCTGATGCACCTTCGGGATTTCGTGCGTATAGTAGAGAAGCTGCTCTTCAGCTAAATGTTGTAAATGAATATACATATACATTGGAACAGATTGTTCAAGCAGGGAGAACAAAAATCCCTATTATGTCTGTTCCTATTCGGACAAATGGGGAACTTAGACCTTCTAGATTGTTCCACAGTATGTTTGGATATATAAAAAGATCAATGGTTACTATTATAAGGGCGTACCTTATGTACAAACCAATGAGATTTTTTACTGGATTGGCAGTTTTGCCTCTAACTGCAGGTGTTGCTTTAGGAATTCGATATATTATTAAAATATTCTTAGGAACAGCAACAGGAAATATTCAATCCTTGATTTTGTGCAGCCTTTTAATCATGATTGCCATCATGATATGGGTTTTAGGTATGATGGCTGATGTTATAGCGGCAAATAGAAAAATATCACAAGAGATTCAAATGAGAACTAGAGATATTGATTATAGGTTATTATGGATTGAAAAGGAATTGAAGAATAATAAATAAAAATTCAATACAAGAATTATTTGTTTATTAAAAAGAGAGGAATTTCTTTTATAATTATGAACGAAAAAGTATTATTTATAACTAGAAAATATCCTCCTAAAAAAGGTGGTATGGAGTTGTATAGTTACAACTTAATCACAAATTATTCGGGGGAAAATAAAGCGATAACTTTAGGAAAGTCACAAATCAATCTCATATGGTTTTTACCATATTGTTTCTTTTACGCGTTATTTAATGCAAAAAAATTTGATGTTATAGAAATTGGTGATATGTTGATGTCATCAGTGGGATGGGCAGCTAAAAAAAGAAATAATAATATTAAAGTTGTAGCCACTATTCATGGACTAGATATTACTTATCCAAATAAATTATACCAAATTTATTTAAAATTGTTTTCTTATGGCTTTGAAATGTATGTTCCAAATAGTATATATACCACAGAAATTGCAAAGGGAAAAGGGTATTTTCCACTTGAATGTATTCCTCCCGCAACATTAAATAAGGAAAAAAGTGTGTTCCCTCAAAAAGACAAAATCGAATTTTGCAAGAAATATAATATAAAACCAGATTCGTATATTATCGCAACAACCGGAAGATTGGTAAAAAGAAAAGGCGTTGAATGGTTTATTAGCAATGTTATGCCACAGTACTCAAACCCTCAATTAGTATATTTAGTTGTTGGGGAAGGTAATATGCGTGAAGCGATTGAATTATCTATCGATAAATATAAGGAAAATAGAGTTTTATTGTTAGGACGAATTTCGGATGCTGATTTGAGCGAATTGTATGCTAATATCGATGTTTTTTTGATGCCAAATATTTATGTTGAAAATGATGTTGAAGGTTTTGGAATGGTTGCAACGGAGGCTTGTGCTGCCAATACACTGGTTGTTGCCGCCAATCTTCAAGGAATAAGAGATGCTGTTTGTAATAATGTTAATGGTATCTTATTCGAATCAGGAAATGCAAATGAATTAATAAGTATATTAGAGGATATTTATAGCAATTCCGATAAGTATAGGAAAATACAGGAAAACGCTCGAGACTATGTTATGAATAAATATACAGGTGAAGCTGTAGCTCAACGCTATAAAAAAATATTTGAAAATTTACAAAATAAGTGATTGTTGAAAAAATAGTTCTTTCAAATAGAAGAAATATTGCAAGTTCTCTTATTTTATTTATATATTTTGTGATATTTATCTGAATAAAATTATGGAAGAAGAAAGGATTGTTTTATGGAAAAAAATGCGAAAATATATGTTGCGGGACACAAAGGAATGGTCGGCTCCGCGATCGTACGTGAACTTCAGAAGGAAGGATATACAAATATCATCACACGTTCACATGCCGAACTTGACCTTTGCAGACAGGAAGCCGTAGAAAAGTTTTTCGAAGAAGAAAAGCCCGAATACGTATTCCTTGCAGCCGCAAAAGTCGGAGGTATCGAAGCCAACCAGAGTGCTCTGGCCGACTTTATGTATTACAATATGACCCTTGAGATGAACGTGATCCATTCCGCATGGCAGAACGGCTGCAAGAAACTCGAGTTCTTAGGTTCATCATGTATCTATCCCCGTCTTGCACCGCAGCCCATGACAGAGGACTGTCTGCTCACATCGGAACTTGAAAAAACAAACGAGGCATATGCACTCGCAAAGATATCCGGTCTTAAATACTGTGAGTTCTTAAACAAGCAGTACGGCACCGATTACATCTCGGTAATGCCCACAAACCTTTACGGACCGAACGATAACTACCACCCCACTCATTCTCATGTTTTGCCCGCACTTATAAGACGTTTCCACGAAGCAAAGGAAGCAGGTCTTAAGTCCGTAACATGCTGGGGCGACGGTTCACCTCTTCGTGAATTCATGTATGTTGATGATCTCGCAAACTTATGTGTATTCCTCATGAATAACTACAGCGGTAACGAGACCGTAAACGCAGGTACCGGAAAAGAACTGACCATCAAAGAACTGACAAACCTCGTAGCAAAAGT
>JAEEGJ010022894.1_pt1 | contig 13193 bp, 11 predicted proteins | sample 8958761 | NCBI WGS metagenome assembly JAEEGJ01 (sample SAMN16246546, study PRJNA631951) | gut metagenome | biome: gut microbiome; feature: rumen; material: RS-attached | host: Bos | place: Iran: Karaj | collected 2018-10
TTATGTAAAGAATCACTATGAAATCTCATAATTTAAAATTCATAAACTATATTTTAATTTACTAATTTCCCTGCTCCATAACACCCAGATCAAAATTCCTGTGGTTCTAGTTTAATAAACTGTAACACTGATAGATGTTGTCCCAGGTTTACCATTTACCACTGAAGACACCGTTGCGATACCAGAACTAATGGACAAGTCTCAGGTTGCCTTTCTTATTGTTTCTTACAGCAAGCTACTAATATTCTATGCTTTTCAACCGTAATACGCTCCTTCCATCTTCCATAGTTTCTGTAATAACAGCTTTGAAATTTAGTAATGATGACGAAGTCATAACTAGCTCATCTTTTTCACAGGTAAACCCACATAGGAAAAACAAAACTAAAAAAACCGAACGAAATACATAATATTATTTTTTCATTTTTAATCCTTTCTTGAATTGTTGCTCTTTTTACACTTCAGGTATTCTTTTATACTAAGTAAATTTTATAACAATCATTTTATCCCTTCTTTCCATATTTGATATATACCACAATGCGCATATCAATTGTATACTTTTTTCCCTCTATATTATACAACGAAACAAATGGCTCATTTTGGACATAAAAAAGCAAAAAAAGATGCACAAAATTTCAATATGGTTTTTGTGCAACTTTACTGGAATCAAACTTAGTAATGACAACTGCCTCACCATCTGTCAATTCATAATTATCGGATATCGCATAGTAGCTTCTGCCTGAAGACTCTATACCTGAGGTTATCGCTATCAGGTTTTCTTCCGGGAAAACATCCTCTACCGTAACCTCTACAGCCTTCACTCTTGTATTATCATTAAAGAAACCCTTCTGCTTATATATCTCATATACCTTACCGTCTTTTACGCAGTCCCTCGGAAGGCATACATAAACTTCTTTACCGCTCACCACATTCTTTGCTCTCGCGGTTTTCACCTCAGGACAGACATTATCATGTATCTTATCACCTTTAAATGCTATAACCGCAAAGGATACAAGCAGTAAAACAAAAGCGGTTATCCAAATATATCTCATCATATCAATTCCACCTGTAATACTCCATTCCTTTAAGCATATTTTTTTCAAGCACCAGATATACCAGAAGCACCGGCAGCAGATACACCACGCATCCGGCAAAATAGCATTCATCCGGCAGACCGGACAGCACGGCTGATAAAGGATACGCCTCCACATTCTTCGGCATATATATGTATGCATGTTCCACGATACTGTATGTTGAGCAGAATGTAAGCATGAAAAGCGTCGAGAGCATCGGCATGGCATACGGTATCACTATAAACTTTAAGAACTTAAATACAGACTTCGACTCCAGACTGAATGCATCTATGATCTCATCAGGCAAAGCTGTCAGGCATTGCCTGATAAGGAATACCGCAAGAGGGGAAAAACTCATAGTGACTATCAGAGTTATCGGATCATCTATCACATTCAGCCTTTTAAAAAGCAGGTATCCTGACAGCTGCGTTGCCTGAAAAGGCAGCAGCATAACAAGTATGTATATATAAAAGATAATATTCCTGAACCTGAACCTCACCTTCGCGAACAGATATCCCACAGGCAGAGCTATAACTACTGACAAAAATCCTGACAGAGCACTATACCCTACAGTTCTCAGCGCATATTTAAAATAGCTGTAGTTGTTTATCACCAGCTCGTAGTACTGATTGCCGCTAAGGGATTTAACCAGCACATACAATATCGGAGCTATGAATACAAGCAATATCACTATTGCACACAATATTGGAATTCTTCTTTTCATACTTCAACCCTATATCAATCACTCCCTCTGCCTCCGATAAAATACACCTACCGCTATCCCGACTGTGATTACAAATATAACGGTCGCAGTGGTCAGCAGCTCATAATCAAGCTTAGCAAAGTGGTTATTCATGTAATTCTGCAAAAAGTATGCCCCCTCAGGCGGATAGTCCGTATTGTAATACAGATAGCAGTCCTTGTAAATCTTCAGGCTCTCCGTCATGGTAAGCACCAGCGCAAAGAACAGATTAGGCCTGATCACCGGGAGTATAATCCTTGTAAGCCTCTTTAATGCGCCTGCCCCATCAAGCTTTGAAGCCTCCGTTATCTCATCCGGCACTCTCTGCATAGCGGTATTAATAATGATTATAATCAATCCGCAGTTCTTCCATATAAATATGGCAAGTATAGGAACCTGTGCAAGGAATACCCCTACCCCCCGATCAGGGATTTTATAGCTAAAATAAATGGGATTAAACACCTTGGTCCAGGCAGAGACCACTGCAGCAGACGGTATAAGAAATGGTATCAGCATTATGCCCTTTATGATAGAACTGTTTCTGAATGACAGCAAAAGGCAATAAGAAACAATAACAGATATCAGCATTACCGCAAAACAACCAGCCACAAGGAATACCGCAGTATTCCTTGTGGCTAGCCTGAAATATACATTACTTATTACTTTTTTATAATTTGTAAACCAGACAAATACCTTTGAAAAGATATCTGAGAGGAATGAGTAATATGTACTCTCAAAGAATGGCACTATGTAAACAAGAGCAAACCCTAACAGCCCCGGGAGTGCCAAAAGGAACCATTTCTTAGGTCTATTCATTTCGGTAAGCATCCTCTTTGCGCTGCACAGATTTTATGGCCGTATCAAGATCTATCTCACCTCTTTGATATGCCGGGATTTCATTCGTATAAATATCACCAACTATCCCACTCTCTGCTACTATAGCATTTTCTCTTATTTGATACAATCCCCTAAATACTTCAGATTCCGTATCAAAGCCCTGTCCATAGTTAGTAATATCTTTGTATATCAACCCATTTGTACCGTTTTCCCTGATAAGTTCTGACAAAGATTCCAATAATTTTATCGCCTTATCCTTATTTTTTCCATAAGGATTAATAACAGCAACCAGATTTACATGAACAATCTGTTTATAACTATCAGAAAGCAAGGGCATAGGTATTACTTCGGCTTCATTAAATATATCCGGGTAATTAAGCATATCTGATTCGGACACCATGTTAAATAGTGTAGTATTTCGATCTACCAAAAGCCGATTTTCAACAGCTGCTATATGTTGATCCCCCGTTTCACTTTTATCGGCATACTTATAAGCCTTACCAAGCAAAGGATGGTTTTCATAGCCATAGTCTCCATACATAGTCCACCCATCCCACATGCTTTTCATATATCTTCTAAATAAATCAGTATCATAATCTACAGGCTTATTATTTGATGTATAGTTGCAAAGTAACTCATATCCATAATAGTCGCCCGGAATAAAAATGCCTTCGGTTATATTGTTTACATCTATAGCACTAAGCATGGAAGAAAAATCAGTGAGAGACTCTTCACCCATCCCGGCACTATTAATATTTTCTGGAAATCCGGCTAATACATAAATATCGGTCAGCAAAGGAATGCCCCATATTTTTCCGGAAGATGTTTTAAAAAACTCTGAAATATAATCAAAATATTTTGTATTGTCAGTACTTATCACATCAGACGAATCCAGTGGCAAGCATACTCCGTCCTGACACAGTTTAGCCCCATAACTGCCGGATGTACCAAGGATAAAAACATCTACATCTCTGTCTCCGGCCATAAGCTTTATCAGCATCTTTTCATAAAACCCGGAATCACTGAGTTTAGGAGAACTGTACGAACCTATCTTCATGCCTGACTTAGATTCAAGTTCTGCAATGCTAAAAGGTATGTTATAGGCATCCATATATCCTATAACCACATCACTTTCCTCATTTTCTATACCGGCAGTTTTCCTTCCACTGCTAAGGCTTCCGTTACTTGTGCAAAGCGTAATGACACTCATCGATTGTCTGTCTAGGAAAATGAGCGAATCATCTATCACATCAAAATCACACTGCCTGTAGGTGGTAACATCCCCTACTTCAGTCCTTATCTCTTTGGTTGTCATATCCATGGAGCAGATACCTTCAAAATTCATTGATGTAAAGTACAATCTATCTCCAACCACGGCAACTGAAAAAAGATATCCCGCTTCATCCATCTGAACAGTATGAACTATTTTATCTTTATCAGGTTCATATACAGAAATCTGATAGTGCTCCCCTTGATGTGTATAAAGATAAATATACGAATCATAAGAATCACAGAGGGTGATAACATTGGTAATACCTGTATCGGTCATTTCTCCTGTTTTCAGGTCAAGGCAGTACATTCTCTCACCATAATCTACGTATCCATCACCTTCGTCAGATTCAATATCGTGAAATTCTTCTTCGTAAGGGTTATCCTTCACATTCAAAATATAGGCTTTATTACCTTTCAGTATGATATCCTTTATTTCAAATGAATGAAAATCTTCTACCAGAACCCTTTGAAGCTCCATATCATAATCTCTAAGCTCGAGCTGTTCCAATTCGGCATTGTATGTAATAATACTCTCTTCATCCGTAAAGTACTTTATGAAGCCAATGAAAAGATCCGTAGGTTTTATTCTCTCTTCTCCGTTTTTTAAACTACCGGTAAACCTTGCTCCTGACTCCCCCATGGATGTAAAAACCATGCTTCCATCCCTGCGGATATCCATTACATCAATAACCCGTTCAGACTGATAGTATATATTTCGTACATCCAGAGTCGCCATCTTTGTATTTTGAGAGAAGTAATCATTACCTGCTACATTATCTGCTTGAGGTTCATGCTCTGTTTTGGAGCACGAACCCAGCCAGAGTACAATCAGTATCAAACATACCGTCAGTATCAGTTTATTCATAATATTAGTCTTTTAATCACTTAGTACTAAAGTACAATCTTTTGTATTGCCACAGTTTTGAGAGTGTATATGAGTACACCACATTTGCACATTGCTGACAAGAATCTGATGGCACGAAGAACATTTCTTGTGATGACTATATAAATAATGCGTAATGGTACACATCCCATTCATAGTCACCCCTACAGTATTCCCATCAACAGTAAATGAATCATTGCCATTCGATCCTGTAGCCGACACAGACATCCATACTCTGTATGCACCGTGTGATACAGTTGTGGAGTCCGTAGTATCAATATCAGTGCTTCCGCTATGTGACCAGGATGTATAAGGCTGCCAAGTTCCGCCAACTAACTTTTCAAGATAAACTGTAATGTTGATAGATGTTGTTCCATTTTTACCATTTACCACCGAAGATACCGTTGCGGTACCAGAATTAATTGACAAAACACAGGTTGCTTTTCTTATTGTTTCATACGGCAATTCGATTTCTCCTATAGCTGGAGTATCCAGTTCCTCTGCGCTAATTATTGTCATTGGCTGAAGCAGCGCAAATATTATAAAACAGCATAAAATCTGTACAATTCCTTTGTAAGCTTTTCTCCTCAAATCTAATCACTCTCCTTTTACGATGATATATCAGATATCATATTTTGCATCATTTTAATAAATGTGTCTTTGTCAGCATTGCCTATCAGACTATAAACATATGTGCCGTCTGTGACTATCAAATAATTGTCATCTTCATCTTCAATAAATTCACCGCTATAGTTTTCAAATGAAATTATTTCATGCTTGCCATCTTCTGCGCCATAATAAAAATTTACATCCGAAAGCGACTGACTATAGTGAATTCGATCATTACTATCATCTGATAGATATATGATATTATACATTCTATCTCTTTTGGATTCCGAAGCAATATGAAATCCTTCCGGAACCCACAGCGGTCTGTAATAATCATCTATAACGGTCAACACCTCACCTTTAGATCCATCATTATAATCAACATTAACTTCAGAATGATCTCCGTTCTTGTCAACTTCAATTCCCTTAATATTGCTCCTAACAGCTGCATACGCCCCGACTCCAAGAACGCCTACTATTATCACTGATATGATCAGGCAGGCTACCTTGCTGATACACCAACGTCCTATATGAACAAATTTCTTTTTCCTTTCCTCTTGCTTCTGTCTTGCCACCTCCTTGCATCTTTCTAAAAACCCGCTTTCCTCGATTTTCCGCAGCCTCTCATCTATTTCTTCTTTTTCGGTATCTGTCAGGTCTATTTCCCCATAATATAATTTTATTGCCTCCTTAAGGGTGATACCTTTATCGTCCTTCATGTCACCCCCCAGTTGTATACTTTCTATACTTTTAGTATATTCATCCATTTCATACACTTCCTTTCTTTTCTGCATATTTTTTAATCTTACATAGACCGCGGTATATCCGTTTACGGGTTGTTTCTTCATTCATATTATGGATTTCTGAGATTTCTTTTATAGACAGTTCATCACAATAATACTCTTTAATATATGTATAAGTTTCATAATCCAGCTCCTCGTATTCCCGTAAAAGAGCATTCAGAGCTAACCTGTCTATCACCTCGTCCTCAAAGGATTCTATGCTCCACTCCTTAATATATCTGCTTAAATATCCAGCCTCATCTTCGTCGGGGTTTTCTTCGTCTGTTATAGAGACTTCTCTCTGCCATATTTTTGAGTACTTTCTATATAAGTCAAAAGCTGTATTTCTTGCAGTTTTCGAAATGTACATCCTGATCTCACCGGGATTTTCTGGCAGTTTATACAGGTTTTGGGCAATAGAAATAAAAGTCAATTGACAGGCATCATCTGCAAGATGCTCATCACGCAGTATCTTACGGGATATTCCCATAACCAATTGACCATGTTCTCTATATAGTTTTTCTACCCGTTCATTCGAAGAATCGCGAGATTTTTTCATTAATACTATTTACCCCTCTATATTATACAACGAATGAAATTCCTGTTTTGGGACATATTTTTATAAAAAAGTTGCACAAAGTTGCACAAAAATATATGTGAATATTTGTGCAGTTTTCACATTTTATTATATCAAATATCCGATTCTTTTCAAGCCATCAACATTACTCCGCACACGGTCAACAACAGGCCTGCGCCGAAAGTGTAGCTCATGCTCCTTACCTTTGCTGATATATACCATAAGAGGTTCATGCCCGTCCAGAGTACAATAAACCTTAACAGATTTTGACCGATGAGATACAGCCGTATGGTTACACATCGCGGGCACCACTCCAGACAGTGCACCGAGCAGGCCGGGAAGTCTAGCCCCTGCGTGCCGTATGCATTAAGTACACTGAATATATATGGTATATAGGTTACCCCGAAGATTATGAGCAGTACTATGGTACCTATCACCTCACGTCTGGCAAAAAGATATCTCCTGCCTCTCCTTGTGGCCCTTATCATCCTGTCAGTGCCTGCCTGATAATCAGGTCCGTACATGAACACGCTGCTTATCACCATCAAAAGCCCTGATGTTAGCGCAAGCAGTATGTCAGCTTCCTTCCCCGAGTCCTCGCCTGCCAGTATCCTGTAGCCCTGGTCGTACAGGAACGCCCCCTGTTTTTCCTTCAGGTATCGTGCCTGTTCCCTTACTTTGCCAAGCACCTTGAAGTGTGCTGTCTCGTCGTTGTATTTCATCCATATGAGGTTCCTGATACCGGCATCATCCGTGGCTGCTGATGCGGCTGTTGCTTTTTCGGTTATCTCGGCGAACTTTTTATCTTCCCTGGCTATCTCTGCTTCTTTATCCTCAGAGTACATCCCCTCCAGCTGCAGCATGTACTGCTTGTAGTAGATATCTTCCTGAAAGGCAAACGTCTCGTGTACAGGGCTAAAGGTTATCACTCTTACAACTACAAACGCCAAAAGGATCAGCAGTACCCTCTCACATATGAAATACCTGTAGCACTCCTGTAGGAAAACCAAGCTTGTACCCACGCTCAGTCTTGGCAGCTTCAGCTTATGGCCGCCCGGGATTGACTGCATTTTTTCATACGCGCGCAGGCTAAAAACACTAAAGACGGTAATGATTACAACCGCAAAACCTGTAAAAACAGGCAGATACCAGACGGGATACCCGAATAGGTTCAGGTTCATATAGTTGCCGAGTAATTCCTGTGAGTCAAGCCCGGTATATATGTTTATGTATTTAAGCAGCCCCCATATGCTTTTACCTGAGACTACGTAATACAAAGCTCCCTCTATGCCGAACACTAAGGCCAGCTTCCCGGCCAGTCCCGGCAGACTCCTGCTCCTGCACGCCATGAAGAATACCAATGTAGCCGCCATGAAAACGCACAGCATCCTGAAAGCTGCAGTAATAAGCATGAAACCTGAAATTGATATAGCAAATACGCAGGGCTGATACTCCGGTATGGACTGTATGGGACGGCTCATGATCCCGAGTCCGTAATAGATATCTGCTATAATCCAGTTTTCAGCTTCAAGAGCTAAAACTGAGCCTGCCGACGCCATAAGGCACATCACAAGCTTTACGGCTCCATGACGGGTATGACCATGCTTTGTGGTCATGGTAAGGTTAAGGCTGCCTATCTCCTTCTCTCGCGTTATGAGCAGGAAAACTATGTAAAGCGCAAAAATAAAGCCCAGCATAACTGAACCGTTATACCGGGAAGCCATGACTACTCCCCGGCTCTTACCCGGTACGGGTTCTATTTCCGGCAGTGAGGCGTATACTGAAGCGGTTTTTACGACATTCCTTTTCGAGAACTCATCCCCGTCTGCGAATATCGAGAGCCTGCCGTATTTTTCTGCCGAGTCGGCAATACTCTCAATATAATCTTCATAGCCCGCCGATTTCTCAACGTCTGATATGACATATCTTAGCAGAAAGTACTGCCGGGACATCCCGTTTTCCTCTAAAGAGGCGTTAAGGTATGCCCGCTGTGTTTCCGTATTTCCATGCATTTCTTCCGATGTATACAGCTTACGGTAATCTTTACCTGTAAAGTTATACCCCTTATCACTCTCCCCGGATATGATCAGTACTCCGTTAAGGAGCATAACGCAGAGAAGGATAAGAAGCGTTTTCTTTCCAAATGTCTTTTTGAATTCGTTAAGAAACATAGTAATTCCCCGCGCATCATTGGTGCTCACAAATGATGTTCTTCATCAAAATGATAAAGATAAAGATCCTCAAGGTCGGGTCTGGCATTTACGAAATGGACTTCTCCGGGTATCTCGTCGCTTACAACACGCAGCGTGACAGCATCTTCATTTCTTGCCATCTGAACTGTCCTGTATTTCCTGCTCAGTTCCCGGAAATGTTCCTCATCCGTAGTTATCTCAAAGACCTTACCTTCCATCTTTTTCTGCAGTAACGAAGGCGTCCCACTCTCTATTATGCGGCCTTTACCCAGCAGCAGTATCTCTTTAGCTATGAACTGCACATCCGGCACTACATGGGTCGCTATGAGTATGATACAGCCAAAACCCACCTGGGAGATGATGTTCCTCATCTGTATCCTCTCCTTTGGGTCAACGCCGGCTGTTGGCTCGTCAAGTATTATGACCTCGGGCTTTCCAAGCAGTGCCTGGGCTAACAGTGCCCTCTGCTTCATCCCGCCCGAAAGCTCGCCGAGCCTCTTTTTCCTGTCTCCCTGGAGGTTCACCATTTCAAGCAGCCTGTTGGTTTCGCTTTTAGCCTCACTGCTGCCTATACCTTTTAAACCGGCCATATACATAAGAAATCTTTCCACTGTAAACGACGGATATATGTTCTGCTGTTGAGGCATAAAGCCGAGCTTTGAGCGGTATTCCTTACCCAGTCCCTTTATCTGCTTTCCGTCAAAAAGTATCTCACCCGCTGTCGGCTTCAGGTTACAGGTTATGAGGTTCATCAGGGTGGATTTCCCGGCTCCGTTCGGACCGAGCAGCCCGTATATACCCGGTGCAAACTCATAGTTAAATGAATCAAGTGCTCTGTTCTTACCGTAGTTTTTAGAAAGTTCTTTACATTCAAGCTTCATTTCTCCATTTTCTCCAGAATGGTTTCCAGTTTTTCAGTATACTCCTTTTTGAAAAGTTCAAGTTTTTCTTCAAAATCATCACTGAACAGGATATTTCTATTATATCCGAAATACTTTTCTACAATATTTTTCAGTTCAGTGCACTCAAAGGGCAAATCCATATACAAAGTAACTGACGCTTCAACATTTTTATTGTAAAAGTCATTTCTTTCATCATTTGTCATAAAATGATTTGCTTTCTCCTCTGCACGCAACAAACCGTCATCCAACCCATAAAGCCATTTAACATTAGAGGCAGGAGGTTCCTCATCAGGATTCGGGCTATCGGTATGTCCGTAAATGATCAGGTTACCGTAATCATGATCCATTCTCAAAAGTTCAAGCAATTTAAATGCTTTTTCCTTTTTATCTGAATCCGCCAGTATTACCGTTGATGATAGTATTCTTTTGCACATTTTTACCTGCCAGGAACAGATTTCTCTTCTATTATAATCTTTCGCGTTGGAATCATATGTGAGAAGTATGGCACAGCCAGCTTTTACCGACTCTTTATTGATATTAGTTGCTAAACCTTTCCTATACCATGCATTAATCCTATCCATAAACTCAACACATTTTTTATCTTCAAAAGGATTGACAATATTTCCATCCTTATCAGCTACTATTCCTCTTGCAGCATCATAATCATATCCAATCCATCTTACAAAATCCAATCCCTGCCATCCATAATACAACCTGCTCTTCTCTGATACATATTTAACCAGTTCGCTTGCGTTATCATGGATAAAGGAACCCTGTGAGGCTTCAATCACATCACTCAACAGGCATAACTGCGTTCCATCCTGAGCCATTTCATTAGGAAAATGATACATTCCACCATTGATTGTTACAGACTCCCTTATAAGAGGATTCATCTGCGTAAAATAAGGGCTTTTCTTCGCCATATCGGTAAAATCAAAGAGCTTGCCGTCTGCTACCATGGTTTCGGCCAGGTTTTTTCCGTTCATCTGCATTCCGGTAAATGCAATATCAGCGTATTTATATATACCTTCTTCATACTCATCGGTATCAAACGTCTCCCTGACTCTGACTATCTTAATTCCAAAATCATATCCGTCCTTTTCCAGTTTTTCATTTACCTTTTCTACATATTCCTCTTTTATAGCTGCCCCCATTTCAGGCACAACCCAGTGTATATAATAATCATCCGGATGATCTTGATGAAACTCCGACTGTATAAAGATCGCATTAGGAACATCTGTAATATCATCGTTATTTACGGTCTCTATTTCTTCTGTCTCCGTATCAGAACTATCTGATGCGCTGTTAAAAAGGGAAAGTTCCTTCCAGTTGAAATGACCTGACATGAAATCCTTTTTGGCACAGACACAATTTTGAAATCCATTCGCTGTCTCTCGCGACCCATACACCCAGTTATCTGAAACCCATGATATTGAAAGATGCTTTTCAGAATATCTTCCAATATTTTCAAGATGATCAGTTCCATATCTGCACATCTGGATCATTCCATCATGTGAAAACAGTACACCGTCATCAAACATACATATGTTCACACTGTTGATTCCAGTATTGTTGATCATGATCTTTTTACCGGTTTTTAATTCTGTCATTTCAATTTTATCATTATTATCGTATCCTTTCAGCAGGTATCCGAATCCCAGACAATATTCTGTTGCATCCTCACCTTTAGTATCGAAAAGCCTCTTTTCACCGCTTTCCATATCATATTTCCATATTTCAATTCTTGATATATCTTTTAGTTTTTCCTTTCCCTCATCAGAAACAATATAATCATAGTCATAATCCGAAATATTTTCAGTATTATATGAAAGCATATAATAAACTTTGCCATCATCAACATTGGCAGTTAGTATTTTACCGCTGTATGCGTCCTGTAATTCAATTCTCTTAACTTCTTCGTTCCGGAGATTTATTATGATCATTCCTATCTGGTTTTTTTCAAGTCTGTTACCATCTTTATCATCCTGATTATAATACGAATATACCAGATATCCGTCTTCATATATCCCCGAACTAAAAATAGAGACACTGTCTGTTTTATACAGAACCTTTCTATTAGTCCCGTTCTTATCAGATTTTATAAATTCTTTGTTATAAAATCCCTGATCCTCAGGACAGGTCACACAATAAAAACTATCTCCTACTATAGCTGTACAGTTAACAAAAGTTGAAAAATAAGCATCACATTCAGGTGAAGGGTTAGTGGGGGATATTCCCTGATGATCGCAGTTTATTTTAGTACATATGGGAGCCCTTATACCTGTTTCCGGATCACAGTAATACACAATCCCATTTTCTGAATTGAACACTCCTATATCATTATATGTTTCATCGCCCGCAATAGTACCAATTGATATTGTTGTATCAAACTCATACGTTTTTCCATTACACGCTGAAAAAAATAATATAGCTAATAATATTATATAAATAAGGAATGTTTTTCTTAATATCCCCTTCATCATGAAATCTCCCTCTGAACCCTCACATTATTATGTTCTTACATTGTGCCCGTATTAAGAATATAATACATACGTGCTATTACTCCAAGGCGTATTACTACCTTTTTGTGCCCAATGGTAACACGACATGGTATAACTCTGGCATCCATCGGGTGCTTGGAATGATATCACCGCACTTGATGTTCCCTGATTATATCCCGGAACATGATAATATGCTCCGGTAGTCGTATTTACATAGACATATGTTCCACTTGCCAATGCAATAACATCACCATCATAATATGTAGCAGATGTAGATCCAGAAGCCATTCCCCAACTAATTGTCGACCTACCGTATATATGCGCATCCCCGGTATAACCATCTTTGGGATCAGTGACTGCCTTTACATAAACATTAGCCATCAACACCGTCATAACCGTAACCGCCAGTACCATTGCCAAAAGTTTTGCTTTTAGTGATTTTGCTGTCATTTTTAATTTTCTCCTTTACATATTTATTTATACCATGACGTGCACATCAATTGTATACTTTTTGCCCCTCTAAATAATATAACGAAACTGATTACTTGTTTTGGACATAAAAACGCCAAAAAAGTTGCACAAAAAATCCATTGATTTTTTGTGCAACTTTATAAATATATGAAACTATTATCACATATAGTGTTTGTCAAGGCGTCGGATATGCCTTATCCAACTCTCTCGGCAGAAAATAACCCTTAATACAGTTCGGATTAATAATACATATCTGAATATGTGTTTTTTCTCTGAATCCAGATCCATTATACACTTCATTTCCCTCAAGGAACAGACCGCGTACAGAATCAAATGGTGCTATTTTATCAGAATG
>JAEEGJ010022896.1_pt1 | contig 13192 bp, 8 predicted proteins | sample 8958761 | NCBI WGS metagenome assembly JAEEGJ01 (sample SAMN16246546, study PRJNA631951) | gut metagenome | biome: gut microbiome; feature: rumen; material: RS-attached | host: Bos | place: Iran: Karaj | collected 2018-10
CCAGTTCTTCGGCAATATACCGGGAAGCATGGAAAGAAATCTCAACGGAGTCCTCGCCAGTATAGCTATGCGGAGCCCGAAACACGGAAACCAGCACGTCATCCAAACCAGGAACATCTCCGTAATGAATCGTATAACCATCACATTCCGAAATGCTTCCGTGCTTCAATTGAACCACCGCATCAGCCAATCGGAAACAGTCCGGACCGCTGATCCGGATAATAGAAATTGCTCCGGTCCCTGGGACGGTGGCCGGAGCAACGATGGTATCGGTGGCGGTATTACTCATACCGGCTGAACTTGGACATGTTGTCGATCAGGTCCTTGTTCGTCTTGAACTCGTCCATGTGCTGCTGCATCCAGGTCATGGCTTCGACGGGGTTCATGTCCGCCAGGAGCTTGCGGAGGATCCAGATGCGGTTGATGGTGTACGGGTCATACAGCAGGTCGTCGCGACGGGTGGAAGAGAGCACGAGGTTGACGGCCGGGAAGATGCGCTTGTTGGACAGGTTGCGGTCCAGTTGCAGTTCCATGTTGCCGGTGCCCTTGAATTCCTCGAAGATCACGTCGTCCATCTTGGAGCCGGTCTCGGTGAGGGCGGTAGCCAGGATGGTGAGGGAACCGCCGTTCTCGATGTTACGGGCGGCACCGAAGAAGCGCTTGGGTTTCTGGAGGGCGTTCGCATCGACACCGCCGGTCAGGACCTTGCCGGAAGCCGGCTGGACGGTGTTGTAGGCGCGGGCGAGGCGGGTGATGGAATCCAGGAGGATGACGACGTCGTGGCCGCATTCGACCAGGCGGCGGGCCTTGTCCAGGACCATGTTGGCGACCTTTACGTGGCGCTCGGCGGGTTCGTCGAAGGTGGAGGCAACGACCTCGGCCTTGACGCTGCGCTGCATGTCGGTGACTTCCTCCGGACGTTCGTCGATCAGGAGGACGATTTCGTACACCTCGGGATGGTTTTCGGCGATGGCATTGGCGATGGACTTGAGGAGCATCGTCTTACCGGTCTTCGGCTGGGCGACGATCAGGCCGCGCTGGCCCTTGCCGATGGGAGTGAACATGTCCACGATGCGGCAGGAAGGATCTTTCTCGAATCCGTGGCCGAGGAGATTGAATTTCTCCGTCGGGAAGAGGGGAGTGAGGAAGTCGAACGGGACGCGGTCGCGGACGAATTCCGGAGAACGGCCGTTGATGTACTTGATCTTCACCAGCGGGAAATACTTGTCGCCCTCGCGCGGGGGACGGATTTCGCCCGTGACGGTGTCGCCGTTCTTGAGGGCGTTCTGCTTGATCTGCTGCTGGGAGACGTATATATCGTCCGGGGAGTTCAGGTAATTATAGTCGGAAGAACGGAGGAAACCGTAACCGTCCGGCATCACCTCCAATACCCCCGTTGCCTCTACGGAGCCTTCGAATTCAATCCGCTGGGGCTTGGGCTGCTGCTGTTGTTGCTGTTGCTGTTGTTTCTGCTGCTCTTTATGAGCCTTGCGCTGCTGGCGTTCCTGGGCCTTTTCCTCCTGCTGGGCGGCATCCTCGTTCAATTCGGTGAACAAGCTGTGGATGAACTGTTTTCCGTCCACGGAAGGCGTCTCGGAAACCTCGGCTTCTGCCGGAACGGCTTCTTCCACATTCACGGGCTCGGCCGATTTCTTGACGCGGGCACGCTTCTGCTTGGTGGGTTTCTGTTCGGGCTGTTTCTGAGCCTCCTCAGCCGGTTTCTCACCCTCGCCGGACTTCTCTTGTTTCTGTTGGTTCTGAGCGGGTTTATCGGCCTTTGCAGGCGCTTCTTCCGCAGGCTTGGCGGCATCGGCCTGGGCAGCCTTGGGTTTGCGGCCGCGGGTGGATTTCTTCGGTGCGGCTTCCTCGGCGGCTGGAGCGGCGGGCGCTTCCTTTGCAGCCTCGGCAGGGGCCTCCTGTTTGGGCTTATCTTCCTTTTTCTTGGCGGGACGGCCGCGCTTCGTGCGGGGCTTTTCCTCGACGGGTTTCTTGGATTCGATCTTCGCCTCCTCATCCAGGATTGCGAATCCCAACTCCTCCATGCTCAGTTTCTTCGCATTCTTGATGTTCAGACTCTCTCCGAGTGCTCTGAGCTGTTCTTCGCTCATCGCGTTCAATTCCAATAAACTATGGGGCATAGATTGTAAAATGTAGATTCAAATACAAACCTTTCCGACCGGAAAGGCAGCACAAAGATACGAATAAAAAAATAAAAAGCAAAACCGCCCCTACCGGAGCAGGTTGTCCATGTAACTGGAGCTCTTCTTGAACCGGAGCAGGTCCGCCAAGGCCGATGCATTCGCGGCGATACGGAAGCTGTACGACTTCCACTGTCCGGTCGGGACCCAGGAGACGGCGATGTTAAAGCAGTGCAGGTCATAGGTCGCACTGATCTGCGTCGTGGTGATCTTCATGGCCATGATGTCGAAGCCGGACGAAGCCTGAATGCTCATCCGCGGGGTCAGCTTGATATTGCCGGACGCGTTGACCGTCTGGGTGAACCGCTTGTTCTCAAGCAGCTGGTTGTTCGAATACTGGTACGACTTGGTGTAGTTGAAGCTGTAGCTGAAGTTCACCGACCAGGGCGCGTTCGGATTCATGTAATACACATAGCCGCCAGGGATGTATTCACCCGTGATCGGATGGTAGAAAATCCGCTGATAGGAGTTGGCACCGCCGCCGGAAGAAGACCCGCCGCTCTTGCTGCCGTCGTCTCCCTTCATGGTGCCCTTTCCGTTCAGGGAGAAGGACATGGACAGGGTGGCGTTCGTCAGGCGCAGGGGAACGCCGGTCGCGACGATGTTGTACTTGTTGATCTTCTGGCCGCGCTCGTTGATGGCATACGGGTCGAAGTTCAAGTTGCCGGTGACGTTCAGTTTGCCGAACAGGTTGGTCGATGCGGTCACGCCGATGTTGGACATCTTCAGGGAATCCGCCAGGAAGTTGTAGCTGCCGTTCAGGGTGAGCTGGTCCAGGATCTTGACTTTCTTGGAGCCGGTGCCGGTGGTATCCCGCAGGTCGCGGACCTTCGCCTCGATGTTGTTGCCCAGGGAGACGTTCATGCTGCCGGTCTTGCCGCGTCCCGGTGCGGAGACGGAGTTGTGGTGACCGGTGATGGAGTAGATATTATAGTACGTCTCGTCGTGGAAACCGCCCCGTTTGTCATAATAGGATTCCAAGGTCCTCCAGCCGTTGAAAGCCTTTCCTTTCTCCGGACTGAACGACAGCGAGACGGACGGGGTGATCACATGCCGGATAGCCTGTACCTTCCGGTGCCGGCCGAAGTTGAACATGCCGTAGATACGGGTGCTCATGGACATGGATCCGGAATAGGTCTGCGTGACGCCGAACGTGTTGAAAGCCCGGCCCGGATCGTTGACGACGCGTTGCGCCTGCACCAGGTTCCCCGATTTGTCCGTGACCATGATGGGATTGCCGTCGGCGTCAAACTCGGGTTCGAGATACTGGCGGCCGCTGTTGAACATCCAGTTCATGCCGTAGGTCACGCTGGGCGTGAAATTTAGGTACTTCAGCAGGGTGAAGTTCGGCAGGCCGATCTGGAAATTGTGACCCATGCCGTTGTTCAGCCGGTCCAGGGCTTTCACGCCGAGGGAGTCGCCGAATGCCTTGACACGGACGCCGGTAACAGGGTCCACCTGATAGGATCCGTCACCGTTGTACACGAAGTCCTGCATGTCCCGCATCTTGAAATTGAGGCGGTTCTGGAAGGAGGTCGAATAGCCGAAGGAAATCTTCTCGTAAAACTTCTCCTTGCCCACGCGGTTCTTCTGTTTGAAGGGATAGAAACGCGTGACGGACAGGGTAATGTTCGGAAGGGTGAAGGAATAGCTGGAGTCGCGGGAATTCTGGTTGTGCAGGGCATTGACGGACAGGCTCACCTTGCCGTTCCAGTTGCGGGAGTAGGAAACGGAGGAGGAAACCTGGTTCTGCAGCGCCTCGTCCACCGACCGCGAATTATACCGGCTGTTGGAAGGGCTGGAGAAGTTCACGGAAGCACTGAAGGTCGTTCCCGGATGGGCCTTGGCATCCTGCGTATGGGACCATCTGAGGCCGAAGTTCTTGGACTGCCGGAAATCCGCGCTGCCCTTCTCGCCCGTCTGGTCGTTGGAATACGTCAGGGAGAAATTGCCGTTGAACTTGTAGTTGACCTTGTACCGGGAATTGATGTCGATGGCATAGGACCCCAGGGTGAAGTAGCTGCCGGTCAGGGAAAGGTCGAAATACTCGCCCAGGACGAAGTACATGCCGGCATCCTTGACAAAGAAACCGCGGGCGACCTCCTCGCCGAAAGTCGGCATCAGCAGGCCGGTGGCACGAGTCGGCTTAGAAGGGACGAAACCGAAGGGAAGGCCGATGGGAATGGGGACGTCGGCGATGACCGGGAAGGCCGGTCCGAAAACCGTCTTCTGGGAGGGTTTCGTGACGACTTTCGCCATCGACAGCTTCATATAATAGTGGGGGTGCTCCAGGTCGCAGACCGTGTACATGCCTTTCTGCATGTTCACCGATTGGTCCGGCATCATCTTGATCTTCTCACCCTGCAGGAGGCCCTCCGACTCCTGGGTGATCATGTTGGTGATGATCGACTTCCGCGAATCGAAGTTGTACTTGAGTTCCTCCATCTTGTAGGTGGACGAACCCTGTTTCATCTCGGGCTGGCCGACCCATTCCCCGGTGGTTTCATCCTTCCGGCCGCGGGCATACACGGTGTTCGTCTTCATGTCGTACTCGATGTAGTCCGCGGTGAGCGTCATGTCCTGATAGGAGACCGTGGCGCCGCCGTAATAATAGACTTTCCGCTCGCCGCCGGTAAACTCCGTGATGATGGAGTCCTTGGCGGTGGAGAAGGCGGGACGGTCCAGGGAACTCTTGTCCAGCATGTCCAGGGAGTCACGCCGGGCAATGGAATCGGCCCGGTGCCGGGCGATGACGGAATCGGGGAGGACGGTCACCGTCGTGTCCTTCACCTCCTCGGACCGGTTGCGGTTGCGCCGGAAAAGCTGGGCGGAAGACACTTCCTGCCCCAAGCCCACGGCGAGTGCGACCGCCACGATATATTTCCAGATTCCGTGCAAATTCCTTATATTTGTAACCGACAAAATTACGACAATTTTCAATCAATTCAAAACGGTACCGCCCATGAAGCGTCACCTGCGCCATATCCTGGTCCTTTGGGCCGTCCTCCTGTCCGCAAGCATCGTGCCTTACCGCGCGGCCGGGCAGGACCGGATGAAACTTTCCACCATCGTCATCGACCCGGGCCACGGCGGCCACGATCCCGGCTGCATCAGCGCGGACAGGAAAACCCAGGAGAAGAACATTGCGCTGGACATCGCCAAGCGCCTGTCCCGGAAGATCGAGGCGTCGCTTCCCGGCGTCAAGGCGGTCCTTACCCGCTCCGACGACCGTTTCGTCACCCTGAGCGGCCGGGCGGACATCGCCAACGACATTGGCGCTGACCTTTTCATTTCCATCCATGTCAACGCGCAGGCGAAGGGCACTTCGGCAAACGGTTATTCCATCCACTGCCTGGGTCAGTCGAGCGTGCAGGGGAACGACCTCTTCAGCAAGAACCTTGAACTGTGCAAGCGCGAGAACTCGGTGATCCTGCTCGAAGACGACTACAAGACCCGGTACCAGGGCTTCGATCCGTCGGATCCGCAGTCCTATATCCTTTTCAGCCTGATGCAGAACGCCCATCTGGAACACAGCCTGATGTTCGCCGAGGACGTCGCCAATGCGATGAAAGGCGGTCCGATCGCCCGCAGCAGGGGAGTCTCCCAGGATCCGTTCTGGGTGCTCTGGCGCACGACGATGCCGTCGGTCCTCGTGGAAGTGGGATTCATCACCAACGCCAACGACCTCAGCGCCATGCGCACCCAGGAAGGCCGGGACAAAATCGCGGAAAACCTGCTGAAAGCCGTGCAGACTTTCAAGAAAAGGTATGACGGATCCATGTCGGCGTCCACGGCTTCTTCGAAACCCGCTGCCACGCCCAAGGAGAATACCAAGACGGAGTCCGCCCCTGAGACCAAGACTGAAGAACAGGTGCCCGAGAAGGCCGACAATCCTTCCGGAACCGTGTACGGAGTCCAGGTCCTCGCGACCGGCAAGAAGATGAAAGCGACCGATCCGTTCTTCAGGGGATACACTCCGCTGGAAGTGCAGTCCGGCAAACTCTACAAATATATCCTGGTCCCCGGGGATGACCTTTCCGCCGTCCGCCGGAAAAAGAAAGAACTGGACAAAAAATTCCCGGGCTGTTTCATCGTCGCAAAAGAAGGGGAAACGCTTACACGCGTCCGTTGATTTTCATTCGTTTCAAGCGGGTCTGAAAGGGTTTTTTCCGCAAATGGCTAAATTGGAATCATTCCAAAATACAAACCGCAGTAAACGCGTCTCAGAAAAGTTTTAAAAATGTAAACGGTTGATTTTCAGTGGAGTATTTAGAGCCGGATTTGCCGGTCTCCGAACAATAATAAAAATAAAAAAATCAGAAAAAACAATAGCAAATTAAATTTGTTATCAAGTTTTTTTCCCCCATTTTTGCATTCCAAAACCAATTGAATATTCCTCGTGACCGGACAAGACAGACATATCGCCGTGTGGAACAACTGTCTGCAGATCATTGCCAACAACATTGATCCGCAGAAGTTCAACACCTGGTTCAAGCCCATCCGTCCGGTCTCCCTCGTGGACTCCACGCTGACCGTGGAAGTCCCGACGGACTTCTTCCGCGACTACATCGAGGGCGCCTACCTGGATCTCCTCAAACTGACGCTCAAGCGCGCGATCGGCGCGGGTGCGCAACTCCATTATATGGTGCGCCCGGTGCAGGTTGAGAAACCCATGGTCTATCCGGCCTCCCACGGCCTGGCTCCGACCAACAAGACGGTCGCCATCAACACTGCGCAGCCTTCCGGCAGCCCGAGTCCCTTCGTCTTCCCCGGCGTCCAGCGCCTGAAGATCGACCCGCGGCTCAATCCGGTTTACTGCTTCGCGAACCTGATCGAAGGGGAGTGCAACAAGCTCGGCGTCAACGCCGGCGGCAACATCTCCATGGCGCCGGGCCGGACCCCGTTCAACCCGCTGTTCATCTTCGGCGGACCGGGACTCGGCAAGACGCACCTCATCCAGGCCACCGGCATCGCCATCAAGGAGAAGTTCCCCGACCTCGTGGTCCTCTATGTGACCGGCAACGAGTTCAAGACCCAGTACATGGACGCCATCAAAGGCAACCGCCTCGTGGACTTCATGGCTTTCTACATGAAGATCGACGTCCTGCTGGTGGATGATATCCAGGACCTTCTGGGCCAGGGTTCCCAGAACGCGTTCTTCAACGTGTTCAACCACCTGCACCAGAGCGGCAAGCAGCTCATCTTCACCTCGGACCGCGCGCCCGTGGACCTGCAGAATTTCGAGGAACGGCTGCTGTCCCGCTTCAAGTGGGGCCTTTCCGTGGAACTGTACAAGCCGGACTACGAAACGCGCCTGGCCATGCTGAAAGCCCGCGCCTTCCGCGAGGGCGTGGCCATCGACGACGACGTCCTGGCCTTCCTGGCCTCCCGGATCAAGTCCAACTTCCGCGAACTCGAAGGCACGCTGATCTCCCTGATCGCCAACGCAACCCTCGGCCACAAGGAAATCACGGTTTCCCTGGCGGAAAGCATTACCGGCAAGATCGTGGGCGAGGAACAGGCGGACGTCTCCATCGACCTGATCGTGGACACGGTGTGCGAGTACTTCAACATCACCCGCGACATCCTGCTCTCCAAGTCCCGCAAGCGCCAGATTGTCCAGGCCCGCCAGATCGCGATGTACGAGTGCCGGAACCTCATTCCGAACTGCTCGCTGTCCACCATCGGTTCCGAACTCGGCGGCAAGGACCACGCCACCGTCCTGCACGCCTGCACGACCGTCCAGGACCTGATGTCCACGGACAAGACCTTCCGTCAGTACGTTACGGACATCGAGAGCATGGTCGCCGTTCCGGTGGAGCGGTAAGAATTCCTGACATATACGGGGGAAACGGGACTTTGTTCCGTTTTTTTGTGTATATTTACCAGACAAAACACAGCATGGATATGACCGCAGATACCGTATTGGACATTTTCAAGGACATCACCCGGATTCCCCGGGAGTCCGGACACGAAGGCCCCATGACCGCCTTCCTGCAGGAATTCGCCGCCAAACGTTCCCTCGAATGCCGGACCGACAAGGCCGGGAACGTCGTCATCGTCAAGGAAGCCGCCCCCGGCAAGGAGAACGTTCCCACCCTCGTCCTCCAGGCCCACCAGGACATGGTGTGCGAAAAGAACGCCCACTTCGATTTCGATTTCCTCACCCAGGCGATCCCGTATGAGGTGGAAGACGGCTGGATGGTGGCGAAGAACACCACCCTCGGTGCGGACGACGGTATCGGTATCGCCGCCTGCCTCGCCCTGCTGGACAGCAACCTGCCTACCGGAAAGCTCGAGTGCCTGTTCACGATCTCCGAGGAGACCGGCATGGACGGCGCCTTCGCGCTCGAGCCCGGCTTCTTCGAAGGAAAGACCCTGATCAACCTGGACTCCGAGGACGAGGGCCAGTTGTTCGTCGGCTGCGCCGGCGGCATAGACACGACCGCAACCTTCGAATTCAAGCGGGAAGCCCTGCGCAAGGGATACCGGACGCTGAAAATCCGTCTCACGGGCGGCCTTGGCGGCCACAGCGGCGACGACATCAACAAGGAACGGGCGAACGCCCTCCGGCTGCTCATCCGCTTCCTGTACACCGAACTCCAGTACGACTTCCAGCTGCTGTCCATCGACGGCGGCAACAAGCCCAACGCCATCTGCCGTGAAGCGGAAGCCGTCATCGCCGTCCCGGCCGACGACGTCCCCGAATGGACGGCCGATGCGGAAGCGTTCGATGCGCTCGTCAAGACGGAATACAAATCCAGCGACCCGGGCATCGGCCTCGTTTGCACGCCGGAGGCAAGCCCCATCCGGCCGATCGAGGAAGGGGACGCCGCGAACATCATCATGACCCTTCTGAGCGTTCCGCACGGGGTGGAGAAGATGTCCATGGACATTCCCGGCCTCGTCGAAACCTCTTCGAACCTGGCTGCCGCACACATTCAAGGCGACGTCCTGAAAGTCATCACCAGCCAGCGCAGTTCCGTCGTTTCCGAGCTGCACGCCGTGGCGGAGCGGGTGGAAGCCGCTTTCTTCCTGGGTTCCTTCGACGTGGAGCACCACGGCGAGTATCCGGGCTGGAAACCGAACCTGGACTCCCGCATCCTGAAGGTTTCCGTGGAATCCTACCGGAAGCTTTTCAATACGGAACCCGAAGTGAAAGCCATCCACGCCGGCCTCGAATGCGGCCTCTTCCTGGAGAAATTCCCGGACCTGGACATGATTTCCTTCGGCCCCACGCTCCGGAACGTCCACGCCCCGGGCGAGAAACTCGAACTCGCCTCGGTGGACAAGTTTGTCGCCCACCTGACCGATGTCGTCCTCAATTTCGCCTAAGATGCTCATCGCCCCTTCCATCCTGGCCGCCGATTTCCTCCATCTCGCGAAGGACGTCGAGACGGTCAACGCCCATGCGGACATTTTCCACCTGGACATCATGGACGGGACCTTTGTCCCGAACATCTCCTTCGGTTTTCCGGTCGTGGAAGCCATCGCGCGTGAAGCGCGGAAACCGATGGACGTCCATCTGATGATCATCCATCCGGAAAAGTATGTCGAGCGCTTCGCGAAAGCGGGTGCTTCCATGATTAGTTTCCATTACGAAGCGGCTCTGGATGAATCGGATGCGGTCATCGACCTTATCCATAGCTTTAACGTCAAGGCGGGCATCGTCATCAATCCCGACTGCCCGGTGGAGAAGATCTTCCCGTACCTCGGGAAGGTGGATTACGTGCTTCTGATGAGCGTGTTCGCCGGGTTCGGCGGTCAGAAATTCATCGAAGACACCTACGGCCGCATCCGGGCCGTCAAAGCCGAATTGGAACGGATTGGAAGTCCTGCCCTGATCGAGGTGGACGGGGGAGTCTCACCTAAAAATGCCGGTCGCCTGGCGAAAGCCGGCGTCGACATTCTCGTGGCCGGCAGCGCCGTGTTCAAGTCGGAGGATCCCGCCGCGGCGGTCGCCGCTTTGCGAGGCTAAAGGATGTAACTGATCTCTTTGAAGCCGAAGGTCCTTTCACGGCCTTCGGCTTCCATGCGTAACAGCCCCTCCGGCGTGATACCCCGGATGGTACCGATGAACGCTTCACCTGTCCCCATGTCACGGTATGAAGCAGGGGAGTCCTTCTGGAACAAATCGCGCTCGTAGGTGTCCAAGAGGCGTTTCCGGCCATCCTCTGTTGCTAATTCTGGAAACAGCTTTTCCAGGCCGGAGCAAATTGTTTCCAGGAAAGATACGGGATCATACGTCCGTCCGGTCAGCCGCTTGACGGAGGTGGGATTCAGCAGTTCACCCGGGAACTCCGTCTGGTTCAGGTTGATGCCGATGCCGATGACGGACCAGGCGATGAAGCTGCCTTCCAGGCCGTTTTCGACGAGCATGCCGCAGATTTTCCGCTTGCCCACGTAGATGTCGTTCGGCCACTTGATGACGGCAGGAACACCTGTTTCCCGGAGTACGTCCCGGACCGCAAGCGTCGCCAGGCAGGTCAGCGCCATCACTTCCCGCGCCGGAAGCCCTTCCGGTTTCAGCAGCAGGGAAAAGGTCAGGTTGTCGCCGGGGGCGGAAACCCAGCGGTTTCCCCGCTGGCCGCGCCCCGCCGTCTGCTTCACGGCGGCGACCACTGACAAATTGTCATAGTCCCGGATATGCCGCAGAAGCACGTTGTTCGTGGAATCCGCCTCCTCCAGCCACTTTATCCGTATCTTGTTTTCCATTGGTCAGGTTTTTGTGTATATTTGTACTGCAAAATTACAAATTATCCCGATATATGATTACACACGACCTTCGGCTGATTGCCGATGCGATCTTGGACAAGAAAGGCCAGGACGTGGTCTCGCTTGACCTGCGCAAGATGGACGGTGCCATCACGGACTTCTTCGTGGTCTGTGACGGTTCCAACACCACCCAGGTGGGCGCCATCGCCGACAACATCGCCGAAAAGATGCAGGAGGAAGGACACAAGCTCTGGCGTTCCCAGGGCGAGGAGAACAGTTTCTGGATCATCCAGGACTACGGAAACATCGTCGTCCACATCTTTCTGAAGGAATACCGCGAGTTCTACCGCCTGGAGGACCTCTGGGCCGACGTTCCGCGGAAGGAATACAAGGAGCGCAGGAAGCCTGCGGCCCAAAAGACCAAGGAGTAAATGGCTGACAATAAGAAAGATCCGAAGGGGCGCAAACCCGTCCGCGTCACCTTCAACTTTTCCTGGCTGTACCTGCTCCTGATCCTCGGCATCGGCTGGCTGCTGTTCAACAACCAGCAGTCGGTGGAACCCCAGAAAATCGAATGGCAGCAGGTGCAGACCATGGCCGCTTCCGGCGACATCGAGGAGATCGTCTTCGTCCGGAACGACATCCGCGGCGAGATCAAGGTCCGCCCCGAACGCCTCGCGAAATATGCCGACCAGTTCCCGGGCGGAAACGTCCCGCGCCGGTCGCCGCATTTCTACTTCCTGGTCTCCGCCCGTTTCGATCCGGAGGAGAATTTCGCCAGGCTGAACGAGAACCTTCCCGTGGGCGAGCAGATCAAGGTGGTCATCCAGAATGCCGACCACACTTGGGCTGAACTGGCCCAATGGATCTTCCCGACGCTGCTGCTGATCCTGTTCTGGGTCTGGATGTTCCGGAGCATGAACCGGGGCGCCGGTGGTGCGGGCGGCGGCATGGGCAACCCCTTCAACGTGGGCAAGTCCACCGGCAAGCTCGCCGAAAAGGGCGATGTCAAGGTAACCTTCAAGGATGTCGCCGGCCTGTACGGCGCCAAGGAGGAAGTGATGGAAATCGTCGATTTCCTCAAGAATCCGAAGAAATACACCGCCCTCGGCGGAAAGATTCCGAAAGGCGCGCTGCTCGTCGGCCCTCCGGGTACCGGCAAGACCCTTCTTGCCAAGGCCGTCGCCGGCGAAGCGAACGTCCCGTTCTTCTCCATTTCCGGTTCCGATTTTGTCGAAATGTTTGTCGGCGTAGGTGCATCCCGCGTCCGTGACCTATTCCGGCAGGCAAAGGAAAAGGCGCCCTGCATCGTGTTTATCGACGAGATCGATGCCGTGGGCCGCGCCCGTGCCAAGAACGGCGGCTTCTCTTCCAATGACGAACGGGAAAACACCTTGAACCAGCTGCTGACGGAAATGGACGGTTTCGGTACCAATTCCGGTGTCATCGTCCTTGCCGCCACGAACCGGGCGGACATCCTGGACCAGGCCCTGATGCGTGCCGGCCGCTTTGACCGGCAGATCCATGTCGAACTCCCGGAGCTCAAGGAGCGTGAGGAGATCTTCCAGGTGCACCTGCGCGGTATCAAGGTCGCCCCGGACTTCAACGTGGAGTTCATGGCCAAGCATACGCCCGGCTTCTCCGGTGCCGACATTGCGAACGTCTGTAACGAGGCTGCCCTGACCGCTGCCCGCCGCAATCACGAAACGGTGACCCAGCAGGACTTCCTGGATGCCGTTGACCGGATCATCGGCGGTCTCGAACGGAAGAGCAACACCATCATGTCCCCGGCGGAGAAACGGACCACGGCCTACCATGAGGCGGGCCACGCCATCGTGGGCTGGCTCCTTCCTTACGCCGATCCCGTGTTCAAGGTGAGCATCATCCCGCGCGGAAACGCCCTCGGCCTGACCTGGTATCTTCCGGAAGAAAGGAAGAACTGGTCCCGGAGCGTGATGATGGACCGGATGTGTGCGCTCATCGGTGGCCGCGTCGCGGAGGAAATCCTGAACGGCGAGCCTTCCACCGGCGCCCTGAACGACCTCGAACGGATGACCGGCATGGCCTACAGCATGGTCCAGTATTACGGCATGAGCGACAAGGTCGGCAACCTTTCCTTCTACGATTCCACCGGCGCGCGCGGCTACAACCTTACCAAGCCCTATTCCGAAAAGACGGCCGAACTGATGGACGAAGAAGTGAAGGCCATCGTGCAGGAAGTACACGACCGGACCTACCGTCTCATCGAGGATCACAAGGACGGTTTCATGCAGATGGGT
>JAEEGJ010022899.1_pt1 | contig 13192 bp, 11 predicted proteins | sample 8958761 | NCBI WGS metagenome assembly JAEEGJ01 (sample SAMN16246546, study PRJNA631951) | gut metagenome | biome: gut microbiome; feature: rumen; material: RS-attached | host: Bos | place: Iran: Karaj | collected 2018-10
TCACTTGTTTCGTAAAAACTCGAAATGTGCATGTCGGCATCCAATTCTTCCCAACGGATAGATGTGCCTTCTTCGTCGATGATGAAATCGTTGCGTTGTTCCATTGTGGCGTCCTTCAGTTCTGGATAAGCCTCCAACGGACGGCTCAATACGCTATTCTCGGTCGTCTTCAGATAGATCCTGTTTTCGTCAAACCAGATGTTTTTTATCTTTTCCATATTCCAAGTGTGTTTAGTCAAACCTTTAAACAGAAGAAACGCATTCCAAAGGTTATCAGCAAGGTCGGCATAGCTGAATTTTTCTGCAAAGATAGGTATAAATTTTTATACCAGCAATGGTTTGGAACTGTTATTTTGAATTGTAGAACAAATCCTCCATTCCAAACACGCCTGTCTTTCCAATGAGGAACTCGGCAGCAGCGATGGCACCAATGGCAAAGCCTTGTCGGTTATAAGCTTCGTGTGTGAGAGTAATCTTGTCGGCGGGCGACTCGGCCATCACGCTGTGGATGCCGTTTACCTCGCCTTCGCGGGTTACTTTAATAAAAAGAGTGTGATCGCTTGGGGTATCAATGCTCCAACGGTTGTAGTCGTGGTTGACGGCGAGGATGTCGTTGGCCAATTTCACAGCGGTGCCACTGGGCTTGTCCAGTTTGTGGATGTGATGGGTCTCTGCCATTGAAAGTTGGTAGCCATACTGTTCCGCGAACTTCGCCAACTGCTTGTTGAGCAGAAACATGATGTTCATCCCAATGCTGAAGTTGGGCGCGTGGAAAAGGCTTTGTTTCTCGGCCAAACAACGTGTTTTGACTTCTTCAAAATGGTCTTGCCATGCCGTAGTACCGACGACAATCGGAATATGAAGGTCAAAGCAGCGGTAAATGTTATTGACCACCTGGTCGGGTTGACTGAAGTCGATGGCAACTTCGGCTTGTTTTAGTTGTTCGATGCGAGCTTCCCATTCCAGGGGGTTGTCAATAGTGACGACAATGCTATGCTGACGGGCGAGGGCGGCTTTCTCTACCTCGTGGCCCATTTTTCCGTATCCGATTATTGCAATTTTCATGGTAGTTATTTTTCCACAAAACCTTCAAAACTTACAAAACCTTTTTTAGGAGATGGGGAAACCCGCCAACCGGCGGTTTCCCGGCGGCAGCACGGTTGTGCTTGCCGCCATATTTTGGCAATATGATTGTTTTGCATTGTTTTGTGGGTTTTGTGATATTAGAAATTCAATTGAAATGATAGTCCTACTTGGGCGTAATGTGGCGTTTTTATCGGTGATTCCGCAGACCGCAAATACGGGTCGATACTAAGGCTGAGGTCGTCGCTGATGTCGTAAGTGTATAAGTGCCCGTCCACGCAGGCATCGAGAATGTTCAGGCCATACCACGCAACAGTGAGTATGCTATAAAACTCGAAGTCGCGACGATACGCTTCCTTATAGGTTTGCAATTGACTGTCGGCATATTTATTGGCCAAATCAGTCTCGTGCTGGCTTAATGACGTGCCTTCAGGCAGGTCACCAGTCTTGAATTCGTAGGCATGCAGGTAGGATCGGTATTCAGAATAATTGCTGTATGCCAAATACCCTAAACCACCCAATCCGGCATAAACGATGGGAACCTTCCACCATTTTCTGTTGTAGATTTGCCCCAATCCTGGGAGACAGGCTGACATGATGGTGGCTTTGGTAGGACTGTGAGTTTTTTTTGCTTTGGCAGTTTTTGTTGGTTTCTGCTGTTTGACGATAGTGTCAGCAGTGATGAGAGTGTTACCCACCGTATCAAATACGACATTCTGCGCTTCGGCTTTCGTGAAACCGAGCAACATAACCATGCCGATAAGGATGAATAGACGGCGGGGCATGGGTGGATTATTTGTTGCCGAACAGTTCCATGATGCGGTCAAACTCGGCCTCGTCCTTGAAGTCGATGACCACACTGCCTTGTCCTTTCATGTTTCTCGTCACTTTCACCTTGGTGTTCAAGGTCTGCGAGAGCTTTTTGATTTTGCTCTTAAAGTGCTCGGGAATGAAGTTGGTTTGCTTTCTTTCCTTTGCCTCTGGGTTCTTGGCTTTCTCGGCCAATTCCTCGGTCTGTCTGACGTTCATCTCGCCTTCGATGATTTGTTGGAGGATCTTCAGCTGTTGCTCCTTGTCGGTGATGTTGATAAGGGCGCGGGCGTGCCCCATGGTGATGTGTCCGTCACGGATGGCGATTTGTACCTCTGCCGGCAGTTTCAACAATCTCAAAAAGTTAGCCACGGCACTGCGGCTTTTGCCCACCTTGTCGCTCACTTCCTCCTGCGTCATGTTGCATTCATCGATGAGGCGTTGGTAGGAGATGGCCACTTCGATGGCATTCAGGTTTTCACGGTGAATGTTCTCGATCAGGGCCAATTCCAACATCTGTTCATCGTTGGCCACGCGGATGAATACCGGAATCTTGGTGAGGCCGGCTAGTTTGGAAGCCCTCAAACGACGCTCACCTGAAATAAGTTGATATTTGTTATAACCGAGTTTTCTTACCGTAACAGGCTGAATGACACCTTGCTCCTTGATGGATTGTGCCAACTCCCGTAAAGCGGTCTCGTCAAATTCGGTTCTGGGTTGGAAAGGATTGGTTTCAATGAGGTCGATGTCGATTTCAGCGATGGCTCCTGCAACGAAATCTCCGGAAATGTCTTTGCTAGTGATGTCGGTTTCAGGGCTTTGTAGGATGGCATCAAGGCCGCGTCCAAGCGCTCTTCTGTTTTTGTCTGCCATGGCGGTTTATGCGTTATTACTGGATAAGTGGTTTTTCTCTAAGATTTCCCGGGCAAGGTTCAGGTAGTTGATGGCTCCGACACTGGCTGCATCGTGCATAATGATGGACTTGCCAAAGCTGGGAGCCTCACCCAAACGGGTGTTGCGGTTGATGATGGTGTTGAAGACCAGATCCTGGAAGTGCATTTTCACTTCTTCCACTACTTGCTTCGACAGGCGTAGTCGGGTATCGAACATGGTAAGCAGAATGCCTTCAATCTCCAAATCGGGATTGAGTCGGGTCTGCACGATTTTGATGGTGTTCAGCAACTTGCCAAGACCTTCAAGAGCGAAATACTCACATTGCACGGGGATGATGACCGAATCGGCAGCCGTCAGCGAGTTGACGGTGACCAGTCCAAGCGAAGGGGAACAGTCGATGATGATGAAATCGTAATCGTTTTTGAGGGTTGAGAGCGAACGCTTCATCATCAGTTCACGATTGGGCAAGTTGATCATCTCAATCTCAGCGCCAACCAAGTCGATATGTGCAGGTATCAGGAACAAGTTCGGAGTCCCGGTTTCCATGGTGACGGTCTTGGGGTCCACATTGTCAATGATGCATTCGTAGATGCTGGTTTCAACGGTTTTTGGGTCGACACCCACTCCCGACGTGGCATTGGCTTGAGGATCAGCGTCGATGAGGAGTGTCTTGTATTCGAGGACGGCCAAACTGGCAGCCAAATTGATGGCGGAAGTGGTCTTGCCCACGCCACCTTTTTGATTTGCAATTGCTATGATCTTGCCCATATTGATTCAACTCTGTTTTACGCTACAAAAGTACGCATTTTTGTGCTGTTTTATTATGGCTGTCTGGTGAAAGTTATCAACACTTGTGGGTTTTGTTGATAAGTTCTTGTTTCGGGCGCGATTTGCAACAAAAAAGGCCGCGAAATGCTCGCAGCCTCTGTTTCCTGTTTTTGTTTGGATAAATAATTACTTGTCCAGATTGTCGAACCATTTGTCGATGGCGCTGTCGATTTCGCTGCGGCTTTCGCCTTCCACCTTCTCATAGTGGCGAGGTTCGGGCTGGTCGTAATAGTCGGCAGGATATTCACCGGTTTCGATGTACTTGATAGCATCAGTCAAGCCTTTTGAAACTTTCTCAAAGTCTTCCTTGTAGAGGAAAATCTTATGCTTCTCATAGAAGAAGCGATTCAAGCCTTCATCGAAACGGCGCTTGCTTTCAGTTATGGTGATGTACTTTTCGTCGTTTTTCGTGGATTTTACATCAAAAAAGTAAGTTCTCTTTCCTGCTTTCACTGCCTTCGAGAACAATTCTTCCTTTTCTTTCATTTCGTTTTCTTCCATCATGTCTTTCAATAATTTGATACTTTCTTTTTTGTTCTTTTGTGTTTGAAAAGTGGGGCAAAAGTAGGAAAAAAATGAATATCGAAGCGTTTTATGTGTTATTTTTGCACTCAAAATATGTAATGCCATGGAATTGAATCTGAAACGCTCCATAGCCTTTTTCGATTTGGAAACGACGGGCCTGAACACTTCGCACGACCGCATCGTGGAAATGAGTGTGCTGAAAATCAATGTGAACGGTGAAGAGGAACAACGTGTCTGGCTACTCAACCCTGAAATGCCTATTTCGGCGGAATCGACTTCGGTGCATGGCTACACCGACGAGATGGTGGCCGACAAGCCCACTTTTCGTGAGAAAGCCAAGGAAATAGCGATGTTCATCGGCAATGCCGACTTGGCGGGCTACAATATCCTAAAGTTTGATCTTCCGATGCTGGTGGAGGAGTTCCTTCGTGTCGACTACGACTTTGACCTCAAAGACCGTGGTTTCATTGATGTGATGAACATCTATATGAAGATGGAACCGCGCACGCTGAAAAGTGCTTACCGCTATTTCTGCCATGCCGAACTGGAAGGGGCACATGGTGCCATGGCCGACACCAAAGCCACTTATGATGTGCTTCGTGCTATGCTCGACAAGTACCAAGGCGTTGAATTTGAGGATGGTAAAGGCAATAAATCGCAAGGCCCTACTAACGACATGAAACAACTTTCTGAGTTTTCGGCGCATCACAAAAATGCCGATCTCTCGGGACAAATCATCTTCGATGAGGAAGGCAAGGAGGTCTTCATGTTTGGCAAGCACAAAGGTAAAAGGGTAGAGGATGTCTTTCGCATTGAGCCACCCTATTATGATTGGATTATGAGAAACGACTTTCCACGCTATACGAAGAAAGTAGTGACGGCCATTAAGTTGCGTATGGGTGGAAAATACGTAAAGTGATAAAGCTATGAAAATCATCTGCATAGGACGCAACTATTTGGCACATATCAAGGAACTCGACAACGACCTGCCGAGCGAGCCCTTGTTTTTCATGAAGCCTGAGACGGCATTGTTGCCTAAGGGCAATCCTTTCTCTTATCCTGATTTCAGCAAGGAAATCCACTATGAAACGGAGCTGGTGTTGCGCATTTGCAAGTCTGGAAAAGCAATTGATGAACAGTCGGCTCACGATTATTATGATGCACTTACCGTCGGCATCGACTTCACTGCCCGTGACTTGCAAAGCAAGTGCAAAGCCAAAGGCCATCCCTGGGAAATCGCCAAAGCTTTCGATGGATCGGCTCCAATCGGTGAGTTCAAGAAAATCAGCGAATTGAAGCATCCTGAAGACATAAACTTTGGCATGAAACTCAATGGAAAGTGGGTTCAGCAAGGTCACAGCCGTGACATGATTTTCAGTTTCGATAAGATTGTTTCCCATGTCTCGCGCTTTGTCACATTGAATGAGGGTGATTATATCTTCACAGGTACGCCACAAGGCGTGGGAGAGGTTCATGTTGGTGATAAGTTGGAACTGTTCTTGGAAGATGAACCGATGTTTTGGTTTAGAATTAATTAAATGATAATCAATAAAGTAAAACTATGAAAAGACTTCTGCTTATGGCCCTGCTTGCAGTGGCATTCCAACTCTCGGCCCAGCCCTTATGGATGCGCCACAATGTGATTTCGCCTCAGGGTGACAAGATCGCCTTTTGCTATAAAGGCGACATCTATGTGGTGAATACCAATGGCGGTAAAGCCCAGCAAATCACGACAAACGCCGCTTACGATACCGACCCAGTGTGGTCGCCTGACGGCAAGCAAATCGCCTTCGCTACTGACCGCAATGGTAACTTCGACATTTATATCGTTGCAGCAGGAGGTGGCGTTGCCCGTCGCGTCACAACGAATTCAGCCACCGAGATTCCACTGGCTTTTTCACCTGACGGAAAGGAGATTTATTTCTCCGCCCAAATCCAGAAAGCCGCTGAGAATGTGCAGTTTGCATCGGGCTGGATTACTGAATTGTATAAGGTAAGCACGGAGGGTGGTCGCCCCGAGCAGGTAGTGGCTGTACCAGTGTCCAGCATGTCGTTCGATAAGGACGGCAAGTCGTTCCTCTACTACGACCGCAAAGGTAGCGAGAACGTGTGGCGCAAACACCATGTTTCTTCCGTGGCTCGCGATGTGGTGTATTATAACGCCAAGAAGAAGACCCATACCATCCTGACCACCAATGTGGGTGAGGACCGTGATCCCCGATATCTGCCTGGCTGTCAAGAGGTCGTGTTCTTAAGCGAGCGAAATAATGGTAGCTTTAATGTCTATAAGGCACCTGCCAACAACCTTGAGAACGTGGAAGCAGTAACCCATTTCAAAACGCATCCGGTTCGTTTCCTAAGCGTGGCTAATGATGGCCTGCTGTGCTATGGTTACATGGGCGAAATCTATACACAACGCATTGGTAGTGAGCCGCAAAAGGTGAACATCGAAATTGTCAACGACCTGGAGTCAGATCAGTTGGTGAAACAGGATTTCAAGGGCATCGGTAACTTCGCACTGAGCGATGACGGCAAGCAGATTGCCTTTATCTCGCGTGGCGAACTTTTCGTGACAGGTGTGGATGAATATGCCACTACCAAGCAAATCACACATACTGCCCAAGCCGAACGTAGCCCTTCGTTCTCGAAGAATGGCCGCACCTTGGTTTATGCCTCGGAACGTGAAGGCTATTGGAATCTCTACCAAGCCACCATCGTGCGTAAGGAAGATTTCAACTTTGCCTACGCCACTTTGATTGACGAGAAGCCATTGTTTGACAATGATGGTATCGAGCGCAGCAATCCCGAGTATTCGCCCGATGGCAAGGAAATCGCCTTTATTGAGAATCGTAACATATTGAAAGTCTATAATATAGCATCAAAGGAGGTACGTCAAATCACGGATGGCACGCAGCACTATGGCAGCTTGGGCTATGAATGGTCGCCCGACGGGAAGTGGTTCGCCGTGACTTTGATCACCCACATGCGGGATCCCTATTCGGATGTCGGCATCGTGTCGGCCAACGGTGATATGAAGATATATAACATTACGGAGAGTGCCTATTTCGACGATGACCCGCAATGGGTGTTGGATGGTAATGCAATTATTTATAATTCTGATAGATATGGCATGCGCTCCCATGCATCCTGGGGCAGCCAACGGGATGCTTTCATCGCCTTCCTCAACCAAGATGCCTATGACAAGTTCCGCCTCAACAAAGAGGAATATGCATTGTTGAAGGAAACGGATAAAGACAACAAGGAGAAGCCGAAAGATGAGCCAAAGGATGAAGGAAAGGATAAGAAGAAACGCAAGAAAGACGCTAAAAAAGACGAAAAGAAAGAAGAGAAGCCAAAGGAAACTAAGAAGATAGAGGTGGACTTGGAACATCTACAGGACCGTGTCATCCGTCTGACGCCGATGTCATCGAACCTGAGCGGGATGGCGCTTTCCAGCGATGGTGAGAAGTTCTACTTTATGACTTCGTTTGAAAAAGGTTACGACCTTTGGGAGATGGATGTGCGCGAGAAATCGATGAAGATTACGAAAAAACTGGGACAAGGTGGTGCACAGTTGCGGATGAAGGGCGACAACCTATATTTGCTTTCGGGTGGTAATTTGCAGAAACTTGACAAAGGCAGCAAGTCTACTCCTATTAAATACGATGCCACTATGGAACTTAACCTCGCTGAGGAGCGCGAATACATGTTCAATCATGTCTTCTTGCAAATCGAAAAACGTTTCTTCATGAAAGACCATCATGGCGTGAACATCGAAATGATGAAGGAAGCCTACCAACCTTTCTTGGCGCATATCAACAATAACTACGACTTCTCAGAGATGCTGAGTGAGATTTTGGGCGAGCTGAATGTGTCGCACACAGGTTCGGGCTATCGCCCCTCAAGTAAAGGTGACGCCACAGCCGAATTTGGTGTGTTGCTTGACCTTGACTATAAAGGTGACGGCTTGAAAATTGCCGAGGTTGTGGAAGGTGGACCTTTTGATAAGAAGAAGTCGAAAGTGAAAGCGGGTTGCATCATCGAAAAGATTGATGGTGTGGAGATTACCAAGGGCATGGATTACTATCCTTTGCTCAACAACAAGCGCGACAAGACCGTTTTGGTGACCATCAAAGACGGTGGCAAAACGTGGGACGAAACCGTGAAACCTATCAGCCATGGTGCGATGAACGAATTGCTCTACAACCGTTGGGTGAAGCACAATGAGGAAACAGTGAAGAAGTTGTCTAACGGTCGCTTGGGTTACGTTCACATCAAGAGCATGGGCGATGCCAGTTATCGCGATGTGTATTCGCAGATTCTTGGCAAATACAACCTTTGCGATGGTATTGTCATTGACACCCGTTTCAATGGTGGCGGTCGCCTGCACGAAGATATAGAGATTTTGTTCAGTGGTGAGAAATACCTCGAACAAGTCATCAACGACAGCGTGGCATGCGTGATGCCTTCAAGGCGTTATAACAAACCTTCGGTGATGCTTATCGGCGAGGCTAATTACAGCAATGCACACGGAACGCCTTGGGTCTACAAATACAAGAAGATGGGTAGTCTTGTCGGTATGCCTGTGCCTGGCACCATGTCGAGCGTGACATGGGAGACCTTGCAAGACCCCTCCTTGTATTTTGGCTTGCCTGTGGTAGGCTATCGTACTGAGCAAGGCAATTGGTTGGAAAACACGCAATTGGAACCAGATGTCAAGGTGCGCAATACACCCGAAAAGATGGCCGAAGGTGTGGATGAGCAATTGGAGGCCGCTGTCAGGGAATTGCTGAAAGAGGTGAAGGATTTCCATTACTGGGGCAAGTGACAATAGCCTGTGATTTATGGCCCATGACCTGCTTTTTCGTAAGGGCAGGCCATAGGCCATTGGTTATCGGCCATAGGCAATAAAAGGAACGATTCTTGCGTTTACATGGGAAAAACATCTCATGCGAGCGCGTTTGCACCTTATTCTATTATTGGCTTTCACCAGCCTCACCGTCTCTGCTCATTCAGTGGTGGAGCGCAACGGGTATTATGAAGTGGAGCATGCGTGGAAGTATCAAGGAAAGAATTATTCCATTACCCTGAATATCAGCACAAACCTATACGACTATTACCAAAATGACCGAGAGCATTTGGCCTATCGTTACCAGTTCAATGGTGGTGAGATGCCGCCGAATTATTTCGGGTTCATGTTGTCGGAATACGACCGCCCTATGATGCGGGCCTTGGCCGATGAATTCATCAGCCATAGCGCATTGGAGAAGGAGCAAATCAATTTGGCATTGACATTTGTGCAGTCATTGCCCTACGCTTACGATTCTTCCACAAAAGGAACGGATGAATACCTGCGCTATCCTATCGAGACTTTGGTGGACGGTTGTGGCGATTGTGAGGACAAGGTGGCTTTGTTGGCCGCCCTGCTCTATGAAATGGAGGTGGATTTCATTTTGTTGGTTTTGCCTGAACACATTGCCCTTGGGGTGCATTGTGATGGAGTGGCGGCAAATAGGTATTTGCTCTTCCAAGACAAACATTATTATTTCATGGAGACGACCATGGAAGGCTGGCAGATGGGACAGATTCCGGAGGATTATTATGATGTCGAGATAGAGGCTGTGCCTGTTGATGCCACACCTGGTCTGCTTTTCAAGGGAGTGAGGTTTGAGTCGCAGTCGACCCTTGTTTTTCAGAAGGCAATGTGCGATTTGGAACTCGACCTGCATAATCTTGGTCCAGGCAAGGTGACAGAGCTTCGGGCGCATGTGTTGGTTATTGAAAAAGGGAGGAGGAACCGCTTGCTGGCAGAAGAGTACTTTTCACTCAACGATATGCAGGAAGGCGAACAGCGTACTGAAACGTTGTCGTTAAAGAGTTTGATTAAAGAAAACAGTGTCTTACGTGTGGAATTGACAGGTGCAGAGGTTGAGCCCCAAACCTATGAGGTTGGGTTGAATTACAGCCGTTCACAAAGGTACTGATTACTCCACCATTACCTCGTCCATAAAGATCCAAGAGTCATAACCTGCTCCAGGCAAGCCTTCGGGCAACTTCCCGGGGTTTTTAACCACGATGCGTAAGTATCGTGTTGAGAGATTTGTCGTTTCAAACCTTTCACGGAAGGTGTGGTTGCCTGTCAGCGGTATCTCTGTCGTGAGGCTGAAGGTCTTGTAAGCTTTGTAGTTTTTGCCATCGTTGGAGGTGAGAATCTCGACTTCATTGGGACGCATTATCCAATCGTAGGCGTTGACCAAAAACCCGATATTCAATGCATTGACTTTTTGGTACTTGCCTAAGTCTAATTCAAGGTCAGCATCGAGGCCATAGAAGCCTTGCCAATGACCGTCCTGATAATCATTGCTACCGAGGCTGCCGTCAAGCAGGGCATTGTCACCTCCGCCTGAATACTCGGGACGGTAGTTGCCCGCTGGACTATTGAGTTGCTTTAACTTGCCCATACCTTTGTGGTAGCAGAAATAACGCTCTGTGCAAAAGGCTTTGCCCAAGGCATCGAAACAGGCTGCTTTCACTATACACGGCCGTTCCAAAACAATGGGTTTTTGATAGATGGAATCGTTTTTTGTAACTTCTTTTCCGTCAACGGTATAATGGATTCCCTTGTTGCCAAAAACGGTCTTCAGCGTTACGGCAGCATTGCCATTCTCATCTGTTGATGGTTCGATAAAAGTCAGATATTCAAGTTGCTGCATTTCCTTGGCAATGTCATCGTACTTTTTCATGTTGACATCCAGCCAATAGGGGCGGCTTTCGATGTTCCAAACCTTGACGTATTCGTTTTTCAGGTCATGCAGCGCGGCGATCAATTCTTGAATCATCTTTTTGCTTTCGGTGATGTTGGCCTCGGTAGGATTGTTGTAGGTTCGGAAAAGCTGGTGGCGGGTCATGTTGCGTTTGGCGCACCATTGCATGCGATGCACAGCATAGAGAGCGTTGTCGAAGAGGTCAGCGTTTCGCTTCACTTGCTTTTTGTCATTGATTAAGGTCTTCTCCAAAGCGGACAGTGAAACAAAAGCTTTTTGGTTCAACGCCTTGATGGAGTCGCTGACGAGGGAGGGGTAGAAAGGGGTCATGGGTTCCGTCATGGCGGTAAATTTGCCAATGCCGTCAATCTTTGTCCATTCTGAGAGCTCATCAAGATGCTTGCAGAGGTCGTCGGAAAGGCTGCCCAAAAAATGCATGGTGAAGTTGGCTTCGGTGTTGCGTTCTTGTTTCGTGGTGGGATTCCAACTCGTCTCTGCACCCAAGGCAAGGCCATATAATGCGCAGTTGGTCAGCGACTCGCCGAAGTCATCCCAGCAAGTGTTGATGACGCCGAGCGCGCCATTCTTGTAGCCGTCGCGACAGAGGTTGCTGATGTTGGCTTTGAATTCATAATGCTTTGGCCAAACCCTTTCGGAGAGACTCACACCAGGGGCAACGAAAAACTTGTGACCCGATTCCACGTAGGGTCTCAGGAAGTCGTTGAAATTGTCCTTGTCCACATAACTCCAGGCGATGAGGAAAAGGTCGTTGTCAAGATGCTCAAGAATTTCGGGATGATCGGCAGCAATGTCACCCCACATCATCACACGCTTGCGGTAAGGACGCAGCATACGGTTGACTCGGTTGATGTGTTGGTAGTAGGCTGTTGTCTGGCCAATAGAGTCCACGTATGCTTTGGCATAGCCTTGGCCGAGGCTCTCGGTCTCGTCGCAGTTGATGTTGAAATAGGGCGACTTATAGGCTCTGGCCACTTCACGGAGGTGGTCTTCTAGGAACTTGTAAGTCTCCTCTTTGGCGGGGTTGAGGTTCCATTTCGTGTCGGCCAAATGACTATAGAATGGATTGCACAAGATCTCTTCAAAATGCCCAAAACATTGCTGGTTTCCAATGACTTGAATATGATACGGCCGACAGAAATCCTCCAGTTCCTTGATTTCTTCGGCGGTGAAAGCGTCGATGGGTGCGATATCGGGGTGGCACTTTGTCTTGAAAGTGTGCTCGGTGTAGAGCGAGAAGGCATTGAGCTTACACTCGGCCATTTGTGGGATGAGGCGTCTCAGGTATTCCATGCTGACGATGGGTCCGCGGCTGATGTCGTCTTGCCAGGCCCGCACCTTGAAGTTGGGCCAGTCGGTGATGGTCATGCAAGGGATGATGATTTCGCCTTTGTTTTTCAGGAATGAGTAACGGTAGAGTTGCTTCAGGCTTTGGGTGGCGTAGAAGAGTCCCGTGTTGGAGGTGGCCTCCAGGCGGATGAAGTTGCTGGTGATGGTCAGCTTGTAGGCTTGCTCCTCGTTTTCGCTCACGCCGAGGTGGTCGGTCTTAAGCAGTTCGATGAAGTGTTGGCCTTTGATGACCCCACGAGAGAAGAGCATTCTGTTGGGACTGATTTGCTCCAAGTCGCTGCGCCACATCGTGATAAGTTGGCTGATTTCGGTGTCGGAAGCGTCGTAGGTGAGTACGACGTTCTCGTCCCAAACAAACTGACCATCTTGAATCTCAACTTGTTGAGGAGTGGGAAGGATATGTACGTTTTGCGCAGAGGCAAATAGACCGAAAAGGCAAAGAAAGAAAAGGATTCTGATTCTCATGGGTGAAATTTTCTGCAAAGGTAATTTTTTGTTGGAAACAAAGGCTTAAATATTTAGCCTCAGTTGGATCTCTTCCACCTTGCGTTGCAGTTCCTGCACGGTCCGCATCAGACTCTCTTCGCGGAAGCGGTTCTCGCGCTGTTCGGGTATCTCGGCACTGATGTAGTGCACGAATTTCCACACCTCTTTAATATCGGTGGCAGGCAGGTCGTAGGGATGATAAAGCGGGTTCAATGAACTGAGGGTGAGTTTGTTCTCGTGTTCGATTTTATTGTCCACAATCTTGAAGACGATGCCGTCATCTTGGGTGAGCACGATGTAGGGCTGGCCGCTACGGATGTAGGTCCAGTCTACAACATATTCGCCAGTCACGTAAGAACCGTCAGGGATGGGCAGCATCGAGTCGCCGCTGATCTGGAAAGTACGGTACTTGCGGTCGCGGGAGAGGAAGGGCA
>JAEEGJ010022900.1_pt1 | contig 13191 bp, 13 predicted proteins | sample 8958761 | NCBI WGS metagenome assembly JAEEGJ01 (sample SAMN16246546, study PRJNA631951) | gut metagenome | biome: gut microbiome; feature: rumen; material: RS-attached | host: Bos | place: Iran: Karaj | collected 2018-10
TTTAAATTAATACTATCATTTACTTGTCAACTTGAAAGCTTTCGGGTGCAAAATTATTGCAAAATGAAAGAAAAACAAAAGAAAATCAAGCAAAGTAGTTGTTAAAAGAACGATTTACTTGCATATTGAAAGTATTTAAAGACAGTTTGATTACAAATTGAAAGCAAAACACCACGAAATCTGTCAAATTTCAATTATCTGCCGAAGCGGGCGGCAACTGTCTCATTGCTAAAATAAAATTAATTTATTTTGTTCTGCTCTCGTTTTTTCGTATCTTTGCTATTGAATTAGCGAAGATACTTGAACTCGGCATAAAAAATAAATAAATTTATTTTGTTCTGCTCTCGTTTTTTCGTATCTTTGTCCCCGTTAATAATATAATATAGGAAATATGAATAAGAAACTTACAAACTGTTTGGTAACCCTGATGCTCGTGGCCTCGGCCACAGCAGGAATCAACGCTGCACAGAAAGAAGACGGCACCATGACAAAGATGGCCGACGGAACGTACGTGGTGAACACCACCGAACTGGGCAAGGACGTGAAGGGCTACCGTGGCACCACACCACTGAAAATTACCATTAAAAAAGACAAGGTGGAGAAGATTGAAGCGCTGAAGAACCAGGAGACGCCGAAATACTTTGTGCGCGTGAAACGCGAGATGATGTCGGCTTGGGACGGTCTGAAGGTAAGCAAGGCCGAAAAACTGAACCCCGACGGCGTCACCGGAGCCACCATGTCGAGCGATGCCGTGAAAGAAAACGTGAAGCGCGGACTGAAATACTACAAGAGCCACAAATAAGGCCCTTCCCCGAAAACACTTGTTATCAGCTAACTAATCCCTACTTTCGCTATGAAAAAAAAGATGTTTGCGGTCTTGCTGCTCGCGACATTTTCTGCCTGTTCAGCATTTGCCCAAAAACAAACGACCGGCGACAGACAGCACAATCCCGACTCGGTGAATCGCGTCGGGTACTTTAACCAGTTGCCCACCACCCAGACAAGAGTGGTCGACGAGAGTCAGATGAACAACCAGAACCAGGTGACCAACACCATGGATGCCATCCGTGGACGTGTGGCCGGTCTGCAGGTGGAGCGAAACGGCAGCAATGCCCTCAGCGCGGTGCGGCTTCGTGGTACCACGTCGCTCACAGGCGGCAACGACCCGCTGATTATCGTCGACGGTGTGATGGGCGACCTGACGCTGCTCGAGTCGGTATATCCCACCGACATCCAGAGCTTTACCATCTTGAAGGATGCCTCGGAAACGGCACAATATGGCAGCCGTGGTGCTGCCGGTGTGATTGAAATCAAGACCAAGCGGGGTAAAGAAGGCAAGGCGAGCATCAACTACAACGGTTCGTTTGGTATCGCTGTTCCTTACAAGCGACTGAATATGCTGTCGGCCGACAGCTACCGCTCGTATGTCAAGGAGCACAACCTGATTCTGCTTGACCTTGGGTGCGACAACGACTTCCAGAAACAGATTGAGCGCAACGCCTTTATCCACCAGCACCACTTAGCCTTCGCCGGCGGAGGCAAGAACTCAAACTACCGCGTCAGTCTGGGATATATGGAAGAGAAGGAAGTCATCAGGGAAATCGGCAACCGTTCGTTCCTGTCGAACATGAACATGACACAGATTATGTGGGACGGACTTCTGCGCATTGATATCGGCATGTTCGCCTCATCGCAGGAAGAACACAACATCTACGACGAGCAAAAGTTGTTTTATTCGGCTGCCACGTGGAACCCCACGTTCCCCGACCACCCGAATAACTCAGGAGCATGGGACGGCAACCCCGGGGCCTCGCAAATCACCAACCCCAATGCACTGATAGGCCAGAAGAACCACTCCACGGGAACACACATTTCAACCCATGCCAAGCTAACCTTCCAACTGCTGCCCGAGCTGAAACTTTCCCTCTTCGGAGCATATACCTACGACACTAACGAGTTGATGGTCTATCTGCCCACCTCGACCGCCGGCGGCGGAGAGGCCCAACGGCAGACCGTGCGCAGCGAGTCGATGCTTCAGAATGCAATCTTGAGTTACAACAAGAAGTGGGATAAGCATAGCTTCCAGGCTTCACTCTTTGCCGAGTTCCAAAAAGACAAGAAACGGGGCTATGGCGTAAAGGTGACGCAGTTCAGCAACGACATTGGCGGCTACGACAACCTGGCGGGCGGTGCCGTAAGGCCATGGGGCGGAACCACTTCGTTCTACGAATATCCGTCGATGGCCTCGTTCATGGGACAGGCCAGCTATACCTACAACGGGCGATACTCCATCAATGCAACGCTGCGCGCCGACGGTTCATCGAAGTTCGGCGACAACAACAAGTGGGGCAACTTCCCGTCGGTTTCCGTTGGCTGGGACATAGGCAAGGAAAAATTCATCCGCGACCTGAACATCTTCGACGACCTGAAGATTAACGCCGGCTTTGGATGGGCCGGAAACCAGGGCGCCATCGACAGCTACACCACACTGCGCCTGCTCGAGCCAAACGGCACGCCAGCAACAGGACAGACGCTGATTACCACTTACACCGAACTGAAGAACAGCAATCCCGACCTGAAATGGGAGGTGTCGAGAACGTTCAACCTTGGCGTCACCGCCGAGGTGCTCAAGAGCCGGCTGGTGTTCTCGGCCAACTACTATCACACCAAGGTCTACGACATGCTCTATCCCTACACGGTCAGCGTGCCTCCCTTCAAATATCCCAAGCTGGTGGCCAATATGGGTTCCATGGAGAAAAGTGGTATGGAATTCTCGCTTGGCGGCACACCGCTCGTCACCCGCGACATGATGCTGACCATCAATGCCAACCTGACATTGCCGAAGGACAAGCTGCTCTCGCTGAGCGGCAACTATAAAGGCGAAGAGATGCTGGCACCTGCAATGGCCGCCATTTCCACGATGAACGGTGCCGGATTCCACGGTTACAACGACGTGGTGTTCCAGGCTATCGGACAGCCCCTGGGCGTGTTCTACATGCCTCACTTCACCGGATTCCAGGTGAACAGCGACGGCACACGGGTATATCAGTACGGCAGTCCTTACATTGCCGGCCAGGCCACGCCGAAAGTGCTGCTGGGATCGAACGTCTCGTTCCGCTACAAGAATTTCGACATCACCCTGCAAGCCAACGGTGCCTTCGGCCACAAAATCTACAACGGCACGAGCCTCACCTACATGGACATCACCTCGCTGCCCCTCTACAATGTGCTGGAAGAGGCGCCCAACGAGAAAATCGCCTCGCGCGACATTACCGACTACTGGCTCGAAAGCGGCAACTATCTGAACATCGACTACATCACGCTGGGCTGGCAGGTGCCCGTTCCCAAGAACCGCTACCTGGAATCCATGCGACTCTCGCTGACGCTCAACGACGTGGCCACCATCACCAGCTATAGCGGACTCACGCCAATGATTAACTCGTCGAGCATCAACGGCACGCTCGGACTCGACGACAAGCGCACCTATCCCCTTTACCGCACCTGGACGCTGGGTGTCAGTTTTAATTTCTAACAGAACTTAATATATATGATTACCAAGATAAACAGACGGCACCTGATAATCCTATCCATTATCATTTGTCATTTATCATTTAGCATAGCGCTGACCTCGTGCGACGACTTCCTGACCGACGACCCCAAAAGCCAGATAACAACCGAAGAGGCCTACGGCACAATTGACGCACTGAAGAAAAACGCCCTGCTCAGCGTTTACAACTATATCGGCGGCGCCGATCACAGCCAGGGACTGCAGGGAACCGACCGCGGCGTCTACGACCTGAACTCGTTTACCACCGACGAACAACTCGCTCCCGTACGCGGCAGCGACTGGTACGACGGCGGCCTCTGGTACCGCCTCTTCTTCCACAAGTGGACGGCAGGCGAGGCACCGCTCAAGGACACCTGGGACTATCTCTTTAAGGTGGTCATGCTCTGCAATGAGGGCATCGAGCGCATGGACGCCTTCAAGACAAACAACGCGGATGAGCACACCCAGTTGGAATCGTACAAGGCCGAACTGAGAGCCCTCCGTGCCATGTACTATTTCTATCTGATGGACCTCTACGGACGGGTTCCTCTGGTGACCTCTACCGACACCAAGTCGAGCCTGATGACACTCAGCGACCGCAAGACGCTCTTCTACTGGATTTACAACGAGCTGTCGGATGTGCTGCCCGTATTACCCTCCGACTATAGCCAGTTCACTAACTCCGAATATTATGGCCGGATGACTACATTCGTAGTCTATTTTGTAATGATGAAACTCGCCATCAACGCCGAAGTCTATACCGACAACGACTGGACCGACAACGTGCGCCCCGATGGTCGCGAAATAATCCTCAAAAGCAGAGATATTTTCACTTATAACACAACGGAAGACAATGCCTGGAAAACGGTGCAGAATCTGTACGCTTCCTTAGCAGAATTCTTCACACTCTCCGAGAATTACGGCGAAAATTTCGCTGTACGCAACGAGACTTCACGCGAGAACATCTTCGTGATTCCCATGAACCCGCTGCTCTTCAACAACAAGTACTGGTACTTCTTCCGCTCTCGCCACTATCTCCACGGAGCTGCACTGAACTGTGCGTCGGAGAACGGACCATGCGCTACCGTCAGCGCAATCAGAACTTTCGGGTTCAATGAAGGATACTGTAACCCCGACATTCGCTTCTACTACAATTTCTACTATGACGATGTCGCTATCAACAATCAGTTGGTTCGCGATGAAGACGGGGTGACAGCCTTGCATTACAGGCCGCTGGCCGTTACAAAATTCGACCTCTCTGGAGAGAAATACGAGAAGACCGCCGGTGCACGAATAAACAAGTACGAGTTCGACTACAACTCGCGCGACGACGGACGCCTGATGAACAACGACATCGTGCTCTTCCGTTTTGCCGACGCGATACTGATGTATGCCGAAGCATGCTATCGCCTGGGCGATAAAGAGTCGGCCGTCGCTGCCATCAACAAGGTCTTTACACGTTCAAACGACCCTAATACCTGGGCTCCATACACTGACGTGAACGACGATATCCTGCTGCGCGAGCGTCTGATGGAATTCATGTGGGAAGGATGGCGCCGCAACGACCTCATCCGCTTCGGACGGTTCAACAAACCCTACGACCTAAAGACCGACGCCTCGCACGAAGCCGACGGCCACACCACGGTGTTCCCCATTCCTGCCGACCTGCTGGTGATGCATCCCGACTGGCAGCAGAACCCGGGGTATTAATGTAGAGTGTAGAATGTAGAATGTAGAATTATGATTACTTTTATAGGCAGATTTCGGGCATGCCAGGTAATCATAATTCTACATTCTACATTCTCAATTAAATTCCCAGGAATTCCATAATCTCAGCCTCCGTACAGAGATTGGCATCGCCCGGAACCGAATACTTCAGCGTGGCGGCAGCCAGGGCATAGTCGAGCAGCAACTGGTCGTTGCCCGGGAAAGCCATCAGGGCATGCAACTGTCCGGCCATGAAGGCATCGCCCACTCCCATTGCGTCAACAATGTCGTGAATATCATCGATACGCGTGTGATACATCTTGCCGTTACTCCACAGCAGGGCCGTCAGCGTGTTGTGGCTCGAACTCATCATGTTGCGCATACCCATCAGCCATTTGTTGCAGCGCGGGAAGCGGGTGTGAATCTCGTCAAACCATTCCTCGTAGAAATCGAGCGGCATCTCATAGTTGGAATCCGTAGCCTCGAAGGGCACCTGGCGGTCCATGATAAACTCATACTCAATGATGTCGCCGAACACCACGTCGGCATACTCCAGCATACGGCTGAGTGTCTCACGCGGATTGGCCCCGTACTTCCAGAGGTTCTTGCGGTGGTTGATGTCGAACGAAATCGTCTTACCCATCTCGTCGGCAATGTTCAGGGCCTCGAACGTGGCCTCGCACGAGTCCTTCGAGATAGCCCCCGTGATACCCGAGGCATGGAAGACGGCCGCATCCTTCAGAATCTCACGCCAGTTGAACATCCCCGGCTTCAGCTCGAAGAAAGCCGAGTTGGCACGGTCGTACACCACCTTCGATGAGCGCATGCCCGCCGATTCCTCATAATAATACGTGCCCATACGGTCGCCGCCCCAAAGCGTATTGGGCATCCCGACGCCGTATTCCAGCAGTTTCATACTGGCTGCCTGCCCAATCTGGTTCTTTGGCAGCCTCGTCACATACTCCACGTCGTCGCCCATCATGGCCAGCGACACGGCTACATTGGCCTCGCTTCCTCCGTAGGCTCCCGAAAACGTCTGACCCTGAGTCAGTCGCATGCGGTTCGATTTGGAGAAGCGCAGCAACAATTCGCCGAATGTTACTATCTTCTTGTTCATACGTGCGCTGCAAAAGTAAAAACTTTTCTTCTAATTTGCAAATAATACATAAAAAAACAGAGAAAAAGAGAACACGTTTCACAGTATTTTCATACCTTTGCATCCGATAACCCAACAGGCACACAGGCTCTTATGAAATATAAAAGAGTACTTATTTACACTGCATTTTTAACCGCGGTAGTCATACTGGTTACCGCTCAAACAACAAAACCAATGGAAGAAAAAAGCAACGAGAAATGTCCGCAGTTTCTTTACACGGAGAAGGAAATTGATAAAATCTCCGAATATATCGCACAGCAATACGGAGAGTTTGAAATGGTAGGACACGAAGTGGTATCGTCCGACATTCATTGCGACATCGTTATTGTTCCTCCTACCCCAAAACAGCCCTATTATAAACTGGTTACTATGGGGGCCGGGGCCTACAAGATGAATGTTCCCAAAGAACTGAAATCGGATGTAAACGACAGGGCAGAATATGTTGTCTTCCTTCCGAAGGACTGGAACCTGGAATCTGACAAGGAAGAAGATTACTGGCCTATCAGAATGCTGAAGACCGTCGCACGGTTGCCCATTTGGTCAGATGATTGGCTTGGCTACCGCCATACCGTTAATCTGACTGAAGACAGAAGCCCAGTTGCAGGAAATACGGAATTCAACTCATGCACGCTGGTTCCCTCTGTAGGAAAGGACGGCCAGCTGGTGAAGCCTCTTAAACTCGGCTTCTTTGGCAAGAAGGTGTCTTTCTTCCAGATTTATCCATTGTATCAGGAGGAACTGGAGTTTAAGATGAATCATTCCTTCGATGAGCTGATGGATAGAATAGACGACGATGACTTGTTCCCGCTCATCAATATCCGCCGCAAAAACTATGGCAAATGATGATTCTTGTGTGCACGGGGGACTGAATAATGCGGAAAATTTGCTCTGTGTCAGCAACATCCGTCAGTCGCTTTCATTTTCAACTGGTGTCTATTTGTCACCATTTCATTCCTTTCTTCTTTTAGTCGTTGTTTAAGTTTATTCCAATAGTATTTTCCAAATAATTCTTTCCACTCTTCCATCATCTAATTCTGCTGGTTAATCAGATTCACCACAACCTTTACCATCACATCCTTTTCTTCCGTCCGACTCTCAGCAATCATCAGCGTTAGGGCCACAAGGGTGTTGTCGGCTATGCGCTTGCTTCCATCGGGACGATAGAGGATGCGGTTGTTGTTCAGGAACCATAGGAAGAGCGTGGCGGCAATGCGTTTGTTGCCGTCGCTGAACGAGTGGTTCTTGGTGACAAGATAGAGGAGCATGGCAGCCTTCTCCTCCACACTGGGGTAGAGTTCCTCGCCGCCGAATGTCTGATATATCTGTCCGATGCTGCTTTTGAAAGAGTCGTCCTTCTCGTTGCCAAAGAGTGAACTGCCTCCGAACTTATCCCGCAGAGCCTTGATGGCTTCCATGGCATTCTCATAGGTAGCATGGAACTTGTCTTCCTGGGTGGTTTCTGCCAAACGCAGACGTTGGTAGTCGTAGTCGTCAAGGGTGTCGAGGGCGTAGGTGTAGTCCACCACTATGTCGAACAATGCCTGATTTTCGTCATTTGGTTCTATCTGCTGGTTTTGTATGGTGCGGCCTACCATCTGGACCAACTGGCGCAGTTCGGCTATTTGCTCGCTATGTATACGTTGGTTGACGGCATAGCCCTTGATGAGATACTGCTTCAAAACTTGATTGGCCCATTGGCGGAATTGAACACCTCGTTGACTTTTCACACGATAGCCAACGGAGATGATGACATCAAGATTGTAAAACGGGACTGGCTTTTTTACACCATTAACGTGTAAAAAATGCACGTTATTCTCTTTCTTGAGTTCTCCTTCTTTGAAAACATTGATGATATGGCGGCGGATGTTCGACTCTTCTCTGTCAAATAGAATCGCCATTTGTCCTGTGGACAACCATACGGTCTCATTCTCCATACGGACATCAATCTGTGTTTGTCCGTCCTCAGTCTGGTATATGATGATTTTGTTCTGTTCCATAATTTGATTTATTTAGAATTTGCAAAGATAGAAAAATGTATGAAATAACACAATGTTTATTTGGAGACTTTATCCCATCAATTTGAGCATGGCCTCCAACTTCTCCTGGTCCATCTCCATCAGTCGTTCCACCAGTTCTGATTTCTTTTGACTTTTGTCTTTGGTGGAGAGCAGTTTGGAGTTGTTGGTCACCGAGGAACGAAAGGCCGATCAGGATGATCTTCCGTTTTAAATTGCAATCGTGTAAATATATCTTATTATATCTCATGTTGGCTCAAAGTTCCCTTTTGGGCTATTTTTACCATGGCAGGTCTGGAGAATCAGCATTGTCATCAATCACCTCCTCTCCGTTTTTTAGTCTGGTTAACCTCCACTCTTCATCAAAATGCTCTGGCAAAAGTGGCCATGTATCAGGAGAGATGTTGACACCCAAATCAATCATTTCCTGTACCCGCTTCTTTCTGAATTGGCGCAATTGTTCGTATTGTTCTTCCGTCGGACCTTCGTATGGGTCAACATCGATGCCCCATCCGAACATTTCATTGACATCGTCGCTTAACTCAAGCCGTTTGATTACACCATTTTCTGAGTAACCAAATTCCAAGTCTGCACCATCGCAGTAATAGCATACTCTGAATTCCACGTTTGGAAAATGTGCGACAATACCTTCTGCTATCTCGAATACAGGAGTTGTTGCCCGTCCGCCCCAACTCAATTCTCCTTTATCTTCATCAAAAGAGAAATCAATACATAGTTTCTTGCAATGACGAGCCATCCAAGTGCTACGGTCTTTTATTGGAAGATTCATCGCATAGTCTATTGCCTTATCAAATCCTAATTCAGAAACGGAATCATCTTCATCTATCGGTTTTACGATCTCGCAAACGCGTGAGAAGTCCTTTTTGTTTCTAATTGTTAATGTTGCACTTACTGATATACCCATGGTTTTGACATTTGTTTATAATTTTTGTTCAATGAAATCGATAGATAGGAAGGGAAATAGGCTTAAATGTTCATTTTTTTCCATTTGCTTTACCTCGCTTCGCGAACAGTTTAGTAAGGTTGCGGATGCTACACATCCGCGACCGTTGGTTTTGCCCGTTAGGGCACTTCCTTTGTTACTTTTTTCTGATGTTGCCGCTGTATTCCCTCAGATAGACATATCGGTCGGTATACACCTCGATATCCTTCCCGTTGGGAGCGAGCAGCAGGTCCAGGATATGGTTGCCGTTGAACTCCGCCACCCTGCTCCAACTGCTGCTGCCATACTGGCAGCGCTGCATCTCCTTGTCATTATTGGGGTTGATTCGATAGATGAATGTCCCCACTCTTACTTGATTTGCCATAATTGATGTCTTATTCGTTTCTATATTGCCTTTAGTTTCAGATAGTTGAGCACACTCTTCCAGTCTGGGAATTTCGTGGAGCCGAACAGTATCCATTCAGGGCACTCTATAATATTAGTCGCCATCGGCGAACCATTTTCTTACCATTTCTGCCCGTCAGGGCACTCCCCATAATAATTATTCAAGCGCCTGAATGATGCTCTGCCGCATCCACCAAACGGCGTAGGAGATGAAACTGAAGTCGCTTTTGATGTCGTATTTCATTGCCGCTTTCACCAGTCCTTTGCGTGCCTCGTCTACCAGTTCCATGAGTGAGAGACCCTGGTTTTGATATTGGCTAGCCAAGCTGACGATAAAGCGACCGTTGCTGTCTATCAGTTTCCGCATCTCATGGCTGTCTGTTCCTTTCTGCTGCACCGCCCTCAGCAACTTCCGCTCCTCCACGCGGTCGAGCAGTGGTGCTTTGGTTATCTCCTTCAAATATTCGTCCAATCCTTTTTTCATATTCCTATTACGTTTTGATGTTTACGGATATAATATAGTCACTTGGAGGGAAAAATTCAAAGGAAAGATGACATTTTTTCTGAAAAAGCATTTTCAATTATATTCATCTCCTCTCGGAAGAAATATATTAACGGTCATTCAGGTTCTCCTTTAAGACCATCTTTTTCAAGCCTTTGTGATGATTTACATTGTTCAATGAAATGGGATAAATGGCCTTTTGGATTTTCTCGATGTTTTCTTATTATTGCTTCAGCTCACTATTGTCCGTCGGGCTTTTGCGCTTTTGCCTCCTTGTAATCGCCGAAGAGACCCATGGCGAGGTCGCCCACTTTGTTGCCTTCTGAGAAACGTGCTTGTAATGTATCATCGACTTATGCCTCCTCTGGTTTAAAAACCTTCAGCCACAGGTTTTTGGGGCACTGGCAGAAGACGGTGTAGCGTGATTTGGACAGTCCTTTCATAGTCGGTATGTTATTAAGGAATAGATTGCCTTTTGCAAAAGTAATAAAAAAAATAGAATTTGAGTCGCCTGCGGTGAGACATTATAAGAAAATCTGTAAGAAAATAGTAAGAAAATGATATGGGAAATTGAATTTTCTTGAAGGAATAACTATATTACCAACAAAGTAAAACCTCTCACTGATATGAAAATTAAAATCATCACAACCATCCTCTACGTCACAGCCGGGCTGACGGGTATTTTATTGGCTTACCTCATCTGCTCCTACGTGGACAGCAAATTGGGAGAAGACAACATCTTTCCATTCTTGCTGATGCCCGTCGTCATTGGCGTCCTGGAATCCATCACTGCAAATATGAAGAAATGACACTGCCAAGTCAGCGAGAACATATCCCCGAATTAAAGAATTATAGAATTGGCGAATTCAATCCCACCGCACGGTGCAATGTTGCATAGCGCGGTGGGGTGTGCTTCTTACGATTCCCTATCCATCGTGAGGTTGTAATGTTTATCAATCCAAAATCCAACCATCGGCGACGAGGTCTTCGAGGGAGTCGTAATGTGCTATGATTTTTCCATTTTCCGTTTTGTCAAAATGGTCGTCACCTTCCGACAGGAAATCATCCATGGGTATGACGCGGATGTTGCATTTATAGTCATGCACATCGGAACAACTGATGTACGGAACCATACTCTCAGGCACTCCCTTATGGTCGGCTTTAAACGCCGGTGTGGGAGGCATCCAGTTCTCAAAAATATTTAGCAACCATTTCAGTTGCTGCTCTTTTAATTTGTCCATTCGCTAAAAATTTTAAAATGTCCGATATTTTTCAATTTTCAATTTTCATTCTTTTCCCGTAGGCCGACCATTTCATCTGTTTTGGGGTCGCTTCGCTCAAAATCTGTCAAAAATCTGTTTCAAAAATCTTTCTAAAATCATTTGGGGATTTTTCTTGATTTTTTTTATGAGATTTTCATTGAATTTTGAGCGCAGCGACCACTTTCATCTTTGTCTATTCCAAATTTTTAGAGTTTTTCTTTTTATCCTTGGCGGCAGGCCAATGATTGTAGCAGCCATTTCCATATCGGAATGACTTCGACGGTGCCAAACTGGTCGGTGATAGTTTCTTCTTCATCGTAGGTGAGAATCGTCCTTCTATTACACGGCACTCGTTTTGGCAGTTTCTGTAGTGCTTCTGTCTCACGCTTGCGAGTATCCTCATCACGCAGAGAGTAACTCACCTGGATGGCAAGTTCGTCTTCTGGGATGTAGAAATCCACTTCATAACCATCATAATAGAAGAACACACGTTCGTTCTCCATGTCATGACCATAGATGCGGAATAGTTGGAGTGCCACAAGATTTTCCAACAGCATGGCTTCCTTGTCGATCAGGAACAGGCCGAGTATGCCTGTGTCGATAAAATAGTATTTGCAATTACTCTCTTTATAGGCCAGGGTAGAGGCATAATTCCTCAGACGCAACAGCAGCCATGCCTCCTCGCAATAGTACACGTATTTAATAGTTGTGGCGAGGCTGAGTTTTCCACCGACACTCGACAGGAGATTGTTAATGCGGTTGTAGGAAATGGGACGGCACACGCTTTCTGCCATTTTCCTGACCAACACACGGATGCCAGCAACATTCGTAATCTTATTGCGGGCAATAATGTCACCCATGTAGATTTTCTGGTAGACACTACTCAGGTAGTTACGCTTAGCGGGCATGAGTGCTGCAGCGGGCAGTCCTCCATAGTTCATATACTCGTTGAAACTGCGCACGACCTTGGCTCGTCCTTCTGTGGTCAGAAGGTCAAGTTCGTTAGTAGATACTTGATGTACCGATAAAAACTCCTTGAAACTATAGGGATAGACTTCTGCTATCAGGAAACGACCTCCCAATGTGGTGTTAATCTCGCCAGAGAGCATTTTCGCATTTGAGCCGGTGATGAAGATGGTGTATTTACTGTCAGCCATCCGACGGGCGAACTTATGCCAACCATCAATGTTCTGAATCTCGTCGAGAAACAGCATGGGACGCTTGCCATACATCTCCTGATGACATTCCAACAGATGGTTGAAGTCGTCAGTGCCGAAGTTCTCAAGTCGCTCATCCTCAAAGTTCAGATAGAGTATCTCATCCCATTTGTGCCCCTCTGCAAGCAATTGTTGCATGCGGTAATAGAGCATGTATGACTTGCCTGCTCTCCGTACACCTACAAGCACCCGACAGGGGAAGTCATCAAGTTTTATATCACGTGGTTCTACCACGTAACGCTCCACTTCCTGCTGATTGTCCCGAAGGATTTGTTTCAATATTTGCTTATCCATCTGTTATTTTAATGAAAACCTGCAACAAAGATACATATTATTTAATACACTTACAAATTATTTGGATTTTTTATTTAATCTATTAAACAAAAAGCGGGATATTGTTGTCACTATTGCACCAAATGCGATAGTTTTCTGTTTCT
>JAEEGJ010022907.1_pt1 | contig 13188 bp, 13 predicted proteins | sample 8958761 | NCBI WGS metagenome assembly JAEEGJ01 (sample SAMN16246546, study PRJNA631951) | gut metagenome | biome: gut microbiome; feature: rumen; material: RS-attached | host: Bos | place: Iran: Karaj | collected 2018-10
CTAGGAATACAAACGCGATGAGGTAAGGGATGATGAATGCTCCGCCGCCGTTTGTTGCCGCCTGCACGGGGAATCGGAGAAAGTTGCCTAGTCCAACGGCAGAACCCGCGACCGCGAGAATGACACCGAGTTTGGAACCCCAGTTTTCACGTTTGTTTGCCATGTTCATTTTCCTTGAATTAAAATGACGATGTCCGTGAACATCAACGTAAATTTAACTAAATCTCGAAGAATATTTTTTTTCATAAAACTTTATGAATATGAAAAAAGATGAAACTTGCTCATGAAAAGTGAAGATTATAAAGTTCTTTATCGAAATGGGTTAATAAATTATTACAGTCTTTGCTTATGAAATGCTTATAAACAATTTGTTTCTAAAAATTTATTAGAATCTAAAGAAATAATTTGTTATCTTTAGGTTATAAGTTATTGGAGACTTACTATGAATAAAAAAATTCTTTTGGTCGTTTCTCTCGCGGCTTTGCTTTTCACCGGTTGCTCTAACTACAAAAAGAGAGCTTATACCGAAATCCCGCTGGCCGAAGGCGAAGAAACAGTGACTATGACTGAATTCTGTGCTTTTGAAGATTTCCCGCAGGATGTTCCGTTCAAGGTTCTTGGTGTGGTTCAGAAGAAGAAGGGCGTTTATGGCGCAACGACTTCTCTTAGACCTGCAATTATGGATCTTGTAAGGGCTAAGGGCGGAAATGCCATTGGTAACTTCCATGAAAACCAGCGTATGGGCTTGTGGCCGTGGAACGCCATTCGTCCGGTCGCCAGCGGTGATGCTATGATTATTCTGAACCCGCGCGGCAAGTCTTGTGCAGAAATGGGCGGCTTTGCTCTCTAATTTCTGTAAATAGAACTCGCTATTTTATTTGCTCCTTATTAAAAACTCCTGTGCGTTATACCGCATGGGAGTTTTTTTTTGTAAATTTTTTTTAAATGAAAAAGCCGACACTATATGTGTCGGCGACTTTGTTTGTGACTTTTGTGCGCTTATCCGCGATAGCCCTTCGGATTGTTCTTTTGCCAGTTCCACGAGTCTCGGCACATTTCTTCGATGCCGTATTTGGCTTTCCAGCCGAGTTCGTCGAAAGCTTTTTGCGGATCGCAGTAGCACGTGGCGATATCGCCTGCACGGCGCGGCTTGATGCTGTACGGAATCTTGACGTTGTTTGCTTTTTCGAATGCGTTCACCACGTCAAGGACGGAGTAGCCGTGTCCTGTGCCCAAGTTGTAAATGGCAAGCCCGCATTTGCGTTCGATGGCCTGGAGAGCGGCGACGTGGCCTGCGGCGAGGTCGCAAACATGGATGTAGTCGCGAACGCCGGTGCCGTCCGGAGTGTCGTAGTCGTTACCGAACACGCCGAGTTCCTTGCGGATGCCGACTGCAGTCTGCGTAATGTAGGGCATAAGGTTGTTCGGAATGCCGTTCGGATCTTCGCCAATGCGTCCGCTCGGGTGTGCTCCAATCGGATTGAAGTAGCGAAGCAGCACCACGTTCCATTCCGGGTCTGCCTTTTGTACGTCAATCAGCACTTCTTCGAGCATGGACTTTGTTTTGCCGTAGGGATTTGTGCACTGACCCTTGGGGCATTCTTCGGTAATCGGGATGACTGCCGGATTGCCATAGACTGTGGCAGATGAACTGAATATGAAGTTTTTGCAACCGTGGTTTCGCATGGCGTTGAGGAGCACGAACGTGGCGTTCATGTTGTTCTCGTAGTATTCAAGCGGCTTTGCGACGGATTCGCCGACGGCCTTGAGGCCCGCAAAGTGGATACATGCGTCGAACTTGTTCTCGCTAAAGACTTTGTCCATAGCGACTGCGTCACGGACGTCTGCGTTTACAAACGGAATGGAGGCACCAACGAGTTCACCTACACGGCGAAGAGATTCGCTACTGGAGTTTACGAGGTTATCTACAACGACAACGGAATGCCCAGCTTTGTAAAGTTCAATAATCGTATGGCTTCCGATATAACCAGCTCCACCCATGACTGCAATTTTCATTTTGACTCCAAAGATAAAAATTAATTTTTACAATCTTTCCTAAGCGTTAGACACTTGCAATAATTCTCTCATTAACTCCAACATCGCAAACGGATTCGTTATCCCACACGATACAATCTTTTAGGTTTGCGTTTTTGATTGTACAATTGTTTCCGATGGTTACATTTGGACCAATTATGCAATTTTCTAAAGTTACGTTCAGACCAATATGACATGGTGGGATAAGCTTGACATTCCGTGAATACTCATGCTCGGCAAAAAGTCCAACATTGTTCATTTCGCGTCTATTTTGCAACAACCACGCATTGGTTCGTAACAATGTTTCGGGAAGGCCGCAGTCTAGCCATTCCCGCACAGGGGCGGTACGGAATTTGCAACCATTCTCAATCATCATTTGGAGCGCATCGGTAAGCTGAAATTCTCCTCGAGTTCGAATATCATGATCCATTAGATATTTAAGTGACGCCTTAAGTTCCTTAACATCTTTGATGTAGTAGATACCGATAAGCGCTTCATCGCTGACAAATTCCTGCGGTTTTTCGACTAAACGATCAATGCGACCATTTGCATTAGTCACCGCAACTCCGAAACGACGAGGATCATTAACCTTGAACGTATAAAGTACATTCTCGTCCGCATTTTCGAGATTGCTAATATCCGCATCGAATAAAGTATCTCCGAGGATAATCAATAAAGAATCGTTGTCGTCAACATAAGGAAGAACAAGGCTTATTGCTTGACCTAATCCTTGCGGATTATTTTGCAAAATGGTGCGAACTATTCCCAATTCGGAACGGTGGCTGATATATTGTTCAAAAACTTCGGACTTGTAGCCGGTGATGAAAATTGTCTCGGAAGGCTTGAGCGAAAGCATGTCAGCGACAATCCAATCAATGATAGTCTTACCTCCGACAGGAAGCAAACACTTCGGCAAGTTGTTCGTATAAGGGCGCATACGTTCACCCTTTCCGGCTATAGGAAGAATTAGTTTCATATGGTTTTATTTAAATGTTTTTCATTCCCAATACTTGCTCTATCACAGGAGCCATATCGTAATACTTGTACTGACCTAAGCGACCACCAAAGATTACATCCTTTTCGTTTAAAGCCAGTTTGCGATATTCATCAGCTAAAGTGTTGTTTCTGTCATTATTTACAGGATAGTAAGGTTCCATCCCCGTTTTGTATTCCGTGGAATACTCTTCAGAAACAACCGTCTTGGGACATTCGTAAACATTCTGGCCGAACATTTCAAAATGTTTATGTTCTATCACACGAGTAAAAGGCTTTTCATGAGAAGTATAATTTACCACAGCATTGCCTTGGTAGTTAGGTATGTTTTCTACACGAGTCTTGAAACTGACAGTGCGCCAATCCAGTCGGCCTAACGTATAATCAAAATACTCATCAATTGCACCTGTATAAACAAGCTTATCAGCAATTTCACGCCAATTGGTTTTATATTCCTTGAAAAAATCAATATCCGTACGGCAAACAGAACCCGCAAGCAATCCGTCTATTAATTTATTATAACCCCCAATTGGAATTCCCTGATACATGTCATTGAAATAATTGTTGTCGTACACAAGGCGAACAGGCAAACGCTTGATGATGAAAGCAGGCAATTCGGAGCATTTCCGGCCCCATTGCTTTTCTGTATATTCTTTGATAAGCTTTTCAAAGATATCACGACCAACAAGAGTAAGCGCTTGTTCTTCAAGATTTGCAGGTTCACGTCCATTCAGAGCTTGCAAAGCTTCGGCTTTCTGTTCATCGATTTTCGCCTGAGCCTCTGCAGGAGTTGTGACACCCCACATCTGATAAAATGTGTTCATGTTGAACGGCAAATTGAAAAGTTTGCCCTTGTAATTAGCGACAGGACTGTTTGTGTAACGATTGAATTCCACAATGGAATTCACAAAATCCCAAACTTGCTTATTGTTGGTATGAAAAATATGTGCACCATATTTGTGAACATTGATGCCTTCGATGTTTTCGCAATAAACATTGCCCCCCAAGTGGTTACGCTTGTCAATAACGAGACATTTTTTGCCTGCTTTGGTAGCTCGATAAGCGAATGTAGCTCCGAAAAGGCCGGAACCGACAATGAGGTAATCATAATGCATAGCAAATTTCCTTATAAATTAAATAAACAGATTCTGTATTTTTTCAAGGTTTCTTTACAAGATTAAGCAAGGGATTTTTCAGAATCATTGTCACCATCAAATAAACTAATGATCCTAAAAAAACAGAAAGAAGAAGCACCCATAAATTATTTCCCATGTTTAAAAAACGAACAGCATAAACACAAGATCCCATAACAAAGGTAGCACAAATAGTCTTTAGGATAAAACTATATTCAATATGCACAGTAATAAATTTTTTTGCAAACAAAAAAGTCATCATAGCAACAAGTGTTTCACAAATCACGGATGATATTACAGCTCCATTATGTTGATATAATGGTATCAGGAAAAAATTCATTAACAAATTCAATATCGCAGCAATACATGTGCATAGAAGCAATTTCTTTTCTTGTCCAAATGTCAATAAGACCTGCGTTCCAAAAAGATTGCTGAAGCCAAGAACATATATAATAATTGTGGCAATCTTTGTTGTTTGAATAGCAGGAATAAAAGAATCACCAAACATCAATGGAACAATATAATCTGCCAATAAGAAAATTCCAATTCCACAAGGAAGTGCAAAGAAAAACATGACCATAAATACTTTAGAAATCAAATCACCACACTCTTTAATTAATCCTTGATTTCTATAGAAACTTAATCTTGGTAACAAGACGCTTCCAATTGCCGTTATTAGCCCAACAACAATTTTTACCAATTTCATAGAATTCGTATAATAACCAACAATAGCATCACTACAGTAATACCCCAACATAGTAGTGTTTAACAAAACATAAATTTCTATGGCAACATTGCTAGACAAAAGAATAAACACCGGTTTCAAATGTTTCTTTATATCCAAATTTTTTAATGTTAAACGAACCCCTTTTCGAACAAGATTAAAGGTGTTAAACAAATAATTGCCAATTATGCCAAAGGAATAGATTAATGCATATACAATATAATCTTCCGTCGAATGAACAAAAAAAAGCATTGAAATTAGGGCAAGCAACTTTATACATATATTCCTAATAGCAATGTAGCCGTAATCCTCCTGCCCTTGATAATACCAGTCAACATTTATGACATTAAAGATAATAGGAAGACCAGTCACAATATAAAGGAGACGATCATCATCATACCAGCCACTTTCAAGAACCATTAAATAATAAAAAAGAGAACAACATATTGTCGAAATAAAATTGAGGGAAAATAATTCAGAAAAAAGCTTGTTCGTACCTTTTTTATCTAATCGAATTTTTGCAATTTCTCGTATTCCGTAATTTACAATTCCCAAAGGAGCAAGAAAGATAAAGTATTGGGCAATATTTTGTGCATAAGAGACTTTCCCGATGCCAGAAGCCATCAATATATGGGACACATATACTGATGTAACCAAAGGAAACAACATGTTCACCAAGCGGTAAACAACATTAAAAATAGAGTTCTTAGCGACAGATTTAGTACTCAATTTAACTTCTATTATTCTAAATGCTGTATAAGGTTGACGTAGTTTTTCGCAAATTGTTCTGTAGTGTAATCTTTTTCAAATATCTCTTTCGTTTGGTATTCTAATTCTGCTCTTTTTTCTTCTGAAATTTTTGAATTAGCATCTATCAATTCGAGACACTCTTCTTGGCTAGAATACAGTTTTATAGCGTCGCTTCCGTATTTTTCAAAGTACTTATTGCCACCAGTTCTTGAAGCAATTACACATTTACCTAAAGAAAGAACTTCTAGCAAAACTAAATCAAAATACGTTTCTTTATTCGGCAAAACAAAGACTTCCGATGCAGCAATAATTGAGTGAGGATCATTAGTCCAACCGACTTCTATCCAACGACTGTGCTTTGGAGGAAAAAGGGGACCCGCATTACCAGCAACAATTACATAAGCATTAGGATTGCTATCTAGATATTTAACACAAATTTCCTTAAGTTTATCATAACCTTTAATTTCGTTATGTCTGCCTACATACGAAATTAAGAATGCATCTTCAGGAATTCCGAATTCTTTTCGAACTTGAGACTTATTTTTCTTCGCCCGTGCAGCAACTGTACCGGTCAAAAGATAACGATACTGATTACTTTTTTCATCTTTTATCTTTTGATATTCCGGCCAAACATGTAAATAAGGTTCATCAGCGAATTCGCAAGGAAACACAATATAATCAGCACGTTTGAAAGCGTATTCATCCATCAAAATCAATTTTGAAAGTTTTTTCCCAAATATTTTTTTTTCAAAATTGGAGCAAGAATCTATGATTTCATTAGACAATGGTTGAGGAGAATGCGATGTTAGAATTACTTTTCCCTTATATTGATCTAGTTCCTTACGTACGCCATACATATCCATAGTTGTATGGAAGTGTATTATTTCAAAATCATCTAATTTTACAGGAGATTTATAGCTTTTACCTAAACAAGAAATAACTCTTCGAATGTGCTTATACCGTCGATAAAAAGACAATAATTTTTTTACAAATAAGGATTTTGATTGCTTAGCCGTATTTTTCACAGTTTTATTTTCAAAATCAGATGGTAAAAAAGTTATTTCAACATCATGCGAACTTACGACATCCATCCCCTTTTTTAAATTGAATAAATATCCATTGGGCCCACCAACAGGCTTTAATAAGTTTTCTTTACGAAAAATAAGAACTTTCATTTTTATTCTCCATAGTTTTCATTTAAAAATTTAACAACATTTAAGTAACGATTCCAGTAGAAAGTGTCATTTTCTATTGTTGTATCCTGCTCATAGCCTGGATAATAAACACCATGTTTAAAGCCCATATTCGGTTTATTGACAAACATGATTTTTTTTCCAGGCAACTTAGCTTCATCAAACGCTTTCAATTCTTGTAAAGAGCATTCGTTCATCATCGAAAACTTAAAAATCATATTATCCCAATTTATTCTCTTTACGCGACGATCCCATTTATCTCTAGCTGTATTTTCATTTGGGTAATGAAGAAAAAATATCTCTATATCACCCAACTGCCCAATGGGACAATGAATGTTATTCTTTTTTATATAATCGTAATGTTTTGATTGTTCTGCACACAGAAATGTTAATTCATTGTTTAAATAATTTCTTAAATTTTTTACAAATTTTATATAATCTGTTGCGAATAGGAATGTCCCAACTGTAGGAGATTTTTTTTGCATTCCAAAATATTCGTAGCACACACCTCCCCAACAATTGTTCGAAATAATTGTAAAATCAGTACGTTTTAACAATTTTCTCCTAAAAGGAGCTAAAATTGGCATTGATTTTATAGTGATTTTGTGAAGAATCTTTTCTAAAAATGATGGTTTAAACATATTATTCTAAGTATGATTTGTAAGGGAAAAGGTATTCCATTGAAATTGGATTTAAAAAGTTTGTATGAACCACATATACGAACGAATACACAATGAAAATACAAGGTACAAATTTTTCGATAAAACCCATTGGCTTTTGCTTAAAAATATTTGAAGCAACAATTAAAATCCCTAAATTAGCAAAAAAAATCAGACGCCCCAAAGAAACTAATGAACTCCATATAGAAAAAACTATAGATAGAATCATCAAAAATAATCCTATGGTATATTCTCTTTTCTCTGCTTCATTTACAAATTGAGAAAAATAAATTCCAATAAGAAGTAACGGAAGAATATCAAATGCACCAAGAGAAACCGTAAACGCCCCAATATTTCCATATCCAGCATATCGAGCACCAAGAATAGGAACTAAGACTTTTGAAATAAAAATAAATAAAAAGGGAATCGCACAAAACAATAATAAAACATACGCTTTCCAATGAGAAACAACTTTTTCATGAATAAGGGGAACTAGTAAAATGGTTATAAAAGATGATTTATGTAATAAAGATGCTAAAAGAATAAAAAAAACTGCATGTTTTAATTTTTTTTGAATAATATAAACAATAGCAATTAAGGCTATCGGCAAAGCCAAAAAAATTCTAACAAGTCCAGCATACATTACAAAAAAATAGTAATTCGACCATAATAATAAAAATAACACCGATAAATTACATTTATTCTTTAACTTCCAAAACGCCACCCCCCAAAATATTACACTTATATAACACACTATAGATTGAACATAAACATAGTTTTTTATACCAAAAAAAGAGATTAGATAATTCAATCCCAAATATCCCTTTTCCATATCGGAACGATTTATTTCATATAAGGCCCCATATTTTACAATTCGATTAAATATTTTTTCATAAACATAGTCATCAATTCCGGTTTTATCTCGAAAAGCCATTAAAAAACCAAACAAAAACAATCCCAAAATATATATGATTTTTTTTTGAAAAGAATCTGTTATTAAATCTGATAAGAAAACAAAAAAAAGAGAACTTAATAAAAATCCAACATATAAAATATATGTGTTCAAATTTTCAGCAGGAATAAAATAAGCAGAAACAATGATACATAAAAAAGTTGTTGCCAGAAACAACAATTCAGCATCTGAAGGCATTCTAATCGAAACAGGTTTATTTTTTACAGCTAAATGATCTAACATTTTTATACCATATTAAAATCTTTTTTTACTAAATCAAAAAATCCATTTCTTTTTTTCTCTAGTACAGATTCTTCATATTTCTTAGCTTCTTCAAAATTCCTTTTGGCTTGGTCAATCATTTTTTCAATAGTCATGTTCTTTAAAACATCAACTATATCATCTACAGATTTTCGCTGAACAACATAATCCGATTCCACCATTTCTGGCATGGCAGCGGTGTTGGCACAAATACAAGTCAAACCACGGCTCATAGCTTCAACAACAGATCTGGGTAATCCTTCTTGCAAAGATGGTTGAATGTATATGTGCATTTCATCTAATTTTTCAAAAATACGACTATGAGGAACAATACCTTCAAAATGAACCTGATCGGAAACACCTTCCTTCTGTGCCAATTTTTCCAGTCGTGCCTTGTCCCCACCACCAATGAGGTAATAATGGAATTTTGTAATACCCATTTTTTTTAGGCGAGCCAGAGCCTTTATTACAAAATGCTGGCCTTTATATTTGACGGAATAATTAGCTATAGTGGCGATTTTTAAATTTCCACTTGCAGGTATCGATTTTAGCAAATTTTGCCGGTTATTTAATATATTATCGTCTAAATTTACAATACGAACATCGGAACATCCACAAGAAATTCCTTTGCAAGGGTAACGCTTCTGTAAAAATTTTTCCGTTACATACAACGAATAGTCCGCATTTAACAAAGTCTTGCGTAATGTAACATAAGCATAAGGAGCAAGTACTTTACCTATTATTCCATGATTCCATAAAGCATCCCATGGGCAACCAACAACATAACCCATGTATTTTTTCCCATATTTTTTAGCAATTGAACAAGCAACAGAAGCATTTAATGACGGTAAATAACCTATAACTAAATCCACACTTGAAATAGCTTTTTCAAGTATTTTTCTTGATTTCGAATCAACTTTTAAATAAGATGGTTTGATAAAATGGATGTTTTCTGATTTAACTAAATCAGATAAATCGCTTTCCAATACATTAGAAGATTTTCCTTCATATTTTTTTGCACAAATATGAAGTGAACCTAATATTGAAAAACGTTTTAATATATCGTACAAATTTTCAATAGTAAAAAAGGTATTGCCATCCTTTTTTATCATTTGATTTGTAACCACTAAAACCTGCATATTAACCTATAGTCTTTACGTCTGTCATTCTTTTTTGAACAATCACACTATTTGCAGGAAATTCGCCTTTCAAAACACATCCTGCACCAACAACGCTGTTGTCACCAATTTTTGTGCCACGGAGAATTACCGTGTTCGCACCGATCCAACAATTTTTTCCTATTTCTATAGAATCCAATAGGAATTTATTCTTTTCCAGCCCAGCTTTATAATCATGATCGTGGTCATATAAGTAAACAGAGGGACCAAATTGGGTTCCCGCCCCAACTTTTATATCCTTATGACAGGCTATAATACAGTTATAATTAATCTTTACCCCAGATTCCAATACCAATTTTGCATTTTTACGAACCTTTATTTTTGATCCACTATGCACACGAACCATTTTCCCAAGAATTAGAGTTGAATTTTTCCCAATTTCAACAACGACGTTAGGAGAAAATCTTTCAACGAAATGAAAGACCAATCCTTTAAAATGAAATAATTTCAAAAAAGAAAAACGAATCAAAGAACATAAGCAGCTTATTAAGTTATTTATCAAACGTCTCATTTTACAATCTCCAATTCATTCAAATAAGCATCAACAACAATTTGCCTATCAAATTCACGTTCGACTTTCATTCGCCCCACCAATCCCATCTGCCTTTTCTCATCGAACGTGAGAGCTAAAAATTTCTCAATTTTTTCAATGAGATCTGCACTATCGCACTGCTTAACAATAAATCCGTTTACACCATCATCAATGACTTCGCGACAACCGCTACGATCTGTAGTGATAATAGGGCGTGCAGTAGCACAACTTTCCAAGAGTACGTTACTAATTCCTTCAGGATAAAAACTTGGATGGATTGTGCAGTGGGTCTTAGCAAGAATTTCCCGAATGTTGCGAACCACGCCATGATAAACTATAGTACCGTTATTAGAAAGTTCTTCCAGTTGTTGTTGGTATTGCTGCTCACAAAAACCACAGACATGGAATGTTGTTTTTAGATTGCTAGGCTGTGCTCGCAAAGACTTATCATTGGCAGCTTCGCCAGACTCAGCAACCTTGAAACGACGTGCTGCATCGAGATATTGTTCGATGCCTTTTTCACGCATAATACGGCTGATGAAAACAAAATGGATTCCATCCTCTTCAGTAGGATATGGAAGAGGAGAAAATCGTTCCAAATTTACACCACTTCCGGGAATGAGCGCGTAATTTTTTTTCACAACTCTGTGTTGAATCATGAAATTAAGGTTTGCTTGGTTCTGACAAAAAACTTTTTGAGCCTTACGCAAGCCGGCTTTGTATAAAGCAATCGCTATTTTCTGGAGTGTTCCTCCATTTTCTACGGCTGTCCCAAGCCCGGTAATGTTGGCGACATAAGGAACTTTGCACAATTGACAAGCCATTCCACCATAAACGTTGGGCTTAATAGTGTACGTGAATACGATGTCAGGCTTAACGGATTTGATAATTGAAATGTACTTGGCGAGTAGTTTTAAATCAATAAAAGGGTTTATGCCATGTCTAGAAATGTTCGTTTCAATAAAGCGACATCCCATCTGTTGCATTTCAGTGATAAAATCACCTTTGGGTACAGATATGAAAACATCGTGTCCCTGGACCACCAAAGCCTTAAGAAGTTCTCCACGAAAATTATATAATCCTGTAGATTTATTTGCCAAAATAAGAACTTTCATTATCCTTCCTTTTTCGGCAAATACTCGATGTAATAATATCCATTATCTAAAATTTTGATAACACGTATGTCATTCACGGCTTTGGTTGATTTTAACGAAGCATAATTATCTGGAGAAATAGATCCAAATAAGCGAACATGCAAAAGGGATATGATTTCATTCATCACTAGTCCCATCAGCTTTGCAATGCCTTTATTACGCCAGCGATAATCGACAATACGACCTCTAAAACTTTTCCCATTCACGAAGCAACGCAAGAAAAAATACCCGACAATATTCTCGCCATCCAACACAAGAAATGTCAAGAAAGCCTTGTTGCGAATAATGCGAACTAACGTTTTTTCATCGAATGCGTGAGGTTTAAAAAACAGGAAAGCTTCTTCAGGTTGTTCAGCAAAAAATTTTGCAAGTAATTTTGAATCATCAGGCTCGGCGAGTCGTAGAGTAAATTTATCTGAAAATTTTTGGAGAATTTCAGGGATTTTTTTCAATTGACACTTGTGTGTAGCAGCAAACACAAGTGCATTTAGCCACTCAATAATATTCCAGATAAAACCAAATTTATCGCGTAGTAAATGAGCTAACTTGTAAAGCATTTACACCGCCTCCGCAATGAGTTCTTTGGCGAATTCCTGTCCGCGATCATATTCTTCGCGAGTAATACGGCCTTCCGCAAGCAAATAGTCAGCCAAATCAGTGGCTGTGTCGCAGTTTTCTTCCGTGATGTCAGAACGTTTAATAAAAGCCTTGTAAATAGTTGTGAAAATAATCTTCACATCACCTAAGAAAGTTATGTTATCAATATACTGCAAATCGTATGCAATTTTTGTTTCCCACGTTACAGCATTGCGGCCATTCACTTGAGCCAAACCACTGAGCCCCTGACGCACGGTGTGACGACGACGTTGTTCAGGAGTCATGAACACCATATCACGAACAAGCTGCGGCCTCGGCCCAATTACAGCCATGTCGCCCTTGAGAATGTTGAATAACTCAGGCAACTCATCGAGACTCGTACTACGTAAAAACTTACCGTACGCAGTCAAACGTTTGTCGTCAGGGAGTAAGTTTCCGTTCGCATCCCGTTGGTTAGTCATAGTACGGAACTTGATTAGCTTAAAGATTTTTTCGTCCTTACCCGGTCGCGGCTGCGTGAAGAACGGATTGCCGTGCATTTTAAATGCGCCGACAATGGTCAACAAGACCAAAAGCGGACTCAAGACACATATTGCCGAGAGTGCACAAAAGAAATCAATGACACGTTTTAGGCAATTAGCGTACATTAACCCCAGACCTCACTGGATCCTTCACGTTGTTCAGGAAGACGAGCAAACCCAATCATTCGAAGCATTCCTTGATCACTTGAATGATCGCATCTTGTTGTTCGGGAGTCATCTTATTGTCGCTAGGGAGACAAAGTCCACGTTCAAAGATGTCGGCGCCGACATCGCGAGAGCCGCCAGCAATGTACGCGTTTGTGCGGGCACGACCGTTACCTTGGGCAGTAACAAACGCATGACTCATGTACATGGGCTGCATGTGCATGGGTTTCCAGATGGGGCGGCCTTCGGCGTTCATTGCAAAAATCTTTTCAAGGATTTCCGTGGGGCAGCTCTTGCCTTTTTCATGGATATAAAGAGCGTCGGAACCGCTGCGAACCTGCT
>JAEEGJ010022908.1_pt1 | contig 13187 bp, 9 predicted proteins | sample 8958761 | NCBI WGS metagenome assembly JAEEGJ01 (sample SAMN16246546, study PRJNA631951) | gut metagenome | biome: gut microbiome; feature: rumen; material: RS-attached | host: Bos | place: Iran: Karaj | collected 2018-10
CGTATAACACGGGTTCGGATGGATTTACTTACAAGGACAAACGTTTCTTGACAGAATTTCCCGATGGTCAAAAAGTTCCTAAGGAACATCCGCTTCGCCATAGCTATTGGCTTTCGTTTATGGAAAAACGTTTGAAGTTGGCAAAGAATTTACTGAGTGATAAGGGTGTGATTTTCATCAGTATTGATGATAACGAACAAGCGAATTTGAAATTATTGTGCGATAAAGTATTTGGAGAAGGAAATTTTGTTGCAAATTTAATTTGGCAAAAAAAATTTAGTCCACAGAATGATGCAAAATGGTTCTCGGATAATCATGACTTCATTATATGTGTTGCAAAGGATAAAACGAATTGGCACCCGAATTTACTTGCTAGAGGAAAAGAGTCTCTTTCAAGATATTCAAATCCAGACAATGATCCAAGAGGTGTGTGGTCATCAACGGATTTGGCTGTAAAAACATATACGAAGGAGTATGATTATCCTATAACAACGCCTTCGGGCAAAGTTGTTTCGCCAACAAATGGCCGTTGTTGGATGACTTCACAAGAACGAATGCAAAAGCTGATTGAAGATAATAGAATTTGGTTTGGGAAAAAAGGAAACAATATGCCTCGTTATAAAACTTTTTTATCCGAGGTTCAACAGGGTATAGTTCCTTTAACAATATGGTTGCATGAAGAAGTTGGACACAATCAAAGTGCTAAACAAGAATTGAAGAAAATATTTTCAGACACTCATTTACCTTTTGAAACTCCCAAACCAACAACATTGTTAGAACGAATAATTCAAATTTCTACTAATCAAAACCAAAAATCTGTCATCCTCGACTTCTTCGCTGGTTCTGGAACAACTCTACACGCAACACTCAATCTTAACAAAGAAGATGATGGTAACCGCCAATGCATTCTTGTTCAGCAATCCGAAGGCGATAACAATATCTGTGAAAATGTTACCTACGAACGCAACCGTCGTGTAATGTGCGGCTACACAAGTATCAGTGCTCAGGGCAAACAAACAGAAGTTGAAGGTTTAGGCGGTTCGCTTAAATATTACAAGACTGGTTTCGTCGGCAAACACCAAAGTAAAAATGCCAATGACGCTGACAAGGTGGAATTAGCAGAAAAAGCGGGGTGCCTTATCGCACTTGCTGAAAATACCTTGGAAACGGTTGTTGTTCCCTCAACAGCAAAGGGCTTCTGGCAAATCTATTCCGATAATGCGGAAAAGAAAAAACGCTATACATGCATTTACCATAATGGAGATTATGGCAAAGTTTCCGATTTTGTTGCGAAAATTGATGAATTGCGTGCTGCTGATAAAAAGTCAAAATTCACGGTTTATGTATTCAGCTGGAATTCTCCCGACTTCTTTGAAAATGAATTCGATGATTTGAAAAACATCGAAATCAAGGCAATCCCTAAACCGATTCTCGAAATCTACAAGGCTTTGAACGGGTAACAATATGCAGATGCTTCCTTTCCAAGAAAATGCAGTCCTCGGCACGAACGGTCTCGTAGAGACTTTCAAGAAACTTTGGCAAACAGGCGGCCATAATCTTGATATTACCTTCAAGTCCCCGACGGGTTCTGGCAAGACTTTCATGGTGTCAAATTTTGTTCGCGAATTGCAAAACGATCCTGCTTTTAACGACGATGTCGCGTTCGTTTGGATTACTTTCTCGGAGGACCTTGCGATGCAAAGTCGCGACAAGTTTTATGATTACTTTTTTCCGAATATCGGGCGAAGTCTCTTGACCATCGCAGATTTTTCCGAAGGCGTTTTGCACAAAGACGATATTCTATTCTTGAACTGGCAAAAGTTAGTGGCAAAGGATGCCAAAAAGCGTTTGCTGCGTCGTCCCGACGAAGTTGAGCTACAAAAGGAGCAGGGATTCTACTTTGAAGATGTCGCGGAAAACACAAAGAAAGAAGGCCGCGAAATTGTGATGATTATCGATGAAAGTCACAAGAATGTGACTGCATCGGCTTATCGTGATGTTATTACGCCACTTAATCCGCGAATCATTTTGAATGTCTCTGCCACGCCGGAAAAAATTCCCACCATCAGCGATGTGCAAAATCTGCGCGCAGGCTATGTTGAAGTTAAACGCTCTGATGTTGTTGCCGCAGGTCTAATCAAAGAACAAATTATTTCGCAAACAGAAGAAGATTTGAAAACCATTGAAGGTGAAGATCTTGACTTCGCCTTGCTGCGGCTCGCCAAGGAAAAACGGGAATCTTTGGCGGAACAATGGACTCGCCTCGGTCAAAATATCAACCCGCTTGTTTTAATTCAGTTGCCTAATGATGATTCTAAACTCAAGGATCAAGGTGTTGAAACAAAGGAAGAACTCGTCACGAGATTTTTGACTGAAAATTGCGATGTTCCTACAAATAAAATTGCCAAATGGTTTGACAATAAGAAAGAAAATCTTGAGCATATTTCTGATGCCGATAGTCCTGTAGATTTTATGCTCTTCAAATATGCAGCAGGAACAGGGTGGGATTGCCCCCGTGCTCATGTTATCGTGATGTTCCGCGAAATTGAATCGCCAACATTCAAAACGCAGACTCTCGGAAGAATTTTACGCAATCCGGTTCCGAAAGTTGATTTGACTGCGTTCCCTGAACTTCGCGAAGGTTTCCTTTACACGAACTATCGCAAAAATGAAATCTCCGACATTCCCGATACTGTAGAAAATAAGCCTAAAACTGAAGTGACAAATCTTGCTCCGCGTCTTTTTGGCGGGTTCGCCACGCAAGAAGCAACGCATAATGTCATTCAAGAGCTGAAAACTTCTATGCTTGACGAATTGGTTGCAAATGGCTCGGATAAGCCCGTTTCTGATATTGCTCCCAAAATTGAAGCTGCGTTAAAAGAAGCTGTTAAACAAGTTGCTCCAGAATTATCGACAAATCCGGGAATATTGTCCGATGATCATCCCGAATTGAATCTTTTTGGCGAAACTGATTCTCCAGCATCAAAAATTCAAAAGACAGAACAAATTGTTGAAACGGCAACTCGAAATGTCAAGGCTATATTGACGGAACATTTCGGAGAGGGCGTTGCAAATAAGGCTACAGGAATTGTTGCCGAAGCAACCCGCGATTTTGCAGAAACACTCGTTCAAAAGCAGCCTTCTTCATTCATTGTTAATCCACTTTTGAAAAGTGATTTCATCAGCCGTGCAGACTATGGCGACATTGGTAAAGCTAGCAGTTTCCAGAGTTCATTTGTCAAGTCGATGAACAACTATTTTGGAATTAACGAAAATGCTTATAACAATCCGTTTGCTCAAGAGGGCGTTCTTGAAAAATTTGGCATAGATATGACTCAAAAGCTTTCAACCGAGGTCTTGACGAATGCAACCTTTGCAGGAACCAACGATTTAGGCAAGAATGTTGAGCATGAAATGAGCGACAACGAAGTTGAAAAGAACTTCATGAATGCGTGCTATAACATTTTGGAAGAACAGACCGAACCCGATGCCAAATACGGCAACGTTGCTCGTTCTTGGGGCCCGTTCAAGGAAGCTCTTCGTCAATGGTTTGAACGCTATTCGATGACGAATATCGATAATGTCGGTCGCTACAAGATTTTCTTGAAGGATTTATTCAAGAATTCTACGAGCGTATTCCGCAAAGCCATTACACAAGCTCTCAAGGAATATAGACCTATTCGAGATGCGTTTGTTGCCGAACGTCGCAAACAGGAAATGCAGGAAGCTTTACCGTTCAAGGTTAAGACATCTTATGCGTATTCGAGCGACTTTGTTGATTACAGACCTAGTGCAAAGAGCATGCTTCAACCATTTAAACTCAAGGCAGAATATCCTGGACGCGATAATGAAATCGCTTTTATCGAGTTTCTTGAAAATCTGCCCACTGTTGAATGGTGGTTTAAGCAGAACGACGAAGGTAAGGATTTTTACGCACTAAAGTACTTCAATACTACTGAAAACCGTGAGCGTCTTTTCTATCCCGACTGGATTGTGAAATTTGTAGATGACCGCATCGGTATTTTTGATACTAAGAGCGGATTTACAGCCGCCAATCCCGAAGGCCGTGCAGAAGCGCTCTCGAAAAAGTTGCGCGATTTGAACACTCTTGCCGGCAAAGAAAAATTTGTTGGAGGATTGTGTGTTCGTGAAAATGGATTATGGTATTGCAATAGTGCCGAAAACTACCGTTACAAGGACGAAAAAGGCAACCTTGCTGAAGGTTGGATATTAATGCAGGGGTAATGGCAATACGAATGCAAAAATAACTTAAGGAGATTTTCAACACTTTAGATAATTGTATTTGACATAGACTGAAAAGATTCTTGTTTTTCCTATCCTGAAACTACCACCATTCAAGGATTTTACACAAGAATAATTGAATCTTACGCACCGCTATTAGGGCGTGGGTCGTTTGTACTTATTGTGTAAAAGGGTGTGGTAGCCCTCAGGATAGATAAGTGCATTCGACTCCACGCCTTTTCTGTTTTTTAAAACTTTGAGGGGAGCCCGTACTATTAAGGATATAAGAGTTGTGTCAAAAATCAACTTTGGGGAAATGAACAGATGTAAAATATGAGGAAGATTAATTTTTCTCCTGTGTAGTTTTGAACTGTAAATGAAAAATAATGAGACCAAAATCGAGGTTTTCTGCGTAATTGCGACTAAATAGTAAGAAATGACAATAATAAATTCGACACATAAACCCGACCAAGAGCTGGCCTTACAAGACCTGTGGTTGAAGGAATGTGCCGAATTTGAAGAGCTTCCGTATAAGCAACATTCTGATTTCCAATCTGCTTTTTGGGCCTATTTTAAAATAAGAAAATGGAATCCAAAGAAATTTGCCGATAAAACAGGATTATCGGAAAAAATATACTCTCTTTTCAAAAATCATAAGTACAAAGAAGGGAATCGTCCAGCATTGGACAGTGTCATAGCAATATGTATAGGATTACATATTCCCATCTGTTGCTCTTTAGAACTGATTAATTTATGTGGTTACGCATTAATTCCATCAAAGTTAGATAGGTGTTATTATTTCATCCTTAGTCGTTACGAATTGTTTGATATTGATAAGGCTAATAATTTTCTTATAGAAAATAATCTACAGCCTGTTAGTGATAAATACATCTATAAAAAATCTTTCTCAGTGTCTGTAAACCATCAAAAAAATAAAATTTTCGCACCGCGAAAAAATGGTTTGCCAAAAACAGCTTAAAAACAACGTTTTCGCTATTCCTCTTTTCTAAAAGTGGCGATTTTAGCGGAATTTCCTTTCGCACTGCGAAAAGCATTTTCGCACCTCAAAAAACAGATTTGTCTCTGAACAATTAACAAGGAGACAGATTTGCCCAAAAACAATAAGTTCAAAGCTACTATCGATGACGGTTTTCAGCCGGAACTGGTAAAAAACGCCCGTTTTGAGGGCTTTTTCGAGATTCCTGTCATTGACAAGCCCAAAAGAGTCTTCATTCCTGATGGAATTACGCCGTTTAGCCGCAGGAACGAGGCTCCGACGGATAAAGAAGCTATCGGATTCTTCGAAATGGACCCGATGTTTGCCGATGTCCTGAGAAACCCGCAAGCCTATGTTGAAGAACTCAAAAAGTTTCCTGCGGTTATTTCGCCGGATTGTTCGCTTTACAGGGATGCTCCCTTGACCGTGCAAATTGCGAATGTTTACAAGAAGAACGCCGTAACTCACTATTGGCAAAGCATGGGCGTGGGTATGATTCCTCTTGTTCGCTGGGGCAGCCGCGACACTTTCACGACAGACGTTTTGCCTGAACCGATAGCATTTGCGGGAATCCCCCATAACAGTATTATCGTCATCAGTACTTACGGGTGTATCAAGTCAAAAGATGACAAATATCATTTTGAAGCCGGGCTTGATGCATGCCTACGAACGCTCACGCCCCGCGTAGTTCTAGTTCATGGAGCCATGCCAGAAAAAGTCTTTGGACCGTATTTGAAATATGCGGAGTTCCATAACTATCCTGACTGGATTACGCGCAAGAAAGGGGGCCGACATGGGTAGCGGAAATAAAGGCTTATATTCGGGAACGCGAGGAGGTTCACAACCTTATGCACCGACGTATGAGGTTATGCTTGACATGAAGGAACATGATTTAAAAATAGGCATTTACAACGATAAAATTGGTTATGCGAAGAATCCAAGTGCAAAAAATCTAGCTGATTGCATACAAAACAACACTGTGTATTATGAGGGCAAAAAAGCAAATGGTAAATACACTTATGTTATTGACGAGAATGGAAATCTCATTTTTGGGAAACGAAATAATCCGGATCCAATGCAAACTCGTTCACCACATCCAATGCTCATTGGAGGCAAAAATCCAAAAGTTCGTTGTGCAGGGATGCTTGACATTAGAAATGGAAAAATTTTCAATGCTGATACAGATAGTGGTCATTACAAACCTAACGAAAAATCGATTGAAGAAGTTGAAAAAATACTATCTTCTTTGCCAAAGCAAGTGTTTAGTCGCAAATCTAAATGGAGGAAAAAATGAAATTCCTTAATTCGTACGGAAAAATAGCCAATCATGACGACGTTATTCCTCCAATTCCAGAGGATGTTGATTTAAAAATGTCGGGTTGGTGGTACGGCGGCTTTATTGTTGTCAAAGAACAGCCTGACGAATTGACGCTTAAGTCGATTAATTATGAAAAGGGTTACCCAACAATAAAAATAAAACCGGAAGGATTCGGTTTTATCGGTTCACCAACCTATGTTATTGGCGATAAAGTCAAAGTCAAGAATAAGAACAAGCAAGGGGTTATTTATTGCCTATGTTGGCACTACAAACGAGAATGTTTTTATTACTACGTAGAATATCCTGACAGAAGATCTACCTGTATGTACTTTGACGACGATCTAGAAAAAGTGGAGACCGCAAAATGAACCTAGTTGACCTTTCCAAAGAAATTTCCTATGCTCTCCGCCATGCTCCATGGGAATACGAGTTGGAACTTGACGAGCAGGGTTTTGTTCCGATAGCACAGTTACTCCATGCCCTGAATGAATCCGGAGCGTATGAATGCGAGGTCACGCAAGCAGACTTAGAACAAATTATCGCTACTTCCGAAAAGAAACGCCACGAAATTGTTGGGGACAAAATTCGGGCACTTTATGGTCACTCTGTCCCTCAAATTATAAAGAAGGAACCAGGGATTCCCCCTGCCGTTCTATACCACGGAACAACGCACAAGGCTTTGCCGCAAATTCTTCAAGATGGATTAAAGCCGATGCAACGGCAGTATGTTCATCTTTCTGTAGATGTTGATACCGCCACCCGTGTTGGCAAAAGACGCGATGGCAACCCTGTCATCTTGAAAATAGATGCCGAGGCTGCACAAAAAGCGGGCATCCAGTTTTTCATCGGCAATGACAAGGTTTGGCTTTGCAGAGAAATGCCGAAAGATTGTCTTTCGATTTTTATTCCAAAAACATCGCCATGTAATACGGCAGGGTAACCATTTTGCCTGCAACACCGATGTTGTTTTCGGAAAGCTTGTAGCAAACCTTGGCAGCATAGTTGTCATTACTCAGAACAGTCTTTGCCGACTTGGAGCGTCCCGTTGTCGCCTTGACTTCGATAATGGCGAGTTCTCCGCCGACATTTTCTACAAAGTCAATTTCTAGCCCAGAATCTTTGCGGAAGTAGAAAAGCTTACGGCCCTGCTTGGAGAAACAATCTGCGATGATGTTCTCGTAGATGGCGCCTTTGTAGAATCCCAGATCCCCGCTCAGAATCTTGGCTGCGGTGCCGCGCTCCAGCATGGCGACGAACAGGCCGGAATCCTGCACATAAATCTTAAACGTATTCTCGATTTTGTAGCCTTCAAGGGGTTCTGCGATGTTGGTCAGGTTGTGGCAAATGTTGATGATGCCACAGTCGTAGAGCCATTGGATTGCCGTTTGGTAATTTTCAGAACGGCCTTTCTTTTCGAGTTGCGAATAAACAAATTTATTGTTTTCCTTTGCAAGTTGGGCTGGTATGGAATCGAATACACGGTTGATGCGTCCGAGAAGCGTTCGGTCGATTTCCTCGTTTTCATTCTCGTCAAGGTGTTTGCCGAAATCGTCCTTGTATTCTTCGAGAATGTCCTGCTGTTCTTGCCAAACGACATTCATGTCACTGGTTTCGACAAATCGTGAAACGACATAAGGGAGGCCGCCTACACAAAGGTATTCCTTGAAATAGCGGAGCATGGCGTTGTGCGTTGCCTCGCTTACGGGTTCCTTTTTCTCGTAGCAATCCTTCAGGTATGCGATGACGTTTTCGCCGATACCCTTCGCCCACAGAAATTCCTCGAAATCCATGGGTTTCATATAAATTATTCTTTCAAAGCCGGTCGGGACGCCTTTACCTTTTTTACGATTGTATCCTTTAATGCCTAGCAGGGAACCGGTACAGATGACATCGTAGCGGCCATCTTCCATAAATGGTTTTATGCTGGCGCGGGCGTTCGCACATTCCTGAATTTCATCGAAGATGATGACTGTCTTGTTTTCGACAAAATGAGCGTTGGGAAAGAGTGCCGAAAGATCTATGGTAATCCTGCCCACGTTCAGGTCGCTGTCAAAGACTCGCTTTGCGTTTTCGTTTTCCTTAAAGTTGATATAGACGACGTTCTCGTAGTGGCTACGGGCGAATTCCAAAACGCTGGACGTTTTGCCAATTTGGCGCATTCCCTTGACTACCAGGGCCTTCTTTTTGCCCCCTGAAGCCTTCCAATTTTCGAATTCTTTAAGGATTTTTCTCTTGAACATACCCTAAAACTACACTTTTCCAACCGAATTGTCAATGATTTGACGCACTTTTTCGACTGAATTAGTGCTTGTATGACACACTTTTTCAACCGAAAAAGTGTAAAAATGATGAATTTAGCGAAATTTCGCCATTTTTACTTCGTAAAAAATTACCAAAAGATTTTTTTATGCACTGAATAATAAAATTGCCCCGGAGAAATCCGGGGCAACTTTTTGATGGTTTGGAGGGTAGTCTTAATTTACTTCTTGGAGCTTGAGCATTTTGCCGAAGAGGCCGCCTTTTGCTTTGAGTTCGGCGGGGGAGCCTGTTTCGACGACTTGACCGTTTTGCAAGACGACGACTTTGTCTGCATTGGCGATGGTTCGCATGCGGTGGGCGATGATGATGACGGTCTTGTTCTGCACGAGTTCCGAAATGCTTTGCTGAATTTTGGATTCGTTTTCGACATCGAGGCTTGCGGTAGCTTCATCGAGGAGTACGATGGGGGCGTCCTTGAGGATGGCGCGGGCGATGGAAATGCGTTGGCGTTCGCCGCCAGAAAGCGTGTCTCCGTTTTCGCCGATGACGGTATCGTAACCTTGCGGAAGCTTTTGGACAAACTCGTCGCAGTTGGCGAGTTTCGCGGCTCGCAGGATTTCTTCGTCAGTGGCGTCGCGTTTGCCGATGCGGATGTTGTCGCGGATGGATGTGTTGAACAGCACGACATCTTGGAAGACGATGGAGAAGTTCTTGAGGAGCGTTTCGGGATCGATTCTCGAGATGTCTTCACCGCCGAGCGTGATGGTACCGCCTTGGATGTCCCAGAAGCGGGCGGCAAGCTTCGCTGCGGTTGTCTTTCCGCTGCCGGACGGGCCGACAAGTGCCGTGATTTCGCCTTGCTTGGCGGTGAACGAGGCCTTTTTCAGAACTTGCTTTTCTTCGTTGTAGTAGAAATCAACGTTCTTGAATTCGATATCGTAATTCTTGGGGGTGAATTTTGTGGTGCCGTGTTGCACTTCCATGTTGTCCATTTCCTTGAATCGCTTGAGGCGGACGTCCAAGAAAAATAGTTCAGTCATGTTGTTTAAGACGAGGTAAATGGGGCTGTAAATGGTCGAAGCGCAGACGATATACACAAGGTAATCAAATACGCTGAGTTTGTCTTGTGCAAGGAGGATGGAGCCGAAAATAAGGACGGAGGCAAGGCCGAGTTTCAGGAAAATTTGTGCTCCGTTCAAAATAACGCCTGCGCCGAATTCTCCATGAATTTGGCTCTTTTCATAGTATTTTGAATGGTCGTCAAGGGCTTTGCTGAAGTTGTCTTCTTCGCAGTAGGACTTGATTTCTTGAATGTTTTCTAGGCCTTCCTGGATGTCTTCGGTGATGACGCGGGCTGAATTGTAAGTGTGCTTGAAATTGTTGAACTGTATTTTACGCGAGAGGTAAATGAGGAGTGCAGCAAAGGGTACGACCCACAAGAGCGCAGTAGCCATCAGCGGGTTGTAAATGAAGAGTGCGATAGCGCAGAGGACGAGCATTGCTCCGACGGCAAAGATTTCCGGGACGGCGTGTGCGAAAATCATTTCGAGGGCGTTTACGTCGTTCATGATGGTCGATGTCAAGTCGGAGAGGTCTTTTTTGCCGAAGAAGGAAAGCGGAAGCTTGCGCAATTTTTCGGCAAGCGTGATGCGACGCTTTTTACATTCCAGATAGACGGAATCGTAGGTGCTGCTATAGGAACAAGCATAAAGGAAGTACATCACCAAATAGATGGCAACCGCGATGCCCAAGTAAACGAATATGTTGTGCGGTGTTGCGGTCGGGTTTTCCATCTGAGCCATGTATTCCTTGAGGAATAGGAATACGAATGAAAGCGGGAGCATGAGCGAAAGATAATGCCATGTTGTCCAAAATACGCCTTTGATAAATGTCTTTGTGCCTTCGTCAGAAAGGGCAAAACGTTTTTTAATCCAGTTATACATTTTCGCCTCCGTTATTGTTGCTGCCTGCGTTTGCGCCAATGGTCCATGTGACGGATTGCTGGTAATCTTTCCACATCTTGGCGAATGTGCCGCCTTTTTCGACGAGTTCCTTGTGCGTGCCGCGTTCTACAATTTCGCCGCCTTGCACGACGAGAATTTGGTCGGCATTTACGATGCTTGTGAGTCTGTGTGCAATCATCAAGACGGTTTTGCCTTTAGATAGTGACTGGAGAGCCTTTTGAATAAGACTTTCGTTTTCAGGGTCTGCAAATGCGGTCGCTTCATCGAGGACGACGATGGGGGCGTTTTTGAGAATAGCGCGTGCAAGAACGATTCGCTGCTGCTCGCCGCCGGAGAGGTATGTTCCCTTGCTGCCGATAACGGTATCAATGCCATTTGGCAAACGGTCAATGATTTCGCGGCATTGGGCGAGGTCTAACGCTTTGTTCACACTTTCGATGGATGCGTCAGGAGTCCCGTAACGGACGTTCTCCAAAATACTCTTCTTGAAAAGTCGAGTATTCTGGAAAACGAATGATGTGTTTTTCATGAGGACTTCTTGGGGTATTTCCTTGATGGGCGTGCCACCGACGAGGATTTCGCCGCCAGTCACGTCGAAAAATCTTGGGACGAGCTTTGCAATGGTGCTCTTGCCGCCGCCGGATGCACCGACGAGTGCAACGGTTTCACCTTCATTTATTTTGAATGAAATGTTGCGGAGCACTTGGCTTTCTGTGCCGGGGTACGTAAAATCAACGTTCTTGAATTCAATATCAAAGCGGTTGATGTTTTTGGGATTTGTAGGTTCTTCGAGGTTGGGGTAGTCTGTTAGCGATTCGATGCTTGTAATGGCGAGATTTGCCTGGTTGACGGCTTGGCTCAGGTACATGCTGCGCATGATGCACTGCGAAAAGACCGGTGTTACAAGAATGTAGAGCATCAAGTCGATAATGGTGGCGGCGATGTTGCCTGAATGCGAGATGATGAGAATGGCGGTCGGAACGAGGAGCAATGCGACACCGTTGATTAGCGTCGTGTAAGAGCACATGATAAACTTCCAGCTGCCGGAATAGGCGATGACCATCTTGTGGTAAGTTTCGATGGTGTTGTAAAAGTTCTTGAAAGAGTAAATTGTCTGCTGGAAAACTTTGACTACGGGGATGCCGCGCACATATTCGACCGCTTCGACGTTCATTTCTTCAAGCGACTTCATGTATGTTTGCATAAAGTCCTTGCTTTTGTTCATCTTGGTGCCGAGTGTAATGATTGCATAGGCGATTGGAATGATGGACGCAATTCCCAGTCGCCAGTCAAATATGAACATCAGAACAAGCGATGCGATGGGGACAATGATTGTTCCTGCCAAGTCGGGGAGCTCATGCGCAACGAACGTATGCGTGATAGTGGCGTTGTCGTCGATGATTTTGCGGATACGACCTGTTGGATTCTTGTCGAAAAATCCAAGCGGAAGCTTGAGCAGCTTTTTCATGGTGATTCTGCGGATGTTGCCTTCGAGGCGGAATGCAACCAAGTGCGAACAGACGAGTGCTGCAAAATAAAGCAAAATGCTTGCTGCTGAAAAGATAACCGCCAATATGGCGTAGTGTTTTACGTTGTCGTAAGAAATTCCTGTCGAAACGAATAGCTCGCGGACAATGAACCATACATATATAAAGGGGATGATTCCTGCAACGGAACTTAAGGCAGAAAATAAAAGAGCAAAGGGAAACAGTATTTTTCTCGATTGCATGTAAGGCGTTAGTTTGCTAAAAACACTCATATTGAACCTTTTGTTTGTTTTGCCCCAATTTTAATTTTTTGAAGTTACTTTTTAAAGGTTTAATTAGTCAAATCTAACTTTTTGGATTGTTTCGAGTCCTTTTGGAGTTGAGAGGTACTTTTTGGATTTCTAAAATGCGGGCAAAACTTGAAAGGTGTATAACACTAGGAGTCATGTATGAATAAAAAACTGATTGCACTTACTTTTGCAGCGAGCCTTTTTGCTGCATGCGGTAGCGATTCTTCGTCTTCGGCATCGGATGATGACGATTACAAGCGTGAATTTGCGACTTCCATTTCGACGGGCGAAACGATGTTTATCGGCACGATGTCCTTGGACCATACGGATGATTTGGGCAAGGACTTTATTGAAGTCGGTACGCGTGCGGGCGTTGTCTATTACGATAATTCCCTGTTTATCGCTGATTTGGATGTGGGCTCTATTTCCCGTTACAGCTTGGCTGAAAACAACAAAATCGGCAAAAAGGTGGCTGAACTTTCACTTCCTGGAAAATGGTCGGACCATATCTACTTTGTGAACAAGGAAAAGGCGTATGTCGGCGGTATGATGGATTCCCTTCTCATCATCAACCCGAAAACGATGAAGATAACGGGTGCTATTGACCTTTCCAAGTACAAGAATAAGAAT
>JAEEGJ010022912.1_pt1 | contig 13184 bp, 22 predicted proteins | sample 8958761 | NCBI WGS metagenome assembly JAEEGJ01 (sample SAMN16246546, study PRJNA631951) | gut metagenome | biome: gut microbiome; feature: rumen; material: RS-attached | host: Bos | place: Iran: Karaj | collected 2018-10
TTTTCACCCCAAAGTCATAAGCCAATAACTACTGAGTCTACGTCTTGCGGTTAAATTACAATTTCCCTCTCGAGTGAAAAAAACAATCCCCCTTTCCCTTGATCATTTACTGGATAATAATTATCCGTTGGAGTATTTATGTCATCAAATTCAAATGGTAGAATTTCTTTTTCCTTATCCCAAGGACTATTTTTTTTAGGAATGCCCCATTTAAAGTCATCATTCATTGCCATAAATTGAATACCGTTACCAGTTCCTAAGTCTAATGGAATAATTTGAAGATATTCAATCGATACAACAAAGGAGAGGTCAACGCCAGAAAAGATCCCAAATTTAGTGCCTTTTTGTACTAAATGCATTAGAGTTTGGCGATCGCCAATTTTTAGAGCGTGTGATATGTGGTCAAATTGTTCAAGTCGTTCGGCTAGGTTTTCGTAAAACTTCTCGCGTGGTTGAACAAAACTTAAATTATGTCCTCCTCTTATATATTCATCTTTTATTTCATCAATGATTTCTTGATTTCCTTTAGATGAATACAATGTAACGTTTATTGCTTTTTTACTCATCATCTTTTCTCTAATAGCATTTATACAATTTTGGGCAAATATACTAAAAATATCCGATTTGTGTAATAGTTAGTATATACTTTATGTTTATGTGGTCGAATAATTAATCATTTTTTGCAATATATGTTTCCATTTTACGAAAAAGATTGTGTGAAATAGTATCGTTTAAATTACAGGTACTCCAACTTATTTTGAAGCAACGAAAAATCCAAACTAGTAAAAAGATTTTTCGTTGCTCAAGTATCAATACCATAAAGCAATAGGTCACTAGAAGTCATCAAACTTCTTCATAGCCTCTGCCTTGATTTCATCTGCCACATCGATGTATGGCTTCATGGCCTTATAATCTGAGTGGCCAGTCCATTTCATTACAACCTGTGGAGCTATACCCATACCGATGGCATTGCATATGAAGCTGCGTCGGCCTGTGTGGGTTCCTACTACCTTATGCTTGGGCTTGATTTCGTCAAAACGTTCGTTACCTCTGTAGTACGTGATTCTGATAGGCTCGTCGAAACCTGCCAACTCACACAGTTCATGAAGATAGGTGTTCATTTTCTGGTTGCTTACCACTGGTAGGGCCTTCCCGTCCTTGAAGTTAAACGGCTCGTACTTCTTAAGGATGGCCTTGCTGTGGGTGTTCAACTCGATTCTCAGTGAATCCACGGTCTTGATGGTTGTGATCTCAATGTATGTGTCATGTACGTCACAGCGACGCAGATTGGCCAGGTCAGAGTATCTTATGCCTGTGTAGCACTGGAACAGGAACACGTCCCTGACTCTGATCAGATAAAGCTTTGACTTGGGTATCTCGAAATTCTCCAGCTTTTCCAACTCCTTCTTATTGAAGAATACTACTTTCCTGGGAGCACTTTTCAAGGCTGGCCTGAATGCCTCGAACATACTATTATTATGGTAGCGCCTGCGATAAGCCCAGCGGATGACTACCTTCAACATAACAATATCCTTGCGGATGGTCGTGTTCACGTACTCCTTCACTTCTCGCAGATAGTCCACGAAGCTTTGGAAGCCGTCTTCGTCGAAATACTCAAACGTCACGTCAAAGTTTGGCAGTCCGTTCTTTCTCTTCCAGTCACGGAATGACTTCAGATTATATCGGATTGTTTCGTACTTCTTCCTGGTCTTCTCTGCCCAGTCGTTGAGCTTACCCGCATACGCCTCATATTCATGATATACGTCCCAAAACGTGGGACGGTTTTTGGGACTCTCTTTCTTCGTTTCTGAAAGTTTGTTAAAACTTTGTTTTGGGCTCTTCGTGTCCTGTTTTGGGCTCTTATTGACCTGATTGTCAGAAGCCGCTTTCTTACCATTTGACTTAGGCTTTTGGCCATTAGAAGAGGCTGGTGTAAGACCGTCTTTGATAATCATGTACGCAATCTTAAACTCTTCAAGTGTCGGTTTCTTCTCCTTTTCCTCAAATAGCTGGGCTGTGTCCCTGATGCTTTTCGCCAATCGAGCTAGTCCGCCGTTGATTTCATCTGCCGACTTTCCGTCGCTGGCACCGATGGCGAAGCCTTTCTTTGCGTCCCAGCAGTCCACGTTGACGTGATAGCCAGTTGTGAACTCCATGCTGATAGTCCCATAGACCACTCTCATGGTGATCAGCACATTCCTTGTTGACTGGACACTCATGCCTGTTTCAGGGTCTTTGACCTTCCTTTGTTTAAGTCTGAACTTAATGTCAAGTTTTGTTTCCATCTTACGATAATTTTAATTAATACCCTAATCACTCTTTGTTCGTAAGAAGGAGGGATTATTCGAACCTTGAACTGCAATTGGAGCTTTTGTGCCTGGTGAAACGCCTATTTTTCTTGTTTTTTGCCATATTTAAGAAAACAGTATCTTCAAATGCGCCTTTTCGGGCGGTTTTAGAAGGGGATTTGTTTTCGGTTTTCTTTACATGACTTACAATTTTCATCCATTGTGTCCCATGAAAGCGCCGATCTTTTTATTTCCCATACTGTTTTTTGGCAAGTGCGTCCCAGAGGGTGCGTCCCAAATGAGTTCCAAGAATAAGTCGAACAATCCCGTTCTCCTTTGGCTGGCAGCCTTTCGGCCACTTACGACCGGAATGGTCGAATAGTTATTTCCCAAGATTTCGAAGGTTAGATAACCTTGCCTTATTTTGGTCGGAAAATATAGCTTCCCAAAATCGCCCCGAAATCGACTACAAAGGTAAGAATTTAAATTTGAATGACAAAATCATTAAAAATACGTAAAAAATAAGCGATTTTTACAGATTTTGCCCCAAAACTGCGTAATTTTGCAAAAAAGAAATATGAGGCTGGAACAGCGTGCAGTCTTTTGCAGGTCTCTGCAGGTATCGGTCTCACGGCTGTCACCTCGACTCAAAGAGTACAAATTGGCCGCTGACTCTCAATGAGTTAGCGGTCTTTTTTTGTCTACTCTGTCACCTCAATATAGAGGCTGAACTACTCTATCACCTCGATACAGAAGCTGAACTACTCTATCACCTCGATATAGAAGCTGAACGGACGGAAGCCGTCGTTGCAGCTGATCATCGCACTCATGGGGTTCTTCATCCATCCGTCGTAGAAGTTGCCCTCGCCTCGGGCCAGTGACTCCACGAATTCACGCATGGAATACCATGCCGACGGACACATCCCCTCTGGCTGCTGACCGTCGATGGAAATCCATTGCTGCCCCTCCCTAACATCGCAGGTGTGCTCAATCGGGTTCTCGTATTTCGCCATCAAGTCCTCATAGACCGTCTGGCGAATGGCTGTGATTCGTACTTTGTTCATGTCCCTGTGAATGTTTACAGGTTTACTCTACTACAGTCTCACACCCAATGACAAGCGGGCATAGGCATCGTAGATGTTGACGCTGCCATTATCATTCTTATAGTGGAAATTGTTGTATTGCGCCTGGATGCCAACGAAGTAGTTGCTCCAGTTGTAGGCTATGCCAAGTCGCAGGTCCAGGTTCAGGCGGAGCATGCTGTAATGCACATCGGGTTCAATATCCCAATAGTCAAACTGATGGTTATTCGGATCGACCATCAAATAGGGCTTGTGTGACTTGCCGTTGGCCCATCGTCTCGTCTCCCTGTTCCAGTCGCCGTAGTCATCGACAGGCTCTACAGGAGACAGGTCGTAGTTGAAGTCGTAGTTGTAGGTTTTCACACGGTTATAGACGCTGACGGTAGGCATGGCCATCACGTTGAAGACAAGGCCGCGCAGCGGTACCCAGTTGTAGCCATAGCCCACGCCGATGTTGGCCTGGTGAACCTTGGCGCGGTAGATGCCGTGGCCGACAATCATAAAGATGTAGTTGTTGATGTCCGAATAGTCGAACGACGACTGGTACCATGTGGCTCCTAACAGAAGTGACCCTGAGGAGCGACGCTGGATGACCGACTGGTTATAGGCGGCAGCCTGCGAGTAGTGGCGGCCGTTGAGCACGTAGTATCCGTTAATATAGACGGAACGTATCCATACTGGCGCCGGCATGTCGATGGGGGTCTCAGTTCGCGTTTCGGCACCCGTCTCTAAATTGCGGTCTGTCGCGCTGAACTCGGCGTCCTGCGTGTTGAAGCGTCTCAGACGGAAGTTGAAGCCGTACTTGGCGCCCGTCGAGCTGATGGAGTAATAGCGGCCTGCGTTCTTGGTGAGCGACTTGGAATAGGAGAAGCCAGTACCACGATAGCCCACCCAGAAGCCGATGGAGGATGCCACGGGAGGCTCGAAGCACAGGTTCCAGTCTGAATGCTCGTTGTAGGCGGGAATATCGACACTATGGGTGTAGTCCACGTCAACCCCGTTCTCCTTGTAGCGCAGTATCACCCTCCAGGGCTTGTCAGGCACTTCGATGTAGTTCGGGTCCACCTTCTTCTTGGCTTTCGTGTCCAAGTATTGCTGCACCTGGCGAATCCGAGCCATCAGGCTCGGCTTGCTTTTCTGTGTACTGACACTGTCTGTCGTTTCTTGTGCCTGTGCTGCTACATTTGTCGTTACTTCCTGTACTGCTGCATTTGTCGTTACTTCCTGAGCTGCTGCATTCAAGGAGCAGAGCAGGCAGCAGATGATGATTCTTCCTATCATATTCTGAGACTTTTCCATTAATTGGCATTCCGTCCGTCCGCGTCGGCTCGTAGCACTGTCGCTTCAGGAGTGAAGACGATCGCAAAGATAATACTTTTTTTTGAAATGTCCAAGAAAAAGCCACGAATCTTCATATAAAAGCCCCGGCTTGCATTTCTGCAGGTCGGGGTCATGCTGTTTTGAAGTGGAGCCACTTTATGATACCTCGATGGCCTTGGTGACCTTCTGCTTCGGCCCGGTCTTCGGCATGGTGACGGTCAGGATGCCGTCCTCCACCTTGGCAGAAATCTCATCCTTCACCACATCGTCAGGCAGCGTGTAGCTCTGCTCGTAGTTCGAGTAGCTGAACTCGCGGCGCAGATAGTGATGGTGCTTGTCCTCATGCTTGTGCTCCTGCTTGTTCTCAATGGCGATGGTGAGGTTGCCCTCGTCGTTGATGGCCACACGGCAATATTCTTTCTTAATGCCAGGGGCTGCAAGCTCCATCGTGTAGGCTTTCTCATCCTCCTTAACATTGACTGCGGGTGCTGTACTGTTGGCACGAGGCATCCAATCATTGTTCAAGAAATCCTCAAATACTGTTGGCATCCAACTGTTCTGAAACATTACTGGTAACATAATCAATACCTCCTAATTATACTTTAGTTTAACGTATGTTCTGAGTGCCTTTGCCTTTAGAGCTCCGACTCTCACACACATAAAAGCAACTTACGTGCCGAATGACAAAATGGCAATCGACGAAGGCCAAAATGGCACGGAATTTAAACTCGATTAAACTATGCTGACAATCCTTTAAACTCAGTTAAACATTGGCAGTTTTTGCTGTCAGTTCTGATTGATGAGCCATGCAAATCCCTTGGCAGTCCTTTCGTCGGAATGTTGGAAGTGATTGCCGGGATTCCATTCTAGAATGGTGTTGACACTTTGTGTCGTCAACAGTTCCTGTTGCTTGCGAATGCAGTTGCCAACCTGTGCCATTGTTGGGTTCTTCGTCTTCTCTTCCTTATCACCGAGGCTAAGATAAACGGAAGTTGCCAATGGCTTGTTGATCTCTGCATACTCCATCCATTGAGGGTACCAGACAGATGGCGATACGGCTGCGATACCATCAAATAATTCAGTCCGGTAAGCTGACCATAAGGCAAAGAAGCCTGCTAAAGAGTAGCCACCTAACACGCATTTCATCTTATCCTTATCGAACAATTGCTTTTGCTCCAACTGAGGAATCAATATGTCTTTGATAAAAGAAAGCGTCGCTACTGCCCCATCCCCAAAGGGAATCTTCCCAAAAACAGCAGGAGCTGTCCAAGGTGTTAGTTCGCTCTGCCAATCTACAATCTTAAACGCTACGAGCGTGAAGGATTTATTGGTCAGGGACTCAATCGTTGCCACCTCATTGTCCAATACCTCCAAGTCATGCTCATCAATTGGCTGAATCAGCAGGTATTCAGGGTACTCAGACTTGTATATGGTACAAGTTCTATCCGAGATTTGAACGGTCTCTTTCTTCATCTTAACAATCTAATATAAGGTATATAAGTGCTATCTGTACCAACAGAATCAGCGGGAGGCCATACTTAAACTTCTTATGCATCGTCTTATGATGCCATATCTTCATGCCAAGCAAAGCTCCGATGCTGCCACCGATGACTGCTAGTATCAGCAAGGTTGCCTCCGATATGCGCCAGCTGCCTTGCTTGGCTTTGAGTTTATCAACGCCATAGACTATGAAGGTCACGACATTGATGACTATCAGATAATAAAACAACATGTTTGCCATTACTGCTTTTTCTTTTGAATTTCACGATAGTCAGAGAGCAGATTCCAAATACCATCTTCTGATAGCACTCCGCGTTTGAGGTCAGGGGGAAGTTTCCCTGCTTCGTCAGCAGCAAAGTCCAGTTTCCACAACTCGCTGCCATAGTATTTGCTGAGTTCGGCAACATCTTCTTTGATTGCCTTCAACGAAGCAGCAGAGTCATCCTTGATGACAGCCAAGGCATTATTGAAGCGTTGCTCCATCCACTTGATTCGCTCAATTTGTAAAAGCTCACAGATCGAGTCTTCTCTGATGATCTTTGGTGCAGACTTGCCTGCCAGTACCAATACCTTTTTGCCATTGCGATAGATATGTAGCTGGCGAGATCGGACTACGGCTGTCAATTCTGAATCATCCTGCAAGGCTATCCATAGCGAATGATATATGCCATCCTTTTCGAATAGCTTGCGTTGCAGGTGCGAACACATATTTGTCATGTCAATCGTCAGCATACTCAATCAAACAGTTTCTTCCAGATCCACAAAACAGTGACTGCGCCGACTACGCAGAAAACGAAATTGGTGAGATAACCTTTACCAAGCAGCTCGATATTCAGTAAGTGACTGATGAAGGTTCCAACGTAACTGCCGATGATGCCCATAATGAGGTTCATACAGCATCCTTTGCCTTCTCCACTCATAATGCGGTTAGCTATATATCCGACAAGAATGCCTGTCAGGATCGGCCATGTGGTGAAATCTGCGATATGTTCTAACATAATTTACACTCCATTTTCAAGTTGTTCTTCAAGGAACTCTGCTGCATCGGCTACACAGTCAGGACACTCACGCAATACTACCTTTGTACCGACACCTTTCAGCAGTTTGCATTGTGTGGCTCCGTTTCTCTCTTGGAACTTGGTCATTATCTGGCGCATCTGTTTCATGGACTTTACTTTGTCTTTGTTAACCAATCCCAGAACGAGACCTGATCCAACGAGTGCTCCACACGTTCCTTCCATGTTTCCCATACCACCACCGAAAGCTCCGGCAATGTTCATGGCATCATCTTCACTTATCCCTGCTACGTCCGCATAGGTATGAAGAATAGCCTGGGCGCAGTTGTGACTATTGCACCGTTTCTTTTCTGCTGCTATGTGTTTTCTTGTTTCCATATTCTTCTATTCCATTCGTTGCCATTTCATTTCTTCACCTTGTTTGTCATACTGCTTACGCTTACCTGTTGGCGGTTCTGTCAAGGTTATCTTCACAACAGCCGTTCTCTCCAGACTGCGCTCTATCGCAGCAGCGAAAGCATCCATGTGTTGAGGGAGGAAACGCTGACAGATAATTCTTAGAGCTTCTATTTTCTCTGCTTTATCAGTAACAACCTCGGCGATACCTACAGCCATTGCTGATTTATACTGGAGGGTAAAGCTGCCATCTTTGGGACCAACAGTAGGAGTGCATCGGGTCACAGCTGATAATGCCACTTTGGGATTGTATGCTATACAGTCCATCTTATCACCCTCCAAAGCTCCATGAAAATAGAAGGTCTTTTCATCTTTACGTGCCAATGACAAAGGAACACCATAGGGGCTACCGTCTGACTTGGTGAAACTGACGGTGATATATGGAGCTTTGTCTAATACCTCCATTGCGAAGGCCGAATCCATTTCTCTGCTTGCTTTCCTCATATTAGTTTATTTTATCGGGTCTGAACAATACTCTCTACGGCCACATTCCTTGCAGAACTTTCCTATCCACACATTATCAAACTGCTCGATGGCTGCTTCAACCATTTCTGGGTCATCGGTCAGGATACCAGCCTCGAAGTTCCTTTTTCGTGGCGATTTCATTCCCATTCCTGCACCAGTCATGTTAGCGGAACCGACGTAGGCAATGGTAGAGTCAATGATAATGAGTTTGAAATGTACTCTGGGACATAACACACGCTCCATGCCATCATAGAGGATTGGATGTTTCTCGTGATCCTCTCTCCATGCTGTCCCTGGTTCCTTTGCATGAATCAACCTGACCTCCACGCCCTTTTTGAGCAAAGAGGCGATAAGCGCGAGGAAGGACTTATCATCCACGTATAGGTCTTTGATATCTGCCGTTCCTATCCACACAGTTTGTTTGGCTTTACCTACCAAAGACAGGACTTCCTTGTAGTGGTTCTCGTCTGCTATGTACTTGATGAAGCTCATTTCAACTGTTTTCCATCAGAGAAAGCATTACCAACTGTCTTTCCCAACTGAATGTAAGTGTGGTGTACCGGGTCGAATGTGATAAGTTTCATCTGCTCTACATCTGGCTTTCCATCTTCTGCCAGGTACTTTTCATCACAGAGGATATTGACGATTTCTGCAACGAGATAATAGCCTGTCTCGCTTTCGTCAATCTTCTGCTTAACCCGACATTCAAGTGTCATTGGGAACTCCTTGAACACAGGAGCATTGACATTGGGAGCTTTCTCCACAGTCCATCCTGCTTTCTCCATCTTGTCTGGTGTGTTTCTGCCACTAACGATACCTACATAGTCAGAGGCTATCATGGTATCAGCAGTAGCGAAAGTAACCGTAAATTCAGGGTTTTCAGCAAGGTTGTCTGTTGTAGCATGAGAATCGAGTGAGATAATGATTTCGTGCATATCCCACTGACCACCCCAAGCAGCGTTCATTGCATTGGGCTTACCGTTCTTATCATAAGTGCCGATAATCAGCACTGGCTGTGGAAGGATCCACGCTGTTGACTTAAAACTTTTCATATTGTTTTTGATATTATAAAATAGACGATTAATGCGAGTTGAACAATGATAATAGCTGGGACACCATACTTGAACTGGTACCCTCCCACGATATTATCAATATCGCGGTTCCCTCCCTTATGTTGGGTTTTATGATGCCAGACTTTCATTCCTAACCAAGCTCCAATGCTTCCACCAAGTACAGCTAAGCCCAATAATGCAGTCTCTCTTATACGCCACTTGGAGTTCTTAGCTTTCCACTTGTCGATACCGTACACAAAGAAAGTAACCACGTTGATGATGACGAGGTAAATTAGGACGACATGGAGAAGTTTCAGTGGTATCATATGTTCGCTAAATTGGAATTTACTTCAATAAACCATATAAGAGTATATCGTAAATAATACCTCCTTTAATCACCGCTTTGCGCATGACTCCTTCTAGTATAAAACCATTCTTTAGCAAAATACGCTGAGATGCGAAATTGGGATGAAAGACATTTGCCGTAATTCGATTGAGACCAAGTTCCTTTATTGCAATCTCACACACTTGTCCCACTGCCTGGCTCATCAGGCCACGATTCCAATAGTCTTTCAATAACATGTAACCTAATTCGCCGTCAAGCCTGTATATATCTGCTTTCCGTTCAATGGAAACACTACCAACAATCTTCCCATCCACGACCATTGCGCGAAAAGTTCCGTCAATGCCTTCGCTTTTGGCAACCATATTCAGCCACCAATTAGCATCATCTTCTGTATAAGGATTTGGCAATCTGTCTGACAAGTATGTTCTATCAACGGCATTGCATAATTCCTTCAGTTCTTTTTTGTCAGCCAAAGACCATTTCCGCAATTCTACTTTCATACCGCTTAATTCCGTTTTATCTGTTATTACATCTTTGTCATGTGATAGCCCATACGTTTCAGTTCCCATTTCTCTTCGACATCGGGACATTCCGGCAGACGTTCATCAACCTCCTTCATTGACTGAAGGAACTGATGCAAGTCCTGATGTAGCTGTTCTTCAAATTGTTCCATTGTTTCTCTTAAACTTTGTTGTAAAACGGGACAAATTTACTCATTTCTGCCCGATTTTCAGTACTTTTGTGCCAACAATTAGGATTGTTTATGAAGATATGATAGAAATTGGACTAAAACATACGAGCGAATTGACAGTAACAGAAGATGTTATTGCAATAACTGTTGGGTCTGGAGACTTGCCAGTTCTGGCAACTCCTATGATGATGGCATTGATGGAAAATGCTGCTATGCTTGCCGTTGTTGACGAACTTCCTGAAGGTTGCACAACTGTTGGTGGTCATATCGAGTCTTCCCATCTGAAGCCCTCAAAAATTGGTGATGTAGTTAGGGCAGTAGCCGAAGTGACCAAGGTTGACGGAAAGAAGATTGAGTTCAAGGTGGCTGCCTACTCTGGCAATACGTTGCTTGGCGAAGGTACACACCTCAGATTAATAGTAGATCGAGAGAAATTCATGTCAAGACTTGGATAATATAATACAATTCGGAAAGTGTATGATACAGAATTATAAGATAGTTACCCTATGTGGTAGCACCCGTTTCAAGGATCAGTTTCAGAAAGTGCAGAAACGACTGACTTTGGAAGGTTACATAGTCATCAGCGTTGGCCTATTTGGACATTCTGGCGATGATGAAGTCTGGAAGCCAGGCACAAAGGAGATGCTTGATGACATGCACCTTCGTAAGATTGATCTGGCTGATGAGATATTCGTTATCAATGTGGGTGGTTATATCGGTGAGAGTACAAGGCGTGAAATAGAATATGCCGAGAATACTGGAAAGAAGATTAATTATTTGGAGAAACCAGATGAATAAGCGGGATTATATTCAGGCAAATAAGGACTGGCTTTTGGCCAAGTCGAAGGGGGAAGGTGTAAAGGCTCTTCCAAAGGGAATATATTATAAGGTACTGGCAGAGGGTGACGCTTCGAGTGCCCAGCCGACAGTACGCAGTATCATCACGGCCCACTACACAGGAAAGACCATCGATGGCAAACAGTTTGATAGTAGCCGTGGCGGTGTGCCTCTGGCTTGTAGGTTATGTGACTTGATTGAGGGCTGGATTATTGCCATGCAGCAGATGCATATCGGTGACAAGTGGGAACTATATATCCCTGCAGAGATGGGCTATGGCAAGTTTTCTCAACCAGGCATTCCCGGTGGTTCAACACTTATCTTTGAAATAGAACTATTAGGCATCGCATGACATTACGTGAACTCATAATTTCCGTAGATTCAGAACAGTATAGCGACAGTCCGCTATATCAGAAGCTCCGTGAGATTAAACCTGAATATGGCTCCAGCAGACATATTCAGGTAAAGTTTATCGATGGGAAGATTGCTGTAACCAATGCCCATGTCGGCTCGATGGGCGATATTCTCACTTACCCAATTGACGTTGAACCCGATCTGAATATATCAAAGGTACAGCTTTTGGATGCCATCCTTCATGAACTTTCCTCCAATGGTTTCAGTGAATCGGAAGAGTCTGATTTCTGGAGCGATTTTGATAATCTTCAAAAAGCAAAGATAGTTCGATGACTGACTTCGATTCCATATGGCGCACTCAGGATGAGATTAGGACGGTGGTAAATGCCGTTCTGGGTGAATGCATCTGGAATCTGGCCTATGACGAGAGGCGTAGCGCTATTGTTCTTGAACTGACATTTTTCCTTGATGAAGATGCAATCAGTAACCTTTGCTGCCAGTTCCCAATACCAGCAGATTATGATGGAGTCGGTTCTAAGGGAACTAAGTTCGTTTTTTACTTATAACAAAGAAGGGAACCGTATTACTACGATTCCCCGGAGTCCTCTTTCGAGGCATATGATAGAGGCAAGTAAACAACCTTAGCGGCGACCTCCGAAGTGGCCGGAACCACTGTGATTGTTTCGAGTGTTCATAGCAACTTCTCGATACTGTCCTTGCCATACTGCTTGTAGATTTTGGCAGCGTAGGTGGAACTGACACCGTGTCCCTGCAGGAACACCATGATGTCCTTCACATCCTTCTGTTTCTCCCAGGATTCCTTGATCTTAGCAACACGTCCTTTGCCGATGTTCGGCACTTCGAGCAGCCTGTCAATGTTGTTCTCGATGACCTCGAAGGTATCCAAGCCGAAGTGTGAAACTATCTGCTTGGCGAACTTCGGGCCGATGCCCTTCACCAAACCGCTGCCCAGGTATTTCTCGATGCCGATGACAGTAGCAGGCAGTTCCTCTGTCCATGATTCGACTGCGAACTGGCGTCCATAGCGCTTATCGACGCGCCACGAACCTTCCACGGTCAGGACTGCGCCCACCGTTACCTCATGGAATGTACCGACAAGCGTCTGCTCCTCCCTGTAGCCCTTGATAGTCGCCTGAAGGACAGAGTAGCCGTTCTCCGGATTCTGGAACGTGATGCGCTCTATGGTACACTTGATTTTCTCCATGACGGGTTACTTCTTACGATAATCCATGTACGACTGCCACGCCTCAGTGATGTCCTTTGTATCGGTCTCGTCGAAGAACGTCGCTTGGTAGTCGTCTTTGAAGGGTGACCAATTGCCGCAGATAGAGCCGTCGTAGGCGATAACGGGCTGGAAGATGCCGCTGTTGTTGTGGGCATGATGACGATGCTCAGGAGGGAGCACAATGTCGCGGGACTTGTAGCTGATGAGGTATTCGTCGTAGGGAGGAATCAGCAGAAACTTGCCTTTACGGAAGCCCCGTGTGCGGCAATCGTCTGTCAGATAGAATTCCCTGCCTTTCCACTTCTCAACGTGGATGGAATCGCCCAAGAGCGCAATTCCCTTGCGGCAGTCGCTGACGTTCAAGCCTGACCACCAGACAAAATCCTCAAGCGTTGCAGGCTGACGGCTCTGGAAGTACTTGCGGGTAAAGCGCATCAATGCTTCGTCTCTATCAATTGCGCCTTGCGACTTAACCTTATTAGCAGTAAGCGCATAGGTAGCTTTCATTGGCAATAGATCTCCGCTACAGAG
>JAEEGJ010022916.1_pt1 | contig 13183 bp, 7 predicted proteins | sample 8958761 | NCBI WGS metagenome assembly JAEEGJ01 (sample SAMN16246546, study PRJNA631951) | gut metagenome | biome: gut microbiome; feature: rumen; material: RS-attached | host: Bos | place: Iran: Karaj | collected 2018-10
ACAAAGGAGCAACGATACACGGCGACCTACAGATAGCAGATGATATACTCGAAAAACTGTACAAGCAGATCACACCAACATTTTTCGCAGGATATATCACGCTGATGATACCGACAGCCACCGTCATAATAGCAATACTCAACGGAGCACTCGATGTTCCGAAAATATGTGTATTGCTGAATCCGATTGTTTTTCTGATCTTCGGTGTGACCTGTCGAAAAATTGATCCTGTGAAATTTCAGGATCTGCCCGGAATTATAATGCCGAGTTTGGGGCTTGCTATGTTCGGACTGATCGGGATTCTGAATCTGACATGATGAAGGAGCAAAATAAATGGAAAAATATGGTATATCTCAGAAAATAGAGTTCAAAACAGGTACATACGAGCTGAACAGCGATGCGAATTTCAATTTTCAGCTCAATCGTGTCATTATGTGGGACGGCGGTGATGCTGACGAGGTTGCTGCTGTATCACAAATCATAAAGACAAGTTCTGATTGGGTAAGTGCAATGGAACAGCTTGCCGAAAAAGCACACGCCGAAGGCAGAACTGCCAACGAGATCGCATATCTTCGTATGTCGGAGTTTTTCATATATGATACAGATCCGAAGAAAAAGCAGCGTTACAATGAAGCCTGTGAACTGTTTTATGATTATTACAGCGAATATTTTGACAAAGGTATCGTTGAGCGGCATAAAGTTCCGTACTGCGGCGGCTATCTGCCTGTTATGGTGACAAAAGCAAAGGGGAAAAGAAAAGGTGCGCTGCTGCTTCACGGCGGAAACGACAGCTATTTTGAGGAGCTTTTCTTTCCTATGCTGTATCTTGCAGAGAACGGTTTTGACGTATATCTGTATGAAGGACCGGGACAGGGCGGCGTTCTACGCTTGCAGGAAATGAAATTCACGCATAAATGGGAGAAGCCGACAAAAGCTGTGTTGAATTACTTCAAGCTGAATGATGTAACGATAGTCGGTGCATCTCTCGGCGGATACCTTGCTCCCCGTGCAGCAGCATTTGACAAGCGTATCAAGCGAGTGGTCGGCTGGTCGATATTCCCCGATTTCTTCGATGTTATTATATGCGATCACCCTAAGCCCATGCGGAAAACCATAGACTTTATGTTCCGCAGGGGACTTGATGCACCGCTGAATAAGCTGTATACAAAGATGATGGAAAAGGAAGAGATCATCAAATGGAATCTTCTCCACGGAATGTAAGCTTATGATGCAAAAACGCCCTGTGAGTATGTAAAGAAGATACGCAGATTCACGCTGAAAGGCATTGCTGACAGAATAGATCAGGACGTACTTATCATCGGTGCGAACAAGGATCATTTTATCATGCCTTACCTGTTCCATGAGGAATATGATATGCTGCAAAATGCCCGTTCCTTAACATTAAGACTGTTGACGGACAAGCAGAATGCAGGAGCACACTGCAATGTCGGCAATTCAAAGCTGGTACTGGATTCTATCATCAAATGGGTAGAGTGCTGCACTGAATAATTTTTAAGGAGAATGATGAATATGGGACTTATGAAGAACTTTTTTAGTCAGACAAGAAAGCCCGAAGGTACACTCGGCAAGATGATGCTTTCGGGTATGAATTCGGGACACGCAAAGCTGGCGGATTGGGGATTTGAGCATCTCCCGAAGCTGTCACCGAAACAGGTTGCTGATCTCGGCTGCGGTGCAGGCAGAAATGCAGGTGAACTGCTGAAAAAATATCTGCAGGCAGTTGTTACCGCAATGGATTATTCCGCACTTTCCGTTCAAAAGGCAAAGGAATACAATCAGGCTATGATAGACGCAGGCAGGTGCAGGGTAATACAAGGCGATGTATCGAAACTGCCCCTCGAAGCTGACAGCTTCGAGCTTGTGACTGCTTTTGAAACGATCTATTTCTGGCCAGGACTTGAAAAGTGCTTTTTGCAGGTGGCTAAAATTCTGAAAGACGGCGGCTACTTTATGATATGCAATGAGTCCGACGGTACAGATAAGACGAGCAAAAAATTTGAAGCTATCATTGACGGTATGCATTGCTATACGCCCGCTGATATCACGGCGGCACTGAAAGCGGCAGGATTTTCAGAAGTACGCTCAGTTCACCATACCTCAAAACCGTGGATAACGGTTATTGCAAAGAAATGAAGCTGATAACATAGCAGTAATAAACCGTGACTTGACCACCGATATACTTATGACTTCAGATATAAGCATATAAAACAGGCTTCCCGAAAAGCCTGTTTTATGATTTTACATAAAAATACTTGCAATATTATAGACAATAAATGACAGCACCGGTGCATGAGGTATAATTTGATCTGTTGCTTTTTGCGATGAAAAACGAAAAATGTATTGACATGAATTACAAATAGTGCTATACTTAATATGTTAGTAAATGCTAACAGCATATTATAAGGCAAGCTGTTAATTTATTATCAATATACAGTAAAGTGAGGTCAAAAAATGAACAAGAACAAACTACGAAAGAAAAGGATATTATGCTCTGTATTATCAACAGCACTTCTGACTAATTCTTTTCATATTGCTGCTGCAGCCAGTGCGGCTTCTTCTTATAAAGACGGAACGTATACAGGAACAGCAAGCGGATTTCTCGGCGATATCACAGTTTCCGTAACTGTTACAGACGGTTCTATAGCTGCCATAGACGTTACAGAGCAAAAAGATACGCCTTCATATTGGGAAAGGGCTGAAGCGGTGATACCTGAGATAATAGCTGCAAACGGTACTGAGGGGATCGACGCTGTAAGCGGTGCAACATACAGCAGTGAAGGCATAATAAATGCCGTTAATAACGCCCTTGCCAGAAGCAGTGCCCCCGATTGCTTTGAGGACGGCTCAGGCAGTGCAAATGATCCCTTTGTTATAAAAACAGCTTCTCAGCTTGCTGAATTTGCAGAAAGTGTTGACAGCGGTGAAAACTATCTCGGAAAGTACATAGTCCTTGACGCTGACATTGACCTGTCGGGTATTGGGGACTGGAACCCCATAGGTGCTGAGGGGGCTGCAAGCAAGAATCTTGATAAGATATTTGCAGGAGATTTCGACGGCAGAGGAAATGTCATTAAAGGTCTGAATATCAAAACAAATGATGAAACAGCCTATACTGATGAAACAAATGTGGGATTATTCTCAACGCTTCTGAGTACGGCAAAGGTCTCTGGTATCAGGCTTGAAGATGCAGATATTAATGTTTCGGGCACAAAGGTCATAAGAGCAGGCGGTATCGCAGGCGATATCACAAGCAAAGCAGTTTCAAAGACAGACGGTCATGCGGTAATAGACAGCTGTAGTGTCAGCGGCTCTGTATCCGCCAAAACCAATGAAGCTATGGTCATGACAGGCGGTGTTGTAGGCAGAATGGCAGGAAACGCCACTGTTTCAAACTGTATATCCGAAACAAATATCTATTCCTCATCAGATACCAAGATCGCATACGGCGCAGGAATAGTTTCAATGGCAGGCAACGACACATACATCGTAAACTGCGCAAACACAGGCAATGTAAAGGTACTGACATCAAGCGGTATGTCGCTGTATGCAGGCGGAGTTGCAGGTATGATGACTTCTGAGCAGTACAACTGCTTCTCGGCAGGCAATGTGACAGTCGGTACTATAGCGCAGTCAGATGCTTCAAATTGTGCAGGCATTATCAACGGAGCGCTTATGCCTGCGGCTTCGGGAAAATATGATTATTATGCAGACAGCGCCGAGCTGCACTATATTGATGAAGTCGGCGCAGAAACTTCTGTTGGGAAAGTATCCCACGGCGCAGGTTCTATGAACGCAGAGGGTACATTTGCAGCTGAAAAGGCCGTAGAAATAAACAGCAGTGGATTTGCAGACAAGCTCAATGAAAATCTCTATGATATTTCTAAAATCCTTGCAAATGAGAATACTGCAGCAGAATTAAGGCTCTGGAAACTCTCGGACGAAGGAAAAATAACACTTTCAGATGAAGTGTTCATAAACGATGTAATTGACGCTTCAATATTTGAATCAGGAAAAGGTACCTCAGAGGATCCGTATATGCTTAAAACAGCAGACCAGCTTCGTGCATTTGCTTCTTCACTCTCAGAGCATATCGACTATTCGGGCGTATTCATCGAGCTTATGAGCGATATAGACATATCCGATAAGGAGTGGGCTCCTATCGGCGACAGCGACTATGTCTTCAACGGAAGCTTTGACGGAAAGGGACATACTGTATCGGGTATGACTGTTGGAAGTGCGGAGAAAGCAAAGGAGCTTGTACAGGATAAAAACTACATCGGCTTTTTCAGTGTACTCGGGACTGATGCTGCTGTAAAAAATGTCAAGCTCACAAATGTGCTTATAAACGCCTCATACAATGCAAGCGCATATGCAGGCGGTATAGCAGCTTTTATGAACTCCGACAGCGAAGATTACAAAGGCGCGGTCATTGACAGATGCACAGTGGACGGAAGTATCAAATTGACCTCCGATAAGGGCAATAATTTTGTGGGCGGAATTGCCGCATACGTTTACAAGGGCGCTGTCATAAACTGCAAGTCCAATGTTGATGCATACTGCACAGTAACCAAGGGCAGCGCATTCGGTGAAACAGGCGGTTTGGCTGCACTTGTGAACAGAGGACTTGTTGCAAACAGCTACTCCCTCGGAAACGTTTACGGCAGCGGCAACCGCGAAGATGAGGGCATGGCAGTTATCAGCTCGCTTGTTGCTGTAAATGCAGGATATCTTGTGAACTGCTACGGTGCAGGTCAGCATGAAACAAACGATTATTCGATTTACACAGGTGCTGTGTCAGGCTGGATAACAGGTATCGGACACACATACGACTGCTATTACAACGGTGAAGCTTCAATGAAGATAGGCGAAAAAACTGTTGACCCCGTTGCGGCTGTCGGTACGAGAGTATCATCTGGCGTAAGCGATGAGGGTATGGCGTATACAGGCGGTGTTGTGTACAATAACGAGGCTTATACCTCAAAGGATAACAGCAAGCTCGCAGAAAAGCTTAATGCCAACTTCAAGGAATTCCCTGTGGAGCTCACACAGTTCGGATTAACGAACAGCTCGCTTAAAACATGGAAATACGACAGTGAGGTCACATTTGCAGACGAGTACGCAGAAGCTTCTTACGTACAGCCCGAAGCTGAGATAGTCAAGAAAGAAGAAGCAAAGCTTCACGACGGTACATGGTACGGACGTGATAAAGATAAAAAGGCTGTAGTTACCATCACAGTTGTAAACGGCGAAGTAACAAAGGCAGTCTCATCTGACGGTTCAACAAGCGGTGAGGCTTATGACGAGGCGCTGAAAACAGCCAAGGACAAATCTGCATACAATGACAAAACAACATACGCATCAGCCGACACTACCATATTTGCAGGCGGTAAGGGCACTGAGGAAGAACCGTATCTTATCAGAACAGAAGCGCAGCTCCGTTATGTGGCTGAGGCTATGAATGATGATGTTGACTGGAAGGGTATCTGGTTTGCTCTTGACAGCGATATCAACCTTAAAGACGGTGAGTGGCTGCCTATCGGTCACGCTATACAGGCAGAGATAAACGGACAGAAGGAGACTGTTTCCGTATATCCGTTCAGAGGAAGCTTTGACGGTAGAGATCATACTATATCAGGTCTTACAATCGGAAGCAAGGAAGCTCCTGTCGATATATATCTTTCGGGACTGTTCGGTCTGGCAGCAGGTGAGCACGACACAAATCTTACTCCCGAAGCTGATGAAAAGCTTGTTACTATCAGAAATATCAAGCTCATGGATATTTCTATAAATGTTGATTCACGCTATGAAGCAAATGTGGGCGGACTTATCGCATGGGCTCAGAACGGCTTTGTTATCGACAATTGCTCCGCTGAAGGAACTATAAACGCTAAAACAAGAGAGTCCTTTGCAAGAATCGGCGGACTTGTGGGAAGCACGCTCCGCGGCACTATCACTGACTGCTGTACAAATGTTGAGATAAACGCTGCTACGGGAACTTCTTCCGTATACGCAGGCGGACTTGCAGGAATGACAAACCGCTCTGCACAGGTGAACTGCTATACTCTCGGAAATATAACTGCAAATGCAGAGAGCAACAACAAGGCGATGGTCGGTGGATTAACAGGTATGTCGGGCGGTACTAATATCAGCTGCTACACATACGGCAACGTGGAATCACTTATCACAACTGTAGATGTTGGCGGGATAAACGGACGAAATGCAGGTATCTCTCTGGATTACGAGTGCTATTACAACGGAAGCGCAGTTTATAAGGCAGCAGGCAAGGAGATCACCGAAAAGACAGCTTCGGGTACAGTAGTCGGCGGAGAGTTGAAAACATCATCAAAAACTGCCGCAGAAATGGCTTCTGTTGAGTTTACAGAAGCTCTGAACGCAAATAAAGAAAATATGCCGAAGATACTTGAAGATGTAAGTGCATATCTTGACGATATGATGTCAAATAACAAGGAGGGTCTCTCGCATATCCTATTCTATACAAATGACGGAACAGACCTCAACAGCTGGAGCAAGGGTGATAAAGCGCCTGAATTTGCTTCTGAAAATGTTGTTGAAGCTGATGATGATAAGGATAATATAGAATCAGACGAGATGCTTTGCATTTGGGCAGTTAATGATTATCAGAGCAAAAATAAAGTCACTGATACAAGTGCTTCGATAAAGCGCACTGCTGACGGTGACCGTGAGATAACTATCACTGACAGCAAGGGCAATGTGCTTGATAAATACACTGTTGATCCTAAAACAGGAAAGGGCGTAAATTCAGCAAACGAAGTTGTTGATCTGCCGCAGACGGGCATTAATTCAATGTACAGGTTGTTTAGTATTCTTGGTGCGTTTATGATGATCGGACTTGGAATACTTTGCATTAAAGGCAGTATGAAAGTACGCCGCAGGGAAGAATAAATACAAAAAAGCAAGGCAGAGAAAAATCCCTGCCTTGCTTTTTGTATGTTTGGGAGTATTAAATTGGAGTTATCTTTTTTATAAGCGGTATCATCATACCGCCTGCTGCATTGCCTGCCGCAGCTGTCAATATGTAAGGTATATCCTTCGGGAATGTTCCTGCCGAGAACATATAGAATGCGTCAGCGATAGAATGATTGAAGCCGCATATTATGAATATCATAACAGGTATGCATATACCGAATACAAATGACATATCCGCATTCTTTTTTCTGCTTTCCTTAGCGTTATCAACTGCAAGATACATGAGCATTCCGCAGAAAGCACCGAGAATAAGCTGACTTGCAATGCTGTCGCTTGTTTTGGCAGTCATGCACATCTCGGCTTTTTCATGAATTGTCTGAGAAAAGCGCGTATACCGAAGCACGACCGCTGTTAATGCAGTGCCTGCAATATTACCGATAAGCGTAATGAGGGTCTCAATGATATAAACGGGAGAGTTTTCGGGGATATACCCGACTTTTCCTGTGTAAAGAGCAAATCCTCTCTGTACTATGGTGAACAGTCCGAAGCTGAAAAGAAAGCTGCCTGCTATTTTATTCTCACACAGCAGATAAACTGTACCGCCAACGCCTATCATAATACCCGACAGCACTGCATTAAAGCTCAGAGCAATGTACTTTTTTGTACTATTATTCATAATCGACCACATTCACCCATGACAGGAGAATGTCTTTTTCCTTGTCCTTTTTCTTGACAGACTGAGATGCTGCCACTATGGGCATCCACGACTGCACATACTTCTTTGCGGTATTGCTTTTTTTGCAGAAAAGCTCAAGGTATTTGTCTGCGCCTGCAATATTGCCCTCAAGGCAGAATGTGAGATATGTCCTCGCTGCGTCGGCTGAGGCATTGCCCTGAGTAGCGTGAGCCCAATCCAGTATATACGGTGTATTATCGGGAGTGATGATGATGTTTGAGGGAGTATAATCGCCGTGGCAGAGCTTGTTGTGCTTCTTCATGCCGTCAAGACGTGTATGGAGGTCGTATTTTGTAGTTTCATCAAGCTCCGTCAGGTCTATCTTGCGGTTCATTTTGTCCTTGAGGCGGCTTAAAAGAGGACAATTTTTCGACTGTATATCAAGCTGTATCTCAACGAACTGCTCCATATATTCATTGTATTTTTTAGGATTTGCCGCAATAAGGTCGGATAGTCTTTCGCCCTCAATGAACTGCGAAACGATAGCCCACTTTCCGTCTATACGTGTGACCTCGTAAAGCTCGGGAACATTAAGTCCTGTTTCTTCAACTCTTGCATGGTTGAGAGCTTCGTTGAGAACGTCAGCCTTAGAATAGACCTCGTCAAAGAGCTTTATGCACTTGTTTCCGTCACGGAATATCTTCTTGTTTATTCTTTCTGAGATACAATTATCAAGTTTCATGGCATAGTCTCCTTTCAAGTCTTCGGGTATTCTTTTTCAGTGAATGTTCTGCCGTAATAAGCGTTGAGGTATATCTGCTTTATCTCGCTGAGAAGGGGATAACGGGGATTTGCACCTGTGCACTGATCGTCAAAGGCGTTTTCAGTCATCTCATCGAGAGTTTCCATGAAGGCTTTTTCCGATACGCCGTAATCCGCAATAGTATCCTTAATGCCTATCTTATGGCGAAGCTCTCTTATTGCAGTGATGAGATTTTTGAGCTTGTCCCTGGGAGTTTTTCCACCAAGTCCGAGATAGTCTGCGACCTCTGCATAGCGTTCAAGTGTATGAGGGTGATCGTACTGAGGGAATGTTCCCATTTTTGCAGGAGTTTCCGCAGCATTGAACCGCAGTACATCTTCGATGACCAGTGCATTAGCGATACCGTGAGGAATGTGGTGATATGCTCCCAGCTTGTGTGCGAGGGAATGGCTCACTCCGAGAAATGCATTTGCAAAAGCCATACCTGCCATTGTTGCGGCATTAGCCATTTTCTCCCTTGCCTCGGGATCATTGGGACCGTTGTCATAAGCGCGTGGGAGATACTCGAATATGATTTTCAGAGCTTTAAGTGCAAGTCCGTCTGTGAAGTCTGTTGCCATTACCGAGGCGTATGCTTCAAGAGCATGAGTAACTGCGTCGATACCCGAAGCGGAGGTAAGTCCCTTTGGAGCGCTCATGTGGAGATCGGTGTCGATGACAGCCATATTCGGCAGAAGCTCATAGTCTGCAAGAGGATATTTTACTCCTGTGCTCTCGTCTGTGATAACTGCGAAGGGCGTCACCTCCGAGCCAGTTCCCGCAGAGGTGGGTATAGCCACAAAATAAGCCTTCTCCCCCATTTTCGGGAAGGTGTAAACTCTCTTTCGTATATCCATGAAGCGCATTGCCATGTCGGCGAAGTCTGCTTCGGGGTGTTCGTAAAGCACCCACATAATTTTAGCAGCATCCATTGCAGAGCCGCCGCCAACAGCGATGATTACGTCGGGCTTGAATACCGATATCTGTGCCGCACCTTCCTTGGCGCAGGCAAGTGTTGGATCGGGAGCAACGTCAAAGAAGGAAGAATGCTGTATGCCAAGCTCGTCCAGCTTATCGGTAATAGGTTTTGTGAAGCCGTTTTCATAGAGGAACTTATCCGTAACGATAAAGGCACGTTTCTTGTCCATAACGCTTTGCAATTCATCAAGTGCAGTGGGCAGGCAGCCGCGCTTCATGTATATCTTTTCGGGAGCTCTGAACCAAAGCATATTCTCTCTCCTTTCGGCAACAGTTTTTATATTCAGCAGATGCTTTACTCCGACGTTTTCGCTTACGGAATTTCCTCCCCATGAGCCGCAGCCGAGGGTAAGGGACGGAGTGAGTCTGAAGTTGTAGATGTCGCCTATGCCCCCTTGGGATGATGGAGTATTTACAAGTATACGGCAGGTCTTCATTCGGCTGCGGAATTCTTCGAGCTTGTCCTGCTGTGTGATAGTGTCAAGATAAATTGATGAGGTGTGACCGTAACCGCCGTCGGCAATGAGCTTCTCAGCTTTATTGAATGCGTCGTGTATATCCTCCGCCTTGTACATTGCAAGAACAGGGGAGAGCTTCTCGTGAGCGAATTCCTCGGAAAGCTCTGTGCTGACCGTCTCGCCGATGAGTATTTTTGTGCCCTCGGGAACTTTAACTCCTGCAAGCTCTGCTATTTTGCAGGCGCTCTGTCCGACTATCTTAGCGTTGAGAGCTCCGTTTATAAGGATAGTCTTACCGACTTTTTCTTTTTCGGCTTTTGTAAGGAAATAGCAGCCCCTTGCGGCAAATTCAGCCTTGACCTTGTTATAGATATTCTTGTGCACGATAGTCGACTGCTCCGACGCACAGATCATGCCGTTATCGAAAGTTTTTGAGTGGATAATTGAGTTTACCGCAAGTATGATATCCGCGGATTCGTCGATTATAGCAGGAGTGTTTCCTGCACCTACGCCCACAGCAGGCTTACCGCTGGAATAAGCAGCCTTTACCATTCCGGGACCGCCTGTTGCGAGTATGATATCAGCTTCTGCCATAACAAGATTGGTCATTTCAAGGCTGGGAACGTCGATCCATGAGATTATTCCCTCGGGAGCTCCTGCCGCAACGGCTGCTTCAAGAACGATCTTAGCTGCCTCGATAGTGGACTTTTTGGCTCTCGGGTGAGGGCTGATAATGATTCCGTTTCTTGTTTTCAGCGCGATGAGGGACTTGAAAATAGCTGTTGAAGTTGGGTTCGTAGTTGGGATAACAGCCGCTATAACGCCGATAGGTTCGGCGATCTTAGTTATTCCCGAAGCCTTGTCCTCCTCAATGATACCGCAGGTCTTAACGTTTCTGTAGGCGTTGTAGATGTACTCGGACGCATAATGGTTCTTGATGACCTTGTCCTCGACAATGCCCATGCCTGTTTCTTCCACTGCAAGCTTTGCAAGCGGAATTCTGTTTTTATTTGCCGCAGTTGCAGCCGCAAGGAATATCTTATCCACCTGTTCCTGAGTGAATGCCGCAAACTGCTTTTGCGCCTGCCTTACTTTTTCTATTGCTTTTTCAAGCTTTTCCGTGCTGTCAACTATTTCATAATTCTTTTTATTCATATTTACCTCCGTTTTTATTTTTCACAGATGAAAGTGAAATATTCTTGAAATAACATCGTTGTTCTTATCTTTGTTATTTTTTTATCAATGTTATGATATCACATTGATAAAGTTTTGTCAATATTTGTTAGCTGTGGATAACGATTTTTTTATTTGGAGATTTTCTGTTTATTATACGTATTTTACTGCGCTTTTGAACTGTAAAACGGCTGAACAGAGAAAAATCGGCGGCATATAGCCGCCGACCTTTCTATTCTATCGTGGATAACAAAATTATAGGAATTGTCTTACAGTTTCCAGCTCACAGCCTTTTTCCTGTCCTCAACAAAGGTGCGGTAAATACCGTCCTGCTGCATAAGTTCTGCGTGTTTGCCCTGCTGAACGATCCTTCCGTCGTCGATTACGACTATCTGGTCTGCGTGTTCGACTGTTTTCAGTCTGTGAGCTATCATGATTATGGTTTTTTCCTTGGTAAGCTCCTCGACAGCCGTTGTCAGTTCAGCTTCGTTTTCGGGATCCACATTTGCAGTTGCTTCATCGAGTATAATAACGGGGGAGTCCTTCATTATGGCTCTTGCAATGGAAATACGCTGTTTTTCACCGCCTGAGAGGCTTGCTCCGCCCTCGCCGATAACGGTATCATAGCCCTCGGGCAGGCTCATTATAAAGTCGTGGCAGCGAGCCTTTTTGGCAGCTTCAATGACCTTTTCCATAGGTGCGTCAGGCTCTCCGAAGCGGATATTGTTTGCAATGGTGTCCTCGAAGAGATAAACTCTCTGGAACACAAAGCTGAAATTCCTCATAAGACTGTCGAAGCTGTAGTCCTTGACATTTTTGCCGCCGAGGAAGACCTCGCCGCCTTGTACGTCCCAGAAACGCGCCATAAGATTGGTGAGAGTAGTCTTTCCGCCGCCTGAGGGACCTACAATTGCAGTAGTAGTCCTTTCGGGTATCTTCAGGTCTACGCCGTTGATTATAGTCTTGTTTTCATATGCAAAGGTGACGTTTTTCAGCTCTATATCGTGGCTTGCAGGCGTGATATCGTCACCGTTTATGTCCATTTCGGGAATGGAGAGTATCTCGCTTGCCTGCTCGACGCAGACAGCAACACTGCGTATCAGTGCGGAAAAACCTGCCATAATGTCAAGACTTTCATATATCATGAACGAGCTTATCATCATCATGATACAGTAGAGCAGGGACATACTGCCGTTTATGTAGAAATACACGGATAAAGCGCACATCAGAACGCCCGTCAGCTTTGTGACTATCTCCTGCAAGGTGATGTATGGGATAACGTCGAATTCAAGGTGAGTATCGCCGTTCTGCTTTGCCTTTATGGCTTTTTCAAGCTTCTTTGCGCGGCTGCTCACAAGGTTGTAATTCTTGACCTCGGCTATGCCCTGAATGAACTCGATAACAGCGGATACAAGGTCTCTGTTGGCTTTCTGCTGTATGGGAGCGCCCCTGCGAGTCTTTTTCTGCATAGCCGCATTGACGAGCGCATAAACAGCAATGCCTGCTGTGAGGAGAAGTCCTATGCGCCAGTCAAAAATGTACACGAAAACCGTGATGACAAAAGTAGTAAGTATGCCTTGTGTAGTGAGCATTACAACTCTTGTTGCAACGTCCGCCAGATTTTCCATTGTGTTGGTCGTAACGCTGGTGATATGTCCGAGACTGTTGTCGTTGAAATAGCCCATAGGCAGATAGCGCAGGTGCTCCGCGATTTCGATTCGCTTGTGGGAGCAGGAATTGTAGCCTGCCTCTGTCTGGAGCATGGTAGTTTTCAGGTTGATAAGAAGCTGTCCCAGCACCGAAGCCGCAAGTATGGCAATGGCTGTCCATATATGCTTATCTGACATATTATCATCGAGTATACCCATGATAACAACGCCTATCGCCGAAATTCGCAGAGCCGCGAATATCGCCCTTACAACGCCGAGACCTATTGCAGTATACAGCTTTTTCCTGTCCTCAACGTTGCAGAAATCAAAGAATTTTTTGAGTGTAGTAAACATTATGTTCCCTCCCTTACTGCCATGTGAGCGTTCCACATCTGCGTGTACAGCGGCGATTTTTTCAGAAGCTCCTGCTGTGTTCCAACAGCTTCCACCTTGCCGTCGTTTATCAGTATTATCTGGT
>JAEEGJ010022917.1_pt1 | contig 13183 bp, 7 predicted proteins | sample 8958761 | NCBI WGS metagenome assembly JAEEGJ01 (sample SAMN16246546, study PRJNA631951) | gut metagenome | biome: gut microbiome; feature: rumen; material: RS-attached | host: Bos | place: Iran: Karaj | collected 2018-10
CAGGAGGATGTCCGGATCAACTCCGTAGTTCTCGATGATCCACTCGCCCGTGTTGGGATCGAAGCTGGTGGATCCGGGAACCCTGACGTCGGTTCCATCCATGTAAGGAAGCGATCCACCGATTCCGACGATTCCTCCCCAGGTCCTGGTTCCGATCACGGTTCCGAGCTTGTTGGCCTTGAAGCCCCAAGGGAACAGGTCTCCGTCAGAGGCGGAATACTTGTTGATCAGCAGGACCTTGGGTCCGAAGTGGACACCGTCGGGAATAGTGCTGACACGGTTGGAACTGCGACCGGCATTCATACGGTACACCACCCTCTGGAGACGTTCGATGATCATCGGGGATACGTTTCCGCCGCCGTTCTCACGGTCGTCTATGATGAGGGCTTCCTTGTCGAGCTGTGGATACCAGTAGCGGGCGAACTCGTTGAGTCCTTCGGCACCCATGTCGGGAATATAGATATATCCCACCTTGCCTCCGGATTTCTCCTCTACGGTCTTGATGTTCTTCTGGATCCACTCGTAATGCTCGAGGGGATATTCGTTGTCGATGGGCCTGACCACGACCTTGCGGCCACCCTCGGCGGCCTTCTTGTTGACGGTAAGCTCGATGAGCTTGTCGGCCTTGCCGATGAGGCACTTGTAGATGTTGTCCACGTCCTTGAGGGACTTGCCGTTAATGGCGGTGATGTAGTCACCTTCGGCGATGTCCATGCCGGGCTCGGTCAGAGGGCTGCGGAGCTCAGGCCTGTAGGTGGCACCGGAGTAGATGTGGTCGATCCTGAAATAGCCCTTGTCCTTGCTGACCTTGGCACCCAGGAGACCCATCGGGATACGGTCGGGCTTCGGGTAAGGTCCGGGATTGACATAGGCGTGACCGCTCGCCAGCTCGGCTATCATCGCACCGAGCAGGTAATTGAGGTCGAGACGGGTCCTGACATAAGGAAGGAGAGGTTCGTACTTGGCCTTTACGCCCTTCCAGTCGCGTCCGTGCATATTCTCCACATAGTATCCGTCACGGAACGCCCTCCAGACCTCACTGTAGATCTGGGGCCACTCCTGGGAATAATCGACGGTGGCGTACATGTTGTCGGCATCGATCTCCTCACCGCCTCCGACCTTGGGTGAAGGGAAGTTGACCACGGTGCTCTTGCCCCTGCTTGAGAGGATGGCTTTCTTGTCCCCAAGCCTGTAGCTGATCATGCCGTCAGTGCAATCCTCGGTCTTCCCGGAAGCGAAGTCATAGGTCTTGACACCCGCTCCGCCGCCGAAGCCGCCACGGGCACCGCCCGCAGGAGCACCACCTGTGAACCATACCTTCTTGCCGTCGCAGAAGAATACCCTTCCGCTGACGGGAAGCTTGACGACCCTGTCGATGAGCCCGTCAGGATCGATCTTCGTCTCCGGCACCTTGGCCTCGGGAGCCTTCCCGGCCCCTGCAGTCCTTGCGGTTGGTGAGCCTGTCGAACCAGTCGAAGGGCCGGCTGAAGGGCCTGCCTTCTCTTCTTCCTTGGCCGGCACTGTCTCGCTGTCAGTAGGAAGCAGCGGAGAAGGAGTGTCCTTCGCCAGCATGGCCATGTATGTGCCGGTCATGCTGCTGTAGGCATAGTTCCATTCGATACGGCTGTAGATAGGGGTAAGATCCCTTTCAGAGGTGAATATCAGGTATTTACCATCAGAGGAGAACATCGGCGATCCGGAACTGTACCACTTCTCGGTGACAGGATATGCCTTGCCGGTAGCAAGGTTCTGGACATAGACGATGCCCATTTCATTGGAAGCTGACTTGGTGTAGGCTATCCATTTGCTGTCCGGTGAGAAGGATACGCTGTAAAGTCCTCCTTCAGGGCTGGAATACACGACCTTCTTCGACTTTGCGGCCGGATCCACCTCCACGAGACGGTTCTTGCGGTCGGTGTAGTAGATATGCTTGCTGTCCGGGGCCCACATCAGGTTGCTGATATAGGTGTCGTTGTCCTTGGTGGCCTGGACGGTCGTTCCGGTAGAGGCTTCATAAAGATAAACCTCGTTCTCACCGGTGGAATCGCTGATGTAAGCGATGTATTTCCCGTCGGGACTCCAGGTAGCCGCCCTCTCGTTGGCACCGGGAGTCTGGGTGATATTCCTGGTGATGCCCTTGCCCACCGGAACGTCGAAGACCTCTCCGCGGGCGACCACGGCAGCCCTCTTGCCGTCAGGGGAAACGCTGAATCCACGGCCGGTAACCTTCTTCAGCTCGGGACGGGAGTAAACCACGTCGGAAGCCAGGGTGATGTGGATCTGCTCGGCCTTCTTCGTGGCAGGATCCAGCTTGTACAGGAAACCACCCTTCTCGAATACCACTATCTTTCCGTTGGTGCTGGGGAACTTGACGTCGAAGTCAGAGAAATCCGTGACCTTCGTCGTGGCCTTCGTGGCAGTGTTGTACACGAATATGTTCATGTTCATGTCGCGGTCGGAGGCGAAGTATATCTCGTTTCCGATCCACATCGGGAAGATATCCTGGGCGGGGTTGTCAGTAATCTTCTCCACGCTCTTTCCGTCATAGACCCAGACCTCGTCGGCCATTCCTCCGCGGTAGTACTTCCAGGTACGGAACTCCCTCATCACGCGGTTGTAAGCCAGCTTCTTCCCGTCGGGGGAATAGCTGCAGAAACCACCTTCGGGAAGGGGAAGTTCCTCCGGCATGCCGCCGTTGACCGATACCTTCCATAGCTTTCCGGGGAATCCGTCACCCGTCCTGTTACGGTACACGATGTACTTGCCGTCCGGAGTCCAGGACATAACGATATTGTTGGGGCCCATCCTGTCTCCCAAGTCGTCGCGGGAGTTGGTGGACGTGTAGGTCAGACGGACCGGCTCCCCGCCCTTGGCAGGGATCACATAGACCTCACGGTTGCCGTCGTATTCGGCCGTGAACGCTATCTTTTTGCCGTCAGGAGAATACTTGGCGAACATCTCGTAGCCTAGATGGGAGGTAAGGCGTTTGGCTTCACCACCGGCCAGGGGGGCGGTGAACAGGTCTCCGGCATAGGAGAACACTATGTCGGTTCCGTTGGTGGCGGGGAACCTGAGCAATCGGGCCTCATCGGATGATTGTGCAAAAGCACAAACGAATACTCCTAAAAGAATACTGGAAAGAAAAATCCTTTTGACCATATGATATTGTCTTAAATTTTACGCAAGATAATAAAATAACCGAACTCCGTCAAACCGGATAATGTCGCCAAATAAATTTCACTATGTACATTAACCATGGATAAATCTTTGCTGGCGCAACACATTGACGTTTACCGATTATTCCTTGACCTTTTCTTAACTAATGATTGTGCAAGGATTATCATCTTCGGGATTTAGTATATAGAAACCATGAAGAGATTGATCATGGGCCCCTTGTAACGATTTTTTTATAAAGATTGCCAAAAACGGCCTTGTAGACACCTCTGAGGGGGTATCGGTGTAACGAAATAATTGATGGGAAAATAGCTTCTTAACCGTTCCTTCCCTATTTTTGCAGTGGTTTCACTTATCTTACTTTATCTATGAAGCGATTGATCATTATCACCATGCTGCTTGTTATTGCGGCATCCTGCTCCAAAGAAGGAGCAATACTCCCAACTTCCGAGAGTAATAATGATGTTATTCCCAAGGAAGAAGCTCTTGAACTTGTTATCAACCATTCAAAGTTGCTTTATCCTGAGACAAGATCTAACCTTAACCTATCTATTTCTGATGCTATCACGTTGACAAAAAAGGATCTGTCCAAAGCCACTCGATCGGTTGTATCTTCTGAAATACCTGACACGGCTTTATACATATTCAATTTTGCCAATAATTCAGGATATGCAGTTACTTCGGCAAACCGGAAATATGGTAATACCCTCTTCTGCATAACAGAAAGCGGGAGCCTCTCTGTCGAAGACTTCGGTCCTATACAAACAAGGGCATCAGGAGATACTACGGGCATTAATGATGGAACGCACTTCATCACGGATTTGATCACGGCATCAATTATGTCGAATGAAATAGCGCCCCCGATTGACTCAACAGAAGTAGGTGGTGGGCCGGGGTTGATAATTGATGAAAAATATGGGCCTCTTGTTCTTACCAAATGGCAACAAGACGTATCACCATTTACTGATTCGACTGTTGTAGGTTGTCCAATTGGGTGTATGACAGTAGCTGTAGGACAAGTTATTGTAGCAAATAGGATAGCCAACTCTATGATATTTAATGGTAAAACCTGTTCATGGGATGATTTAGAGTCTGTTTGCTTTTATTCGAACAGAACATACACAGGATCTTCTGAAGCAAAGTTACAAGTCGCTAATTTTATAAAAGTAATAACAGATGAAAATCATTGCGATATCAACTTCTCCCCCAATGGATCTTCCGGAACAATGGAAGGAGCTCAGAGAACTTTACTGTCTTTAGGCTATAGTTCTGTGACTATCAACAGGCATTTATTAATAGACTATTTTACAGATAATGATGCATATACGGTTACAAACCATATCAAAAGTGGAAAACCAGTGATTATGAGCGGTTCAAACGGTTTTGTTGGCCATGCTTGGGTCATAGATGGATATATCCATTACACTGTTAATTCTGAATTTTACCACATTAATTGGGGTTATAATGGATTAAGTGATGGGTACTTTTGGGTTGGTTCTTTTGCTATGTACAGTCGTTTTATGAGAGATTCTATAGATCCTTCATGGCAATACGGAGCTCTTGAAAACTATGATTCCGAATTACAGTATATAACATATAATTATTAGGGAAATGAAACGAGTGTATATTATTCTACTATGGAATCTGCTCTTTTCCGGTTGCGTCAAATACGACACGCCACTTGTCGATAAGCCCCTTTCAATAGCCGACAAAGTGATAACGTTCGAAGCAATCGGTGGAGAGAAACTCTTGGCCGGATCCACAAATGAAGGCAGTCTCAGGGTGAAGACCATCACTGTTGACGGAATATCCGTACAGGATGACGGTGATCCGAAAACACCATTGAATAATCTTTGGTGCAGTGTTACTAATGACTATGAATCTATGGGCATAATCATCTCTCTCCTGCCAAATGACACCGGAAAGGAAAGGTCATGCTCCATCTCTTGTTCGAATTCTAACAATTCGAGGTTCGGAGCAATCACGGTTCGGCAGAACCGATAATCTTAGTTTGCCATAGAACCCTCTTGTAACGATTAACCATGAAAAGAATCCTACTCATCTTATCACTTACTATCCTTGCGTTTTGCGCCAAGGCGCAGTCTCCTTTCAGATTTGAGGTACTGGCCGGAGGAGGAATGGACGTACAATTATATAGGGGTGAAGGTGATTTGAATCGGGGTCGATTCGTCCTCGGCGGGACTTGCAGCTATTTATTCAATGACAATCTGGACATCTGTGCCAAATACCTCTTTTCCCCGACTTACTCGCTGAACGGGTATCATAAGTACAGGGCTCATACCTTTACCCTGGCAGGAGAATATCTTTTCCTGAGGGACAGGAGTGTAAGGCCATATATTGCCTTGGGTGCAGGGCCGCAATATGTCCATACCATTGAGTCCTCAACAGGTAAGTATCACGGGACAACCATGGGGGTTCTCGGAGAGACCGGAGTAGAGGTCAACCGACACTTCAAGGTCTCGTTGGGCTCATTCCATCAGGGATACCTTTTCTGGAATAACACCCTCCAACCGTTCATGTTCCTGACCCTTGGCTGGGTCCTATGATTTTTTTATAATATTGACACAATTATTCCAGCCCCCTGGCGCGGAGAAGGGCTCCGGGATCGGGCTGGGAGCCCTTGAACATCATGTAAAGGACCATGGGCTCCTCGCTGCCTCCCCTTTCGAGGAAGGTCCTTCGGAATTTCGCAGCAACCTCGGGATTATATATTCCCTGCTGCTGGAAATACTCGAAAGCGTCCTTGTCAAGCACCTCGGCCCAGAGATAGCTGTAGTAACCGGCGCTGTAGCCGCTGTTGAAGATATGGTTGAAGTAGGTCGTACGGTAGCGGGGGATGATTTCGTCGATCAGCCCCATCTCCTTGCAGACCTTTTCCTCGAAAGCAGCCACGTTGGCATCCTGGTCACCTTCGCTCATCTTCTCCAGGTCTTCCAGGGTAAGCTCATGCCACTTCATGTCCAGGATTGACGCTGCGCAAAGCTCCGAAGTCATGAATCCCTGGTTGAACTTGTGGGCGTTGTTGATCTTGGCGACCAACTCTTCCGGGATGACCTCACCGGTCTTGTAATGCCTGGCATATTCGGCCAGGATCTCCGGCTGGAAAGCCCAGTTCTCATTGAACTGCGAGAACGTCTCCACGAAATCACGCTTGACGCTGGTCCCGCTCACGGAAGGATATGTGCACTTAGTAAGGAGGCCGTGGAGGCCGTGGCCGAACTCGTGGAAAACCGTCTCGACCTCGTCGACGGTGAACAGACCGGGCTCACTGTCAGTAGGAGCGGTCATGTTACCGACATTCAACACGATAGGACGCACCTCGTTGCCGTCCTTGTCGACATACTGGTCGCGGAAAACGGTCATCCAGGCTCCTCCCCTCTTGGAAGGACGGGGGTAGTAGTCGGTCATGAATATTCCGAGCAGGCTTCCGTCGGCATCGGTGACCTTGAAGGTCTCTACCGCAGGATTGTACACCGGGACTCCCGAAACGGGTTCCACGTTGATGCCATAGATCTTGTGAGCCGCGGCGAAAGCACCGTTGCGGACATTCTCCATCTTGAAATACGGCCTGGTCTGATCCTCGTCAAGGGCATATTTCCTCTGGCGCACCTTCTCGGCATAGTAGAACCAGTCCCAAGGCATTATCTTGGAGCCCTTCTCCACCTTGCCGGCGGCTATGTCCTCGTCCATGATTTTCTGCATGTCGTACACTTCCTCCTTTGCCTTGGCATTGGAAGCCTTCTGGATCTTGTCCAGGAACTCGTCGACCGTCTGGGGGTCGTGAGCCATCTGCTCGTCCAGGGCGTAGGCGGCGTACGTGTCGAAACCGAGCATCCGGGCCTTCTCGGCGCGGAGTTTCAGGATCTCGAGGCAGAGTGCCTTGTTGTCATATTCATTGCCGTTGTTGCCCCTGGATGAATATGCCTTGAACATCTCTTCGCGGCGGCTACGGTCTTCGCAAGTCGTCATCTCGGAAGTATAGGATGAGACAGGGATTCCGAACTTCTCCTTGAAAGCATTGTTCTCAGCCAGGAGGTTGTTGCCGAACTTCTGCTGGGAGGCGGCCACCTTAAGGTTAATCTCCTTGAGCCTCGCCTGCGAGGCATCGTCCAGGCCGACACCGTTGCGGGTGAAACTCTTGTACAGGTTCTTCAGCACCATCTGCTGCTCCCTGGTAAGCCCGCTCTGGTCAGCATCATAAACAGCTTTGACCCTCTCGAAGAACTTCTTGTTCATCGAAATCTCGTTACTGTGGGCAGTGATGAGCCCAGTGGCTTCCTCGGCCACCTTCTCCATCTCATCGCTGTCCTCCGTCTCCTGAAGGTTGAACAGGACGGCTGTTACCTTGTCGAGGATCTCTCCCGACAGTTCATAAGCAGCAACGGTGTTTTGGAATGTAGGAGTCTCCCGGTTATCGAGGATTGCCTGAAGTTCCTTCTCCTGCTGCTTTATTCCCGCCTTGATTGCCGGAATATAATCAGCCATGGAGATCTTGTCAAACGGCGGAACGCCGTAGGGGGTGTCCCATTCCGTCAGGAATGGATTCTTATTCTGGGTACAAGCTGTCATCATTACGATCGCTCCCAATATTAATAACGTTCTATTCATTTCACCAGATTCTAATTCCCTAATTCGTAATCTTGACCCCGTCTAAGTCGATGAGGGTGAACTGCGCCGCCCCATTATAATTCGTAAGGATACCGGTCAGGCTGACTTTTGCACCATTCAGGATGGACGAGTCTATCTTCTGGTCGGAGAACTTGGCATAGCCGCTGGTCCTCACCTGTACCTCGGTACCACCGGGCATCTTGAAGTACTGGCTCACAGCGTAAGCGGCTGCATTCTGGTACAATTCATTCAGGTGGTCCTGGACGGTACCATAGTTATAGTCTCCTGAATTGCCTATCTTGGCGGAATCCCAAACACCGGAGAAGAGGTATCTTTTCATCTGGTTGGCACTGAAAGCCCAGGTGTCCACTCCCCACTGCTGGTCGGAGAGGAACAGACGGTTGGAAGAGGCTTTCTTGTCCTTGTTGCTGTCGAGATAGATCAGGACAAAGATCTCTTTGGCATAGGTCAAACCGTTCAAGGTCACCAGTTTCCCGAAATAAGGGCTCTTGTAGCTTGACTTCAGGGCATTCTTCAGTTCTTCTTCAGAGACCACCTGCGGAGCCAGAGGAGAACCTTTTTCTCCCTTGAAAACATGGGAGCTGATAAGACTCTTGACATCGATGTAAGCCGTCTCATATTCTCCCGTAGGATCGTCCGCCCCTATCTGGAGCATTCCTCCGTAATTACCGAGCGCCAGACCCTGGCAATTTACGTACAGGGTCTGCCCGACCAGATAGTCATTGTAAAGGCCGGAATTGCCGATCTTCACCTCGATACCTCCGGTTTCATCCTGGATATAGAGAGAACGGTAAATGTTGCCTGATGCGTCGGAGGAAATGATCTTTCCACTGATGATGACATCATTGTCGATGTGGACAGGTTTACCTGCGTACATGGCCTTGAGCTGTGCGATGGTGGTGTTGACCTGAAGTGCCTGGGGGGCCGGTTCGGCCGGCTCTCCTTGATTGCCCATCACAGGTTCCCACTCCTGGCAGGAAACAACCGCAAACGAAAGGATTATCGCAATCGAATATATTAACTTTTTCATGATCGTCCCTCCCATTTTAGAATCTGAAATAAAGGTTCAGCATGTAGTTGAAACCTGGCATGTAGAAGTACTTCGAATCGAAGTTGTAGTAGCGGGTCTTGCTGACGGTGTTGTCCACCATCCTGGTCTGCTCGAATCCTCCTGTCTTCACATCCGTCTTGTTCAGGATGTTCTTTGCATTGAGGGAGAAGCCGTACTGGTATTTTCTCTTGTAGTACCATGACTTGCCGATGCTGAAGTTGACCATCCAGGCCGGATTGAACTTCTCCTGCTTGGTCATTGCCTCAACCTCTTCCGGAGTGATGACTCCATCCGGGCCGGCAGTGGCATAGTCTGTCCTGCTGAGAGGGCTCATGTCCAGATAGGAATTGGCGAAGTAATCCACGTCGGCATCGATGAACCAGTAGTTGTAGAAGTAGGACAGGCCCAGGCTGGCAGCAAGCTGCGGAGTGCTGGGAACGTAGTGCTTCTGAAGGGTTCCGTCGGTCATCGGGGTAGCCTTCCAGTAAGAGACCGGGACATCCAGGTAAATGGGTTCCATGCTGTTGTCAATGGTCGCGGTAAGGAGAGGAGTGGAGGTGTAGATATATTCACCGGCGGTAAACACACCTATCACTGAAAGTCCGCTAAGCGGGGTGGGCACCTCGAATCCCAATTCGACTCCCATGTGCCTTTCGTCAATTCCGCTCAAGGCGAAGTTACCGAAGGAATTGTTGAGGTCGTAATAGACGCTCATCACGTCTGTCTGATCCAGTATGTTGGTGTAGAAACCGGTCAGTCGCAGGCTGTAACCATTGGATGCAAACATGTAGTTCAAGTCAGCTGACAGGGACTTGACATTGGCAAGGTCGTCAACGAAGGAATTCCTGGTTCTAGGGGCGACGAAAGACTTGTCGAAGTAAGGCGCGTCGCTGAAGTAACCAACGTTAGCGAAGAACCTGTGACCGCCTGTAAGAGAGTAGGCCAGGTTCAGTTTGCCGGCATAGGTAGTGTAAGACCTCTTAGCAGAAGGGCCCTTCGAGGTAATGGGATTACCGTCACTGTCATACGTGGTGTAGATGTCTCCTCCCTGAGAGATCGGCTGTCCGTTTTCATCAAGTCCGGGGAACAGACCCTTTCTCACAAGGCCTTCCCTCCAGAAAGAGTTGGTACCGAAACGGCCTCCCACGGTCACATCAAGTCCGCCGAAAGCGAACTTTCCCGAAGCCCAAAGCTCTCCCTTGAGCAGGTGGGCGTAGTAGTCATAGCCGTATTTTTCACCGACCTTCACCTTCCTGGCTTCTCCGTGAGTGAGGAAATAATCCAGGTCATTCTGGATCTTGACTGCGGAAGATGAATAATCCCTTTCGGCAAACTGGTCAACATCGAGGAAATACTGTCCGCCAAGCAAGTCATTGATGGACTTGTAGTACTCCGTCCTGTTGTACTTGGCGTTGAATCCGGCTGTCAGGATGATGTTCGTCTTGGGCTTCCATTTGAAAGTAGTTGCCAGATTGAGGTCATTCTGGTCGACATGCCTCTCCTCGAGGGCATATTTCGAACGTCCTCCCTCGGAATTCCTGTTGACATAGTAGAACCTGTCCCAATCGACATGTGCAGTGGAAGCCTGATGTGTCTGCCAGGCCTCTCGTGCCCAGGCAGCCTTCTGGGGATTGAGACGGTTGTAATCGTCGTTGGCCATGTAGAAATAGCTGGGAAGATTACGGTAATAGTCAGGCCTGGGATCCGGTGCATCGTACCAGTCGAGGGCGGTGTAGCCATTCTTTCCGGTCCTGAAAAGAAGGGTGGCTGACGCTTCGAATTCCCTTGACGGAGTGAAGTCGTACTTCAGGAAGGTGATAGGCTCAAAGGTGATCCTGTTCCTTGCGTTCCTGACCTTTCCATTCTGGTAGCCCCAGTTGGAGTTGTACATGTTGTCTCCCATCAGGTCGTAAACCTCCTGGGTGGAAGCGTTCTGTGCACCGCGTTGTCCGGGAGCTCCGAAGGTGACCAGGGCGAGACGATGGACATCATTCCAATTCTTCTCGACGCCGAGGTAATAGGCAAAATTCCTATAGTAAACACCCTGAATCCAGTCGTTTCCACCGAGACGGGCAGAGGCGCTGACAGCATAGGACCATCCATTGTCATTCTCAGGAACCGCATAGGTTCCCATCAACCTGAGACGGTACAGAGCACTGTTGGTAAGGACGCTGAACCTCATGCCGGGACGGACCTGGCCGGGAGTGCCGTAGATGTTGGTGAGTCCGTTGTAGCCACCGATTCCGTAAGGAGAGATCTCGGACCCGATCACCGATGACTTTGAACGGGTAGCCTCGTTAAGGCCACTCCAAAGTGAATAAGGAGAGTAGCCCGTCAAGGCATCGTTCATCTTGACTCCAGCCACATAGACATCCTGGGACTCGCTCGCATAGCCACGGGCCCTGAAACGGATAGCGCTGAAATTGTAACTCGCGGCATTGTTGAACACGTCGTTCTGGTCATAGAGGATCGTAGGGGTGTCCTCGTAGCCATTGCCGTCCAGGTCGAATTCTCCGAATGAGGAATCATCGACCTCGTTGTTGATGATGGACGGAGAAAGGCTCAGGTTGTACATGTTCTTGACAAAGCCGTCGTTGACAGTCACATTGACTGTGGTGGGCAGATAGCCCGGAGCCTCTATGACAAGGTCGTACATTCCGTCGGCGAGCGCCTCCATGATGAAGTTACCCTGGGCGTCGGTCTTCACGGTCCCGATTTCGAGGGCACCAGACTTCAGAACCAGGTTGGCGCCTTCCACCGGATTCCTGGAAGCCCTGTTGATGATAGTACCCTTCACACCACCAGTCGGGACCTGGGCAAAGAGTACTACGCCCAGCAGCCCGGCTGCCAATGACAGGGTAAGTTTCTTGAATATATTCATGTTACTTCTTGGATATTACGATGTAAGTGGGATAGTGGTCGCTGTAGCCGTTGATGAAGGCACCGTTGGAAGAGGTCCTCTTGGGTGTGCCCTTGTACTGGCCTTCCTGCTGGGTCATGAAAGGTTTCTGGAACACCCTTCCGTAGAACTTCTTGTTGACGATGGGATTGATTCCGAAAGTGCCTTTCTCAGGATTGGCAAGGTTGCGGTTGACCATTATGATGTCGAATATGCTCCAGACCCCCTGGTAGGCAAGGGATCCGAAACCGGCCTTGATCATCGAAAGGAACGGATCGAAAAAGTCTTCCTCACCAACTTCCTCTATCGTCTCCTTTCCATGGAGATAGGTGACCATGCTTATGTCTGTGGGATTGTCGTTCATGTCACCCATGACTGCGATCTTGATTCCGGGATACTCCCTCATGAGTTTCATGGCATTCTCATGGATAATCTCAGCCCCACGGCTGCGGAGGTCACCGCTCTTTCCTCCGATCCTGGAAGGAAGGTGGGTGACATAGAAGGCGAACATCTCTCCGTCTATCGTACCGCGTACCTCGAGGATATCCCTGGTACGGAAATCAATCTGTTCCAAAGAATCCAAATTGAATTTGATGCTCGAGGATTCAAAATTGAACGGAATCGAACGGCTTCCCAGAAGGGTGAACTGGTCGGGACGGTAGAGAAGGGCGCAATCGACACCTCGCCTGTCCGGTCCATCATAATGGACGATCTGGTAATTCGCATCCGCGATCTCGGGCTGGATGACCAGGTCCTCAAGGACATTGCGGTTCTCGATCTCGCTGACTCCAAGGATAGTGTGGTACACCTTGTTGTCATCTTTCATCGCCCGGATGACCTCGGCCATGTTGTGAAGTTTCTTGCGGTACTTCACTTCTGTCCACTGGTTGGCCCCGTCGGGAAGATACTCGTAGTCATTCTTACCCTCGTCGTGATAGATGTCAAAGAGATTCTCAAGGTTGTAGAACCCTATGACATGGCTCTTCTGAACCTTCTGAGCCCTCACAGAGGGAGAAAGGAACAGGATTGCGGCAAAGGCCAGCGATATGCAGTATAATCTCTTCATTTTATGTGGTTTATTCCTAATTCCACCACCATGAGACGGTGGATGGTTCTTCATCTTTTATCTCTTTGTAAGTCTCTACTCCCACCTTTGACTCAAGGTTCACGAACAACTTGTAGCCAAGTTTCTCCTCAAGTTTGGAAAGGGACATCGACATGTCCTTGGTAATATTCTTACCGTACTTATTGGCGTTTTCGAACCAGAACGCACAGCCCATATAGCCTTTATGGCCGATCTCGTTATTGTTCTTGTAGCGCAGAAGGGCCTTGAAATAGTATTGCGGAACCGTGACTGCTTTACCCTTATTGTCATACGCTTTGTGGGTGGATGAACCAACCACACAACC
>JAEEGJ010022920.1_pt1 | contig 13182 bp, 9 predicted proteins | sample 8958761 | NCBI WGS metagenome assembly JAEEGJ01 (sample SAMN16246546, study PRJNA631951) | gut metagenome | biome: gut microbiome; feature: rumen; material: RS-attached | host: Bos | place: Iran: Karaj | collected 2018-10
GACCATTCGATGTATCATTCCTTCCACCTGTCCAGAAGATCACCCCTATCGCCACGGCAATCACAGCCAACAGCGTCAGAATCACTTTCCGGTCTGACTTCCGCAAATAAAAAAACTCCTTGATAATACTCATATTACCCCGAACTGATGCATCAGGATCAATAGAATACACACTGGTACGACATATCGCACGAGGAAAATATACACTCCGAAAAACGACTTCACCCGCGAGGTTTCCCAATTCGTGAACTCCTCACGCACTATCGCCTTCGAGGCAAACCAACCCACGAGTATACTCGTCAACATGGCTCCTGCCGGCAACATCAAATTGGCCGTGAGATAGTCGCAGAAGTCCAACAAAGGCTTTCCAAACAACTGAATCTCCGACTTACCCACCGACAGCGAGCACATCACGGCAATCACACTACATACCACAGTCAGGAACCACGCCGCATAGGAACGTCTCATCTTCAACTCTTCGTGGAAGAACGCCGTCCCGATCTCATGCATCGAGATGGTAGAGGTCAGAGCCGCAAACACCAACAGGGCATAGAACAAGATGGAAATGACATAACCCAGGACCGGCATAAACGCAAAAGCCTGTTGGAACACGCTCGGCAGGGTGATAAAGATCAGTGACGGACCACTGTCGGGATGTACACCTACAGAGAAGGCTGCGGGGAAGATCATCAGACCTGCCAATAAGGCAATGAAGAAGTCCACGAGGGCAATCTGTGCCGCCGACTGTAGCAGATGGGTATGACGGGAGAAATAACTGGCATACGTACAGAGACAGGCCGTACCGAGACTCAACGAGAAGAATGCCTGTCCCAGAGCCTCCAGGAACACATTCGCTGTAACCTTCGAGAAGTCAGGCTTCAATAAAAATTCTATACCCTTCGACGCGTTTGGCAGCGAACAGGAGGCGATGACGATAATCAACAAGAGAATAAACAACAACGGCATCAGCAGTTTCGAGGCTTTCTCGATACCATTACGCACACCACGGACAATGATGAAATGCGTAATCAGGATGAAGGCGATACCCAGAATAGCTGGTTTCACGGGATCACCAGAGAACTGCACGAAATACTGTTGCACAAAGTCCGTATCACCTTTCAGCCCGCCAACCAGAGACACCCCCAGGTATTGCAGACACCAACCAGCGACAACAGCGTAGAAACCAAGAATGATCGTGGAAGTAATGATACCCAGGATACCCACAATTCCCCAGGCCTTACCTTTCGTAAAACTGGCATAGGCCCGGAAAGCGTTCGCCTGCGAATGACGGCCCACGATAAACTCACTGACCATCCCAGGGATACCCAACAAGAGGATACATCCCAGATAGATCAGGATAAAGGCTGCACCGCCGTTTTGTCCCGTCATATAAGGGAAGCGCCACACATTGCCCAGTCCTACCGCCGATCCCGCCGTCGCCAAGACTATCCCTAACTTACTGCCAAAATTCGCCCGTTCGCCTCCAGAAGTAATCATAATTATTAATTATGCATTATTAATTATATCAGCCCCAGCTGATGCAAAAAGATCCACAAGATGCAAATTGGACAAACATACTTGATCAGGAAGATATACACATGGAACAGACGAGTTACCCTCAGAGTGCCGCTATTCGTAAACTCATCATGTACCAGCCGATGAGGCACAAACCATCCGATCAGGATACAAGTCAGGAAACCTACGATGGGCAGGAATATCTGGCCTGTCACGAAGTCGAACACGTCGAACAACGTATTACCCAACACGTGCAGGAACTGTCCTGAAGGTCCTAACGAAAGCGAACAGAAAGCACCCATAACACAACATGATATCGTGACGATCAACGCCGCATGCTTCCGGGGGATGCGGAACTCCTCATGGAAGAACGCGGTACTCACCTCGTGCAAGGAAATCAGCGACGTCAGCGCAGCCATCGACAACAGGGCATAGAACAACAACGAGATGACATACCCCACCACCGGCATGGTTGCAAAAGCCTGCTGGAACACATTCGGCAGGGTCATGAAGATCAGCGACGGACCACTGTCGGGATTCACGCCCACCGAGAAGGCGGCAGGGAAGATCATCAGTCCGGCAAGGATAGCCACCACACAGTCGATGATACCAATCTGAACGGCTGAGGTGGTCAGGTTCGTATGTTTCGAAAAATAACTGGCGTAAGTACATATACACCCCATGGCAATGCTCATGGAGTAGAACGACTGTCCGAGAGCCCCTAAGAATACGTCACCGTTAATCATCTTCCAATCAGGTTTAAACAGGAACTCTATACCTTTTCCGGCATTGGGCAACATACACGATGCCAACACGATCACCAACAACAGGATAAACAGGGTGGGCATCATCAGTTTCGAGGCCTTCTCAATACCATCGCGCACACCGTGTTCGACAATGAGGAAGGTGGCCAAAAGCACGAGGAAGGTCCAGAAGATCGGTTTCACGGGGTCTTGCGAGAACGTTGCGAAATAGTTCGTAAAGAATTCAGGGTTGCTTCCCTCCAGACGTCCGATGAGCGAAGCCCAGATATATTCCAGACACCAGCCCGACACCACCGCGTAATAGCCGGTAATCAGAAAACCCGTCAACACACTCATATAACCAATCAGCGAAAGTGGGTTCCTTCCACCAATCTTCCGATAGGCTCTGGCGGTATTGGCCTGGGCTCGACGCCCGATGATAAACTCACTGATCATACAGGGGATACCCAGCAATAACACGCACCCCACGTAAATAAGGATAAACACGGCACCGCCATTCTGTCCTGTCATATACGGGAAACGCCACACATTACCCAGTCCCACCGCAGAACCGGCGGTAGCCAGAATGACACCAAGCTTACTCCCGAAACTTGCTCTTTCAAGTTTAGCCATATGCACTTTTCTCATAATTCGCTTGCAAAATTACGAAATAATTCACAATTCACAATCCATAATTCAAAATTATTTCGTAATTTTGTACCCAAATTAATGGTCAATGGTCAATCATCAATGGTCAATGTAAAAAAATACCCGTTCTCATGCCTCTGTATCACACTGATATGGATCTTGTCACTGATGCCCTTTTTCCCCGAGACACCGCTCGACAATGTGAAGTTCATCGACAAATGGGTTCACTTCGTCATGTACGGCGGTACCTTTACCGTACTCTGGATAGAATATACCCTCAAACACAAAACAGCGGATTACGAGAAACTGTTCTTCTGGGCGTTTCTCGCACCCATCGCCATGAGCGGCGTTCTCGAACTGTTACAAGAATACTGTACGGGTGGTTGTCGCAACGGCGACTGGCTTGACTTCGCCGCCAACGCCACAGGAGTCCTGATTGCTGCAATCCTCGGACTACTTATGCTTCGTTTTTCCCCCAAACGCTAAAGGGACAATCCTTGAGGTGGGAATTATTATAGCGTTTGTCTCCCGTCACCTCTTTCCCGATGAAATCGGGCTTTTCATAGGGTTCATCTTCTGAACCCAACTCTACTTCTGCCATCACAAGCCCCTCATTCTCGCCATAGAACTCATCGACCTCGAAGGTATGCTGTCCGCTTTTCACCAGATAACGGGTCTTGTCGATGATTCCCGGTTCACAGAGTCTCATCAACTCCTCAGCTTCCGTCAACGTGATCTCTTTCTCAAACTCATAATGACCGAAGCCGCCGTTCCTTGCCGGACCTTTAATAGTAATGTATCCGCGCGCGTCACGGATACGTACCCTGACGGTACGTCCGTGACCGCTACAGATATACCCCTGCTGGATACGGCTACTGCTATAGGCCTGTCGCTTATAGCCGTCGCCTTTCACCAGGAACTTGCGTTCTATCTCCAGGCCGCTCATTAAGAAACGATAAAGACGGAGTATACGACAAAGGCGAGTGCCAGTGCGATGAGTGCTGCAAAAATCCAGTTCACTACTTTCTTACCACCCTCTTCCTGTTTCTTCTGGAAGGCAACCTTCTTCTCCGTAGCCTTCTTTTCTCTTGCAATCTGTGCCATAATGTTTAATATTTAATGTTTAATGTTTAGTTCTCTTCGTCGTTCACCGGAAACTCCATGAGGTAGGCCTTGATGAAGTCATCGATCTTACCGTTCATGACGGCATCGACATCGGTGGTCTGGTAGTTGGTACGATGGTCTTTGACACGACGGTCATCAAAGACATACGAGCGGATCTGACTACCCCACTCGATCTTCTTCTTACCTGCCTCAATCTTCGCCTGGGCCTCCAGACGCTTCTTCATCGCACGGTCGTAGAGCTGTGAACGCAACAGTGCCATCGCACGTTCCTTGTTCTTAGGCTGGTCACGCGTCTCAGTGTTCTCAATCAGGATCTCTTCCTCCTCACCGGTATCGGGATCGGTATACCAGTAACGCAGACGTACACCCGACTCCACCTTGTTCACGTTCTGACCACCGGCACCGGAACTGCGGAAGGTATCCCAGGAGAGTTTGGCGGGATCGACATACACCTCGATGGTGTCATCCACGAGCGGTGAGACGAACACCGAGGCAAACGAGGTCATACGCTTACCCTGGGCATTAAACGGTGACACACGCACCAGACGGTGCACGCCGTTCTCTGACTTCAGATAGCCGTAGGCATAGTCGCCTCCCTCGATCTGCATCGTCACACTCTTGATACCGGCCTCATCACCGTCCAACAGGTTGGAGATGGTCACCTTATAACCGTGAGCCTCCGCCCAACGCATATACATACGCATGAGCATCGATGCCCAGTCCTGAGCCTCGGTACCACCGGCACCGGAGTTGATCTTCAACACGGCCTCCATCGGGTCTTCTTTCTGACGGAGCATGTTCTTCAGCTCCAGGTCCTCGATGGCCTGTATGGCACGGCCATAGGTATCCTCCACCTCTTCCTCCGTCACCATCTCGTCCTTATAGAAGTCGAAGGCCAACTGCAACTCATCGGCCAGAGTGCGGACCTCCTTATAGCCGTCGAGCCATTTCTTGATGCCCTTCACCTTCTTCATCTGCTCCTCGGCACGCTTCCGGTCTTCCCAGAAGTCAGGCGCCTGTGTACGAAGATCTTCCTCCTCGTACTCCATCTGTTTCTTATCTATCTCGAGATACCTCTTCAAGGCATCCGCTCTTTCTAATACATCCTTCAGTTGATCCTGAGTAATCATAATAATTAATTATGCATTATGCATTATGAATTATTAATTATTCCGCGTACATCGCGTCTATCTCCTTGCGATAGTTCTCATTCAGCACCCGTCGCTTGAGCTTCAGCGTGTTCGTGAGTTCGCCCTTCTCCATCGAGAAGTGGTGAGGCAGCAACGTAAACCGCTTGATCTGCTCATAGTGGGCCAACTGCTGTTGCAGGGTGTCGATACGTTCCTTCATCATCTCATTGATCTGCTTATCGGCACAAAGTTGCTCACGGGTCTCAAAGGCGATATGATGCTCACGGGCATACTCCTCCAACAGCGAGTAGACGGGAATAATCAATGCCGACACAAACTTCCGCTGGTCTGCGATGATAGCGATCTGGTCGATATACTTGTCCACCAACAGCTTCGACTCAATCATCTGCGGGGCGATATACTTACCGTTCGAGGTCTTATAGAGGTCCTTGATACGCTCCTTTAGGAAGAGTTCACCGTCCTTGAGGTACCCGGAATCACCGGTCTTGAAATAACCGTCCTCAGTAAAGGCCTCCCGCGTCAGGTCGTCACGGTTGTAATAGCCACGGGTAATCGTCGGACCCTTCAGCAGGACCTCACCCTCATCGCTGATCTTGATGTCGATGCCCTCGATGGGGATACCGACGCCACCTACGGTAAAGGGTTCACCCAGATGGTTACAAGATACCGTTGCCAACGACTCTGTCAGACCGTAGCCAACGATCATATTGATACCGATGGCATGCACAAACTCCTCCACCTTCGGGTTCACCGTTGCACCGGCTGTGGGGAAGAAGTGGGCATTCTCCAGACCCAGTTCCTTACGCACCAGCGAGAAGACGGTCTTGTTCAGCATCTCATACTCCAGGTGCAGGGCCAGTGGTGGACGCTTACCTTTCGACAGGTAGTCGATATTATGTTTCTTACCCACTTTCAGGGCATGCAGGAAGAGTGCCCGCTTGGCGGCATTGGCCTTCTCAATCTGTTCCAGGACACCCATATACACCTTTTCCCAGAAACGGGGCACCGACGACATACACGTCGGATGGGTCTCCTTCATCGACTGCTGCACCTCCAGGGGGTAGGTGTTCACGATCAGCTTGGCGCCCTCCGTAAGACAGAGAATCTTCCAGCCTTTCTCGAAGATATGCGTGAAGGGCAGGAAGTTCAGTACACGGTCGTTCTCGCCTACAGGTACACACTTGTTGTTGGCCTCCATAGCGGCATGATACTGACCACAGGTCAGAATGACGCCCTTCGAGTCACCGGTCGTACCAGAGGTATAGAGAATGTTTGCGATATCGTCCATCGAGGCCTGTGCCTGCAGGGCTTCCACCTCCGTCTGACGGGGGAGATTCACACCCAGCTTCAGGAAGTCGTCGAAATACATCGCATTGGGATCGTGAGAGGAGATACGTACGTTCTTGTCAAACACAATGATGCGCTCCAGGGTCTGACACATCGAGACGATACGAAGGGCCTTGTCATACTGTTCCTGTTCACCTACGAAGAGGAAACGCATCTTGGCGTCGCTCACCATAAACTGGATCTGCTGCTCCGACGAGGTGGCGTAAAAGGGGATGGTCACCGCCCGGATACCCCATGCACCGAAGTCGCACATCAGATACTGCACGGAGTTCTGTGAGAACACGCCCACATTCTCCTGTACCTTCACGCCAAGGTTCAACAGGGCGTTCGACACCTGTTTCACCGTCTGCGAGAACTGGTTCCACGACATGGATTTCCATTCCTTACCACCGAAGTCCTTATAGATGAGCACCTCGCGATCGCCGTATTTCTGGGCCTGATCGTGGATCAATCGTGATAAATGGCTGTTTGTCTGCATACGTACCTTCTTTATTTTTGGGTGCAAAAGTACAAAAAATATTTTATTTTTCACATTTCGCTATTAACTTTTCACTTTTTTTTGTACCTTTGCAGCGTGATTGAGATAAAGAAAGTTACCAATTCGCAGCAACTGGAACAGTTTATCCAGTTCTACTACGACCTTTACCGCGGCTGTAAGCACGCCGTGCCCTTTTTATATTCCGACGAGATGGCCACCCTCCGACGCGACAAGAACCCGTCGTTTGAGTGCTGTGAGGCCGAGTACTTCCTGGCTTATAAGGACGGACAGGTGGCTGGTCGTGTGGCGGCAATCATCAACCACCGTGCCAACGAACGCTGGAACCGTCGTGCCGTCCGTTTCGGTTGGTTCGACTTCATCGACGATATCGAGGTGAGTACGGCCCTGTTGAAAGCCGTAGAGGACTGGGGCCGTGAGAAGGGCATGAACGAGATTGCCGGTCCTTTGGAATTCATCGATACCGACCGTGAGGGTTTGCTCATCGAGGGCTTCGACGAACTGTCCACGATGTACGTCAACTACAACTACCCTTATTACTCGCAGCACATCGAGCGTATCGGGGGTTTCTTGAAGGACAACGACTATCTGGAATATAAGGTCACGGTTCCTGAGGTCGTACCCGATAAGTTTGCGAAGACCACCCAAATGATTCAGAAGCGCTATGGCCTCCGCGTGCATAAGTTCACGCGGAAGGAACTGGTCGATGAAGGCTTCGGTCGTGAGGTGTTCCATCTGCTGAACGCCACCTATAAGGATCTCTACGGTTTCTCCGAGCTCTCGAAGAGTCAGATCGACAAGCTCGTGAACGACTACATCAAGATAGCCGACCTGAACCTGGTGACCGCTGTCATGGATGGCGATAAGATGATAGGCTTCGGCATCACCTTCCCCTCGTTCTCTGAGGCGTTGCGCAAGACCCGCGACGGACGTTTCCTGCCTTTCGGCTGGTGGCATCTGCTGAAGATCCTGAAGTGGCACAAGACCGACACTGTCGACCTCTTGCTCATCGGTGTCCTGCCTGAGTATCGTAGCAAAGGCGCCAATGCCCTGATCTTCGACGACCTTATCCGTCAGTTCCAGGCCTATAACTTCAAATGGGCCATCACAGGTCCGCAGATGGAGTCGAACACAGGCGTCCTCTCGCAGTGGCAGTACCTTGACTCTGTCGTCATCCGCCGCCACCGCTGCTACAAGAAAAATTTAGTGAAAAGTGAATAGTGAATAGTGAATAGTTATGGATATGACTTGGGAATTTATCTTGCGCATCTTCGTGGCAGCCCTTTTGGGCGGAGCCATCGGTCTGGAGCGCGAATATCGGGCCAAGGAAGCCGGTATGCGTACCCACTTCCTCGTAGCCTTAGGCTCTGCCTTGTTTATGATTGTCTCTGCCTACGGCTTCGAAGGGGCACTCGGTTCCCCCGAACACCGCTGGGATGTTTCCCGTGTAGCTGCCCAGGTCGTATCGGGCATCGGTTTCATCGGTGCCGGCACCATCATCTTCCATAAGAGCGAGAATGTGGTACGAGGTCTCACCACCGCCGCCGGTCTCTGGGTGACAGCGGCCATCGGTCTGGCTTGCGGAGGCGGTCTTTATATCCTCGCCGCCGCATCCACTTTACTCGTCCTCGTCGGCCTCGAAGCCTTCAACTATTTCCTCAAGAAACTCGACAAGCATCGCACGGTATCCTAGGCCATGAAGAGATAAAAAACCATTGGCTATGGATTTTTTGCTTGAAGGCCTTCCAACACTTTTTCGAAGGGGATGAAAAAAGTGTTGGAAGGCCTTGTAATTATCAATACTCTCGGAGTAATTTTCAATACTTCCGGAGTAATATCTTTTTCTCCGAAACAAAATTATGCGATAAGGAATCCCCGCTCGGCTGAGCGGGGATTTCTTTATCCAGTTTTTATTCCTTCTTCTGTCCGATAGTGACCTTCGGATCTCCCGTCACAGCAGCATTGTTACCACCACCATAGACGTTACCGCGGATATCGGCACCAAGCACATCTTTCTCAACTTCATGCACAGTGCCAGCGGCATCCTTCGTCTGGAGCGACAGCATCTTCTGCTTGGCAGCAGTACCGACCTCAACGCGTGGATTACCAATCACCTTCGCAGCGTTACCACCACCGAAGACATTGCCGATAACACCCATCTTGGCATCTTTAGAACGGGCATGAAGCGTAACCGTCGTGCCATCTTCCAGAGGTTTGTCTTCTCCAGCATATTCCCGACCACCTTCAACCACATTGATATTCACCAACGGGTTTCCGGTCACCGTAGCCGTAGCACCGAAACCACCACCATAGATGTTACCGATACTGGTGAAAGCACGGACATTGACTCGTGGTGAAGGATAATCCGCGTCTGGGCCATTTTGAGCCTTCCAACCATCCACATAGCTTTGAGGTACGGTATACGGAGCCTCGTTACCGCCACCATAGAGTCCACCAATGATAATCGGTGTCGAGCACTCAGGATTCTCCTCAATGTTCACTTCAATGTAGCCATCAATCTTACCGCCCGACTTATTTCCACCGAACACGCGCTCGAACTTACCGCTCGTCAGTGTCAGGCCCACGTCGCCACCCACGTCGGCATTCTCAGCACCGCCATAGATAGCACCAATCCAGTCGTCAGGCATACAGCCCAAGACGATCTCAGCACCACCGAACATGTCAGCCTTCTTACCACCGCCATAGATCTCACCAACGGTCAACTTGTCACAGCATCCAGCACTACCGTCATTGGCCACGTTGGTCACATTCGAACCGCCACGGATATCACCCTTGGTGTTACTACCACCATAGACGTTATTGATTTTACCTGCCATCAATTGAACGATAGTCTTACCCGTTCCTTGACCATATTGCGTCTTATCGGATAGATAACCGACATTTGCGCCAGGATTCGTGTACGTATCTGTGCTGGCGCCATAACCGCCACCATACAGATTATTAATAATCTTGGTACCCTTGACAAGCACACTCGTAGCAGGCGAAGCAGCACCATAGCCGCTGCCATACACCTCATCAATACTTGTCAGGTCACAACCCTCGATAATCACCTCAGTACTCTGATTGGACTCAGTTTCCGCTGGTACATAGTCTGCTGCATTACCGCCACCAAATACGCCAGAAACATCATATTCACCAGAGGCCTGACCAATCCTTGGCTTCGTCTTGAACACATGTACCTTGGCATGACCCTTGGGCGTACCATTATAATTGTTACATCCGAAGACATTACCTGTTATGATACATCCGTCAGTTGCGCGATAATACGTTTCGTCTGACGCATCAACATCAGTAACTAATGAGCTATGAATCGTTGGTACATAATCGGCAGGCTCCAAGCCATTCAGGTTCAGATTGACGTCACCATAAACGATGGCCTCAACATCACTTGTTGCACCGTTCATGCCAGTCTTCTGGCCAAGACCGCCACCGAATGCATCGTTAATGGTACCACCAAGGAGGTTGACAGTCGTGGTATATTGGTTAGTAACACCCTCAGGGTTAGCTGTATTAGTATTTGCCAATGCACCACCACCATAGACATCAGACTCAACCTCACCGCCAGTGACATTGACAGCTACACTACCCTTGACGATACCGACCTCGCCACCGCCGAAGATACTGCCGAGTACCTTACCGCCACCCATGTTCACTTTCGTAAACATCGATGTGGAGAACGTCGTCGAGTTCAGGGATGCATCACCACGGCTACCGCCAAACACATGACCGCCATAGTCTTTGGCACGGCTTTCAAAATCGCCAATGTTACCACCGGAAATATTGACCTCATTCAGTGTCTGCTTGCCCTCGCCATGACCAGATTCTGTATCACCCTTACAATAGAGGAGATAATCCTGTCCGATCTTCGGGGCACCGATAGTCGAGAGCGAACCTCCGCCATAGACATTACGATGAATCGTACCGCCCTTGATATCGACCGTCGTGAAGCGCGTCACAGATCCTGCAGAAGTACTATAGTCCTCTTCTTTGGTTAGTTTCTCATTATAGACAACCTCATCATCATAGTCCTTGTCATAATTGAAGTCATACTTATACTTACCGATACCCGAACCAGCACCATAGACATTACCACGGGCCAACCATTGGATATTATTAAGTTCCTTGCTAAGATCTGTTTCCGTATTCGTCTTCAAGAGAGCTCTATTGGTGTCGTTATAAGGAAGACCTATTTCACCACCGAGGATCTCAACATGGGCATCACGACGTATATGGCCATCCATACCGCCACCATAGACAGAACCGAGGATTGTAGGACCAGTACCGTTATCGGCACCTATCGTGACGTCTGTCTCATTAGCATAGCCCACGAAGAACTCAGGACTATAAAGGTAACGTGGCGTCTCTACGATATTAGGCGCAGACTCACCGCGACAACCACCGAAGACGTTACCGTATGGCAGGCTCGCAGTAGAATTCCAAGGATACATACTATTCGAAGGATCACTTTCGTCAATATAGCCAACGGTACCGCCGGTAATCTTCACCGTACATATACCAGTGCTAAGGAATGCCTTACTGAAATCACTCTGATTATCCCACAGATTGCCTGAGAGTTTCTCACCATAGCCCGATGTGGAATAATCATCGGCACCTCCGGCATAGTTACCCTTACCGACAGAACCCATGTTACCACCGCCATAGACATTACGTACCACATGACCGCCGCTCATCTCGACAGTAGAGTTGCCGAACACCTTTCCGGCTGTGATACTATAGATGTTTGTCTTGACAGAGTCATTCTTATTTGTCGAGTTAACGGGAGCACCTATCTTCAGCAGTCTCGTTTCAAACTGTCCCTTACCACTACCAGCACCGTAGACGGAGTGACCTACCAGACCATTCACTAACGTCAGCTTCGTGTCACCCATGACATGACCGTCTTCACCACCACCATAGGCAGCGCCAGAGATACAGTCATCATCCGATCCAACAGCTGCGGTATTATCGTAGTTGATGTAAACATCCGCAGAACCGACGTTGGCACAGAATAGATAGTCTTTATAGTCGCCAGCTATACCCTTGCCGGCACCATATACGTCACCATTATCCGTATAAGAGTCATCTGAATCATTACTCTTAAGACCGATACGTCCACCCTTAATATTGACATGCGTCGCACCATCAAAAGTGGGGATATACTTAAACTCGTATGGCCAGCTTAAAGCAAACTCTGTATCTGCATTCGCATGTTTTACCATATTTGAGTAGAAGTAGTCTTCCCCAGATACTGCATCATGGAAAACGACCTTGTTGTCTGAACTGATTCCAGAAGTAACCTTTTCAGCTCGACAATTAATGATACCCACAGAAGCCATTTCACCACCACCATAGATATTCTTTCTGATATAACCGCCATTGACATTCACCGTGGTATTCTTACCCACACAACCAGCAAACTGCATTGGCGTGAAGGCGTAAGTGTTATCGTCATAGTCGCTAGCACTACTTGGATTCGTGACACCTTCTTTGGGTTCTTTCACGGTAAAGATGGTATGGGTTCTGTCTTTACTACCATAACCACCGCCATAGACGTCACGATTCACCTGACCGCCATTAATCGTCACGGTGGCATTGTCACGCACAGTACCCAACTCACCACCGCCATAGACATTACGCTTGATAAGTGCATTACCGGAAATGTTTACCTCAGTGGACTTCACCTGAGCCATCTTCGGCCAGATCGGGTTCGTTCCACCATTCAGCAATGTCAGACGTCCCATGGAACCACCGAAGACATTACCAGAAACATCACCTATTACGCTGTTGCCTGTACCATTTCCAATCGTACCACCGCTGATATTGATAGTAACATGACCGTAGGTCTTACCGCCAGCATCTTCCACGAAGTTACCATAATTCGGATCTTCCGGTGCTGTGAACAACGTACCAACCGAAGCCAGACGTCCGCCGCCATAGACGCTACCAAGCATCTTGCCGTTCTCGATGTTAATCTTAATGTTACCACCGACAGTACCGGCCGTCTGTGCATAACCACTGAAGCCACGACCACCCCCGAAGATGTTACCATCCACGTATGAGGTACCGGTCGTACCAATGAGGGTATTCTCACCACTGATGGTCATCTCCACATCACCCAGCACGTGACCATCCTCAC
>JAEEGJ010022921.1_pt1 | contig 13182 bp, 18 predicted proteins | sample 8958761 | NCBI WGS metagenome assembly JAEEGJ01 (sample SAMN16246546, study PRJNA631951) | gut metagenome | biome: gut microbiome; feature: rumen; material: RS-attached | host: Bos | place: Iran: Karaj | collected 2018-10
AGCTTGTCGGCCGCCTGCCCGATATTACCATCTCCGGCGACTTCTTCGACCTCTTAGGCAAGGACTACGTCGGCACCTCCCACGACGATCCGATAGAGGGCTTTAATTTCAGCGCTTTTGAAATGGACGTTGATAAGGCATGAGCCTGAAAACGACCTTCATTTAAGGATACGCTTCGAAATGATACGCTGAATCAAAAATAATGGATGCTCTTGGGCATCCATTATTTATTCACAAGAAAAAACGATCAAGCTTGTATCTCTCCTAATTATGCGATATAAGAGTATTGAAGAAATGAAAGGCGGCGCTTCCTGTGAAGGAGGTTTCGCACATGATCCGGTGCGAAATCTCTTTTATTTGGCCGTTTTTGCATGCCGGAGTTTTCCCAGACATTTTCCCAGACAGGCAGGAAAAAACAAGCAAAAACAAGCTATGGCAAGTTACGACGGATCACGGGAAGGACTTTGAAAAAACCAAACAATCAGCTAGGAAAACTGCGTCAAACTGCGACAAATCACGATAGAAACGAAGCGTCCAAGGCAGATTGGTAATGAAGAGGTAGGCAGTCCGAATCTGCTCACCAGCTCCAACAGCCCCGAAGCCATACGGTTTCGGGGCTTTGCTTTTTTGCTTTAACTTTTGATGTTAAAAAGCGGGGCATAAGATGAGGCAGGAAAAGCGCGGAGTTGGAGTGTGCGAAGTATGGCAGACGGGATCGTTTTCGATGAGAGCTCGGGCGAAGAAGAGGCAAGCCGGGAGACGGCGGTCGCTTTTCGGGGAAATATATAAATCCCTCTTGAAATTATTCCCAATTTGAGTTATTATATATGTAATACCTAAAAGGAGGCATTATATGAAATCTTTTAAGAAGTACATTGCCGAGTTCCTCGGCACGCTGTTCCTCGTGTTCTTCGCATGCGGCATCGCCTGCGTAACGAAGGCGGGGGAGGGCAACGACGGTCTCTTCACCATCGTTGTCGCTCTCGGCTTCGGTCTCACGCTTATCGCCTGCATCTACACGATCGGCAACATTTCCGGATCTCACGTCAACCCGGCGGTATCCCTTGCTATGCTGATCGACGGTCGTATGAGCTTTGTTGAGTTCATCGGCTACATTGTGGCGCAGTTCCTCGGCGCTATTGCCGGCGCCGCGTTGCTCCTGATCTTCGTTCCGAAGACTCCGCTCGGCACCAACGGCTTTGATCCCGCTGTTCTCGGCTATTTCCCCGCGATCCTTATCGAGATCGTACTCACCTGCCTGTTCGTCTACACCGTAATGTGCACCACCGCCCAGAAGAATTTCCCGGGCGCAGGCATCGTCAACGGTCTTGTACTGGCTCTCGTACACATCCTCGGCATCCCCTTCACCGGCACCTCCGTCAACCCCGCCAGGACCTTCGGTCCCGCGCTTATGAAGGCGTTCCAGGGCGATACCGCCGCGATCTCCCAGTACTGGGTATTCCTCGTAGCACCCCTTGTGGGCGCCGCGATCGCCGCTCTTCTTTACAGGCTCCTCCACAGGTGCGACTGCGAGAAGAAGTGATCTGAAGAAATATTGATTCAAGTACGTACAAGCTGAGGGGGACATTTCCCCCTCGGCTTGTTTTTATGGAAACGATATGATATAATAATAAAAGGAATAATTCGTTTGAAAGGGTAAAAGCCTTGAAAAAGCGTTACCGCAGGAAAAAATTCAGCCGCCGCCGCTCCTCGCTTTCGGCAAGCAACTGGGGCCCGGTCATAAAGCTTTTGCTGTTCATATTAGGGGGATTGGCTCTCGCCGCATTCCTTACGCTGTTCGTTATGGTAATGCTCGAGGCGGTGTTCCACGTCGACACTCCGCTGCCGCCGGACGGACTCGTCGCAAAGATCGGAAAGGTGTTCACGCCCCGTGATATCCTTGTTGTAACTCCGACGCCTTACGTTTCGCCCGTTCCCACGGCGACGCCGCATCCCATGCATTATTATAATGCGGAGGAGGAGGAGAAGGAGGTCGTGCTCTCGTCCGATCTGCAGTATTACTGGTTCGGGGATCCTACTGTCTACGGCGGCAGGATGCTGTTCTCCGCAGGCAAGATCATTGGCGATAACGTCAGGATGTGCGCGCTTCTCGAATACGATATGCAGACGGGCGCCGTCACGGAACTGCCGGTAAAACCGAAAAACGCCAATCTCATATTCCCCGTGTTCAACGATCAATGGCTCGTCTATATCGACGGCAAGATCAAGGGCGGCGGAGAGATCTGCGCACTCAGGATAAACGAACTCGGCAGGGAACCGCTTGTTATCAAAACGGTCTATACCGGCCAGCCGGAATTGAGGCTCGACGGGCATTATATCTCATGGATCGAGCGTACCGGCACCAACCGCGACAAGCTCTTCGTCTGCGATCTCGAGACCACGGAGACGACGGTGGTCGATATGTTCACCAACTCATCCTACGGGACGAGCGCGCCCTATATGCACGACGGCACGCTCATCTGGGCGGCGGAAGGCACCGAGCATTTTGAAGACGGCAGGATATCGAGCGTGATCAAGCATATCGATATCGAAAGCTCCGGCATACGCGATTACTCGGTAGATACCTACGTTCACGATCCCAAGACCAACGGCGAATATTTCGCGTGGCTCAACGCGCATCACAGCGACAAATCCGCGCTCTTCGCCGCGAAGACTAACGGCGACAGCATGCTTGACTCCGTAATGGTTGCGGAAAACGTCGTTGATTTCGCAATAGATAAGGACTATCTCGTTTACAGCGTGGACGAGGTGATTTACGTCTATTTCTTCAATAACGGGCAGAGTTACAGGATCACGCCCGAGAGGGAGCTTGCACAGCTTCTCGGCGCGTCGGAGGGGTACGTCATATGGATGGACGTCACCACCCGCCAGCGCGACGTGCTGAAGATCGCCAAGATACCTGTGGATTGACGGGGGCATTATGGCATCGAAGGAAAAAACAAAATTCGTCTGCGGCGAATGCGGGCATGAGACCGGCAAATGGTTCGGCCGCTGCCCCTCCTGCGGGAGTTGGAATACGCTCGTGGAGATGACCGTTACGGCGGCTCCGAAGCGCTCGTCCATGGGCGCGGGCTCCGGGGCGGTAAGGCTTTCGAGCGTCGACGGCAAGGACGCCGCAAGGACGAAGACCGGCATAGGCGAATTCGACAGGGTGCTGGGCGGCGGCATAGTCGCAGGCTCCGTGATACTCATAGGCGGCGACCCCGGCATCGGCAAGAGCACGCTCCTCATGCAGGCGGCGAGCAATCTTTTATCGCACGCGCCCGTGCTGTACGTCTCAGGCGAGGAATCGAAGGCGCAGCTCAAGCTCCGCGCGGAACGCTGCGGCGTCTCGGGCGAGCTGCTCGTTATGACCGAGACGGCGATATCCGCGATCGAGGCGGAGGTCGAAAAGCTCAAGCCCGCATTCCTTATAATCGACAGTATCCAGACGATGGTCTCGCCGGATGTCGCGTCCGCGGCGGGTTCCGTCACGCAGATAAGGGAGGTCACCGCCGCCCTCACAAGGATCGCCAAAATGAACGGCTGCGCGGTGTTTATTGTGGGTCACGTCACGAAGGAGGGCGCTATCGCAGGGCCGAGGATGCTCGAGCACATGGTCGATACCGTGCTCTATTTCGAGGGCGACAGGCATGATGCGTTCCGCCTTCTGAGGGCGGTCAAGAACCGCTTCGGCTCCACGAACGAGATAGGCATATTCGAAATGCGCGGAGACGGTATGGCGGAGGTAACGGATCCGGGCGATATGTTCCTTTCCGGCAACAACGACACGGGCTGCGCGGTCTCCTGCATAATGGAGGGGAACCGCCCGATACTCGTTGAGATACAGTCTCTGCTCTCCGCGACCGTTTACGCAAACCCCAGGCGCATGGCGGCGGGAATGGACAACAACCGGCTGATGCTCCTGCTTGCCGTGCTTGAGCGCCGCGCGGGGGTAAGGACGGGCGAAAGGGACGTCTATACCAACGCCGTGGGCGGCATACGAGTGGACGACCGGGGCGCGGACCTTGCGGTGGTGCTCGCCGTTGCGGGCTCGGTATTCGATAAGCGCCTGCCTGAACGCACCGCAATAATCGGCGAGGTCAGCCTTACGGGGGAGATACGCCCCGTCGACAGGATGCTCAACCGCGTGAACGAGTGCGTTCGCCGCGGCTTCGATAATGTTATAGTCCCGTATTCATCGAGCCTTAAAGCCGTCAAGGATGCGGATATCACGGTTGTAAGGAATATAAGGGAAGCCATTTCAAAACTCGTATAACAGCATTTTACGCAATATAAAACAGCCTCTTTAGCATAAGGGGCTGTTTTTTGTATCTCTCGTTCGTATCAGCCGTACAGCGCGTCGACGTCGGCAGGATGTATGTACCACTTGCCGCCGATCTTGATGATCCTCGGCGCCGCGGTCAGCGCATGATGACCGCTCGATGAACGTATATCAAGGAGCAGGGAAAGCTGGCGCGCTTCCGTAATGGTGCTGACGACGCCGTAATCCGCAAGCTCGTTCTTCAGGGAGGAGTATTCGCTCCGTGTAAGCTCACGGCTGGACTTGACCTCGTAATCGATCGAATAAAGCTCGCCGTATTCCGCCCTTAATCCGGAGCTTATCAAACCGCCGACCATCCGGATTATGCCGTCCTCGCCGCCGAGCAGCGCAGATGCGTACCCGTATTTTTCAACGGTATGAGTTATGTATTCGGGCGGGAATGCCTTTCTTGCATAGGCGGGCTCGCATGTCAGGATGAACGATATAAGCGCGTCGACAGGCTCAAGGCACTCGCCCGGAAGCGCTTCCGCCGGCGCTGCGGAAGGAGTGGGAGAAGGCGAAGCCGAAGGCTTCGGAGTCGGCGGGGGAGTGGGCGTGTAGACCGGCGTCGGCGAGGGAGTAGGCGCGCGCGTAGGCGTCGGTTCCGGCGTCGGAGTGGGAGTCGTAGTGGGAGTAGGAGCGGGCGTCGGCTCCGGCGTCGGAGTAGGCGTCGGAGTAGGAGGCGGAGTCCGTATGACTGCCTCCGCGGCCTGCCACCCGGCGGGATCCGATCCCCCGGGACCTGCGGAAAACAGCCTGTCAAGGGCGAAGATCGCGCCGATCAGCAGCAGAAAGCAAACGGAGGCCGAAACGGCGACGGTAACTGTCGAAGCCTTTTTTCGCTCCTTTTTCAGCTCCGTTCCGCAGATCATGCAGAAATTGGCGCGTTCGATATTCTCTTTTCCGCATACGGGACAGCGCAATGCTCCGGCTCCTTATTTCGTCTGTACTATTTTAGTATAGCCACGTCTTCCGTGTCAATGCTTTTCGTTTGAATGTAAATAAAATGCAATACAGGAACATACTTTTTACGGAGTAAATCCAAGGAGGAAGCTATGGCAAACACAACTTTTTCGGAGCTTAAACGCAAGGAGGTCATAAACGTCTGCGACGGCGCGCGCCTCGGGTGCGTGTGCGATCTTGAGCTTGACGATACCTCGGGGACGATATGCTCGATTATCGTGCCCGGACCGAGCCGTTTCATGGGTCTGCTGAAGGGCAGCGACGAGCTCGTGATACCTTACTGCAGGATACAGAAGATCGGCGGAGACGTGATCCTCGTTCAGGTTGACGGTATTTCTTAAAAATACATGTAGCGTTTTTTTAAAAAGTGTGGTACAATATCTTGAACTAATACGAAAGGAATTCCCGCTCATCGCGGGAGCTTTGGTTATGAGGTGCAGATATTGCCAGTGTACAGACAGTAAGGTCGTCGATTCCAGGCCCACCGAGGACGGTACCGCTATCCGCCGCCGCCGTGAGTGCATGAACTGCGGCCGCAGGTTCACCACCTATGAAAAGGTGGAGGAGATGCCCATCATCGTCGTAAAGCGCGACGGAACGAGGGAAGCCTTCGACAGCAGCAAGATCCTCCGCGGCGTACGCAAATCCTGCGAGAAGAGACCCGTCTCCGCCGCCGCAATGGACGAGCTGGTGGACGACGTCGTCAGGGAGATCAACAATTCTCTCGAGCAGGAGGTCACTACGATCAGGATCGGCGAGCTCGTCATGAGCAAGCTCAAGGATCTTGACGAGGTCGCTTACGTAAGGTTCGCCTCCGTTTACAGGTCTTTCAAGGATATCAATACCTTTATGGAGGAATTGAAGCTCCTCCTCGGTGACAAGGATGCCAAATAAAAAGGCGGATATCCTCAATGGGATCCCGCGGGATCAGCATTACGCCGAATCGGAAGGAGTGGGCATTATCCGCTCCCGAAGGCTCGAGGATGAGCCGGGCGTTACGCACGGATTCACCACCAGGATCGGCGGCGTCAGCAAGCCGCCGTTCGATACGCTGAATCTCGGCACGAGCCGCGACGAACCCATGTCCAACATATTGGAGAATTATCGGCTGCTCGCCGCCGCCTACGGGCTCGAATACGGCGAGCTTGCCCTCGTTCGGCATGAGCACGGCGACGTCATACTCAGGATAGACAGAAGCCACGGCGGCAGAGGAGTTGCGCTTGAGCCGCTCGATTTTTCGGACGGCTTCGTTACGAACGATCCGGGCGTCACGCTGATGACCTGCCATGCGGACTGCAGCGCGTTCTTCGTTTACGATCCCAGGACCCGCTCTATCGGTCTCGCGCACGCGGGGTGGAAGGGCATGTTCAAACGCATCGGGCAAAAGCTCTGCAAAAGGCTTGCCGATGAATTCGGCGCGGACCCCCGCGATATGATCGCGGTCATCGGTCCCTGCATCTGCGAAAAGTGCTTCGAGGTGGAGAGGGAGCTCGCCGAGAGTTTCGCCGTTGAATTCGACTGCCCCGATATCTTTTCGGTCCGTGCCGAAAAACCGGACAAAGGATACGTTTCGCTTCGCGCCGCGGCGGTCATACAGCTTCTTGACGCAGGCGTCCCAAAGGAGAATATCTCCATAATGGATCTGTGCACCGTGGAGGAAAAGAAGCTCTTCTATTCCTACCGGCGCGACGGAAAAGGCACCGGCTCTATGGCGGCGTTCCTGAAGCTCATATAAATAGTTTTATATCCCCCGGGAATACTTATAAAAAAGGATTCCCGGGGGTTTTTGTATGAAAATAAGCACGATGCTTCTGATTATGGAGACGCTTCTCATAGCGGGAGGCGTCTTTAAGCACGCTTCGGAACGCGCCGCGGGCGGGACGGGAAGATGCGTTTTTTTCCTGTTCTCTCTGTTCGTCCTCGATAGATTCACGTTCAGTCCCACGGACGAAACGTCGATCTCCGCGGCATGTGCGGCGGCGGCGGTCTGGCTCGGCGCGAACGCCTTTACAGGCGGAGAAAAGCCGCTCAACGCGGTGCTTATGTTCCCGGCGGCGCTTCTCGCGGGAGCCGCCTCAGCCCCGCTCGCAGCATCCGGATCGGAGGCGGCCGCCTATGCTGCCGGTCTTATCTCGGTACCGGCGGCGATAATACTCGGCGAGCGCGTCGGAATCGCTGCAGCGGCGCTCGCTCCGGTCACTGCGTGCGCGGTGTGTTACCTTCTGAAACTGCCCGGGAGCGCAGGGCTCTCGTTTGAGCTGACAGAGTTCTGCCTGTCCTCGCAGCTCGCGGGGCTATTCGCGGTTTTTGCCGCAGCGCCGGTAAAAAACGCAATACTTCGTACGTTCGCCCGAGGTCGTTCGGTCGTTCGCACGAGGATATAAAACAAGAATCTGTTCATATCATTTCAAAGCCCGTCATACTATTCATCAGGCAAATCGTGAAAGGACGGGCGAAACTTGGATACGTCAACAAGATCTGTTCTGTCGGTGCTCCCGAAAAGGACGTCGGCGGCTGTGGAGCGGCTTCTTATGAGCGGTTCGCAGGTGGAAGAAGTGCGCCTTCGCACGGGCAGACCGGCGCAGGTGATATCCTCATCCGGCGAATTCATCGAGGAGGCGCCTCCTTTTACGCGGGAGGATGCGTCCGATCTGCTTGAAAGGCTGTGCAGACACTCCGTCTATGCCCGGGAGGATGAGCTCAGGATGGGCTTTATCACGCTTGACGGCGGAGCGAGAGTCGGCGTCTGCGGTCGTCCGGTCGTGGAAAACGGACGGATCAGGCGCATGACAGACGTTACCAGCTTCAATTTCCGGTTGACGAGGGAGGCTGTCGGCTGTGCGGAGAGCGTGATGGATTTCGTTCTTGAGAACGGGAGACCTGTTTCGACGCTTATCGCAGCGCCGCCTGCGGGCGGAAAAACGACTCTGCTGCGCGATATGGCAAGATGCTTGTCGAACGGGATCTGCTCAAAGCCGTTCAACGTCGCTTTGCTTGACGAACGCGGCGAGCTCGCGGGGCAGATAGACGGCGTTCCGTCGTTCGACGTCGGATTGAGGACAGACGTCATGGAGTTCGCTCCCAAGGCGGAGGCGATCGGGATAATAGTGCGAACGATGAACCCCGACGTCATACTCACCGACGAGATAGGCGGATACGGAGACGCGGAGGCGCTCGAGGAGGCGGCAAGGTGCGGCGCGGCGGTGATCGCAAGCGCGCACGCTTCGGGCTGTGACGAGCTCAAAAGACGTCCCGCGCTCCAAAAAACGATCTCATCCGGCGTTTTCAAAAGGATACTCCTTTTAAGGAGGAACGGGAGCGTACTGCACATCTCCCCGGTAAGGCTGTGAGCGCGGCAAGGACGATCGCCGCAATATCGGCATTCGGCGCCTGCGCGCTGTACGGCGCGGTGAGAAAAGCCAGAACAAAGGGCGAGGCGGCGGCGCTTGGCGGCATAACGGAGGATCTTATGGAGGCGGAGCGGATGGTAAGACTCGCAAGATCTCCGCTTACCTCAATCGCCGGAGAGCTTGCCAAAGCGGGAAAGTCTCAGCTGTTCTGGCGGAGCATCCACGAAAAAATGCTCGCGGGGAGCTCGCTGTTCAAGGCGTATTCCTCCACGCCCAAGCCCTGCATGAACGGCGAGGCGGGACAAGTGCTCGACGGGCTGTTCTCGTCGCTTGGACGCGGCGACGCCGAAACGGAATCGAAGAGGATACGGCTTGCGGCGGAAAGACTCGGGGCTTTGTTTTCCGAAACGGAAAAACGCGCGTCCGAAAAGTGCCGGCTTACGAGCTCTCTTTCGGTGCTTGCGGGCGCGGCGGCGGCTTTGCTTTTGATATAGAGCGAGAGGTACGAATGGGGATCGAAGTGGTTTTCAAAATAGCGGGCATAGGTATCGCGGTGGCAGTTGCCTGCCAGCTTCTGAAGCAGGCGGGCAGGGAGGATATCGCCATGCTCACGGCGCTCGCGGGGCTCGTGATCGTTATCACGATGGTGCTGAGCCTGATGGGATCGCTCTTCGACAACGTACGCACGCTTTTCGGGCTGTACTGATCGCCTATGGATATTTTTCGCGCAGCCGGCGTCGCCGTAATAACCGCCGTGCTCTCGGCAACGGTCAGGCAGACCAGACCGGAGCTCTCCGTCGAGATCGCGATAGCCGGAGGCATAGTCGTGCTCGGCATGGTCTTCTATGAGCTTGGCGGGGTCGCCGCCGGGCTGAAGGAGACGGCCGAAAGCATGGGCGTGGGCGAAAGCTTCGGAACGGTAATGAAGATCGCAGGCATCGCCTGTACCGCCGAGATAGCCGCCGATATCTGCCGCGATTCGGGCGAAAGCGCGCTTGCATCAAAGGTGGAGCTCGCCGGCAGGCTCATGATGGTTACCGCCGCGATACCGATGCTCTTCAAGCTCGTCGGGACGCTTTCCGAGCTTGCGGAGGAATTGCCGTGAGGGCGCGGCTGTTCGTCGTGTTCGCGGCGGTCCTCGTTGCCGCTGCGCTCCCGTTTTCGGCCGCGGCGGAAGGCGCGCCGGGGGATGACGACGTCGCGGACGAGCTGAAACGCCAGACGGACGAGCTTGAGCTCGACGGGTGGGACGAGTACCTCGACAGGATAGCATCGCTCGTCGACCCTTCGGCGGCGTCGATGAAGGAGATAGTTCTGCGGCTTTCCGAGGAAGGCGGGCTCTCAGGTCCCGGCGCCGTCGTCGAAATGGGCGGGAAGGTGCTTCGCGAAGAGGCGAAACGGACCGCCGCCGCTGCTGCGGCGCTTGCGGCGGCAGCCCTCGTGACTTCGTTTGCGGGACTCGTAAGCGACGAGGGGATGAAGCGTCTTTTATCGACGCTGCTCCTGACCGCTGCTGTAACGCTTACCGCGGGGATGTATCTTGACTTTGCGAAGACCGCCGCGGACTCCGTCGGGGAGGCGGAAAGAATAGCGGAAAAGGCGGCGCCGGTAATGAGCGCGCTGCTCGTTTCGCTCGGCGCCGAAAGCTCCGCGGGACTGTTCCGTCCGCTGATGGTTTTTCTGTCGGATTCGGTCATAGCCGTTATTGAAAAAGCGGAGCTGCCCCTTGTGCTTGCCGGCGGAGTATTTGCGATAGTCGACGCGCTTACCGACGGAGCCGCGCTGTCAAAAACCGTGAGGCTTATCGCGAGGCTCTCAAAATGGCTGCTCGGGCTCGTCTCGGTGTTTTACTTCGGCATGACGGCGGTGCAGGGGCTTACCGTGGCTGCGCGTGACGGCGTATCGCTGAGGACGGCGAAATATGCGATCGACAAGCTCGTTCCGGTCGTGGGCGGCATGGTGAGCGGTACCGTCGACAGCGTAATGGGCTGCGCGCTGCTCGTGAAAAACGGCGTTGGACTTGCCGTGATACTGATACTCCTTGCCGTGCTGTTCAGGCCGCTCGTCAAGCTTGCGGCGGGGATATTCGTTTTCAGGCTCGCCGCGGCAATATCGGAACCGGCGGCGGACCCGCGTGCGGCAAGGCTTTTCTCTAACGCGGCGGAGATGACGGAGCATCTGTTCGCGTGCGCGGCGGTGACCGGAACGATGCTCGCGCTGACGGTGCTGGTGTTCATCGCCTCCGGAGGAGTGACCGCGGGACTGTGGTGAAGGAAAGGAAAGCTGAAGCTATGAGAGCTTACGTTTTGAAGGTCGCCGGCGTGATGCTGCTTCTGTCCGTAACGGAGGCGATCCTGCCCGCGGGGAATATGCGCTCCGCGGCAAAGCGCGTGTTCGCGCTGATCAGGATCGCCGTGCTCGTGGAACCGGCGGCGGTCTTTATTTCGGGCGCGGGCGTCGTATGAAGGAAGCCGCGCTCAAGATACTTGCCCGCCTTCGCGATGACAAAAAGCTCGAAACGCTCGTCTACGCGCTCCTTGCGTGCGTCGTCGCGGCAGCGTTCCTTGCCGGCGGCGGAGCGAACTGCCGCGGGAAGACCGTCACGGAGCGGGAGAGTCCGGAAAAGCCCGCAAGCACCGAGGCGGAGCTCGAATCAAGACTCGAAGCGATACTCTCCCAAATCAAGGGAGCGGGCAGAGTCAGGGTAATGATAACCTTCGACCGCGGGAGTGAGATCGTCCCGGCGCGCGAAAGTCAGCGCTCAACGGGCGAGAACGGCTCGAACGAGAGCTCGAAACCGCTCACCGTTTCGAGCTCGGGCGGGCAGAGCCCCATCGTGCTTGCGGAGATAATGCCGAAGGTGCGCGGAGTGATAGTCGTCGCCGAGGGAGCGGGGGATATAGGCGTAAGGAACGAGCTCGAACGCGCCGCGATGACCGCGCTCGGCACGGACTTGGCGTCGATCAACGTTTTCTGTATGGAATGAACTGAAACGGATAGGATGGAAAAGTTTGAATATCCCCGGTTTTCAAGCTTGACGGAATTGGCTTTGCCGCATGACGGCGGCAATTATGCATGAAAAACCTTCAAATATCACAAGAAAGGACGCCTTTGAAAGTCAAAGGCAAAGGATAATGAAGATGAAAGAGCTGTTCAAGAACAAAAGGTTTATCCTTATACTTGCCGCCGCGCTCCTGCTTCTCGCCGGAGCGGTGTGGCTGAACCTGAAGCTCGGCGGCGACGATCCGGGCTCCGCCGCCGAAGCCACCCCGGAGCCTGCCGACCCCGCGCGGGAGACCATGGTGAACGTTTACGGCGACTATTTCAATTCGTTCCGCACGGAGAGGAGCCGCTTGAGGGAGCGGGAGATCGACTACCTTCGCTCCATAATCAACTCGGAAAACTCCGATGAGGATACCCTTGCGGACGCCCAGACGAGGCTTTTGGAGCTTGTGAGCAATATGGAAAAGGAGTTCTCGATCGAGAGCAGGATAAGGAGCAAGGGATTCCTTGACGCGGCGGCGACGGTCGGCGGCGATACTGCGACGGTCGTGATAGACGGAGAGAGCCTGTCCGACGAGGAGGTGGCGAGGATACTCGATATCGTCGTCACGGAAACGGGCCTGCCCGCTTCAAAGATCAAGATATCCCTTGGCGCATAAAACAAAAAGCCGATGAGTACTTTACAAACGCTTGAATATTTGTTATAATTTTAGTATCAATGTTCAGGAGGATATCCCGATATGGATTTCGATACCGAAGTAGTAACCGATATTAGTGTGATGGATAACGGCAAGGTCGTTTTTGCGCCCGACGTGATCGCCACCATAGCCGGTCTTGCGGCTACGGAGGTCGAGGGCGTTTCCGGTCTCGCCGGCACCGTGATAGAGGGCATTTCAGGTATTTTTACTAAAAAGAATCTGACGAAGGGCGTTCACGTCGAGGTCGGGCAGGAGGAAGCCGCCGTCGACCTGAGCATCAACGTCAAGTACGGTTTCAGGATCCAGGAGGTCTGCACCAACGTCCAGAGGGAAGTTAAGAACGCCATCGAAACGATGACCGCTCTTCGCGTGGTGGAGGTCAACGTAATCGTCCAGAGCGTTACCTTCGAGGATCAGAAATCAGACAAGAAAAAGGATAAGCCCGAACTCGAAGCGAGGGTCAAGTAATCTTTTGACAGCGAAAGGAAAGGTGTCACAAATGAAGCCCCGTCTTATTGACAGATTGCTTTTGGGTCTCATACTGCTCATCTTCATCGCGATGATGGGTTTCCTCATCGTATGCGCGGTGGGCGTGTTCCCCGGCGAAAACATCGCCAACTTCTTCACGACGATTTTCGGCGACGGAAGCAAATGGTATCTCTGGATCCGCATCGGCGCGGCGGTCGTATTCGGCATTCTCGCCATAATCGCGATAAAGCTCCTTTTCACCAGCTCCAAGCCGAAGGAAAAGGACGGCGTCAACGCTTCGCTCCTCATGGCGGATGAAAACGGCGGCGCTTACATCAGCGCCGCTTCGATCGACAGCATGGCGCAGAAGTATATC
>JAEEGJ010022923.1_pt1 | contig 13180 bp, 9 predicted proteins | sample 8958761 | NCBI WGS metagenome assembly JAEEGJ01 (sample SAMN16246546, study PRJNA631951) | gut metagenome | biome: gut microbiome; feature: rumen; material: RS-attached | host: Bos | place: Iran: Karaj | collected 2018-10
CACTTGCATTCCTATTTTGCTTATGCTTTAATGATTGCAAAGAGGTCAAAAATACACACGAAACAGGAGAGGGAAAATGTGTAGAAACAAACACGCAATAAATGGGTCTTTATTGCTTTTTGGCGCCTTTGGGGTGGCCACACTATTATCAACCTTAATTGGCGGTAAAGTTTTTGCCGCGCAAAGCACATCGAACGGTGTTTATAACGATTCAACGACAGGCGTACGCTGGGAATACGAATTGGTTACCGACACGGACAACCAAGTCGATCCACAGGTACTTACGATCCGCTATTACGATAAACCAGTGGACGCGACGACCGTTAAGGTCCCTTCTCTCACCGACCTTATCGCCGGTGTTCCCGGGGCAACCAATGACCTCAATACTTACTTTTTGAAAGACGCCGATACCGCGGCCCAAGATACGGCTTACGGCGCTTCCTACCCTCGCGTTACAACCTCCACTCCTACGACCGTGCTTGATATGACCAATACGCAAAAGATTCAGATTCGTGGCGTCAAGCCAATTATTGACCCGGATGTTGAGACCGAACTTATCTTCGGCAACAATATGGTGACGACCGATTCTTTCGTGAAACATGCCGAAGCGACAGTTTGTACAGACATCCAATATAACTCGACCTGGGATTACTACTATTGCAAGACCTGGGATACGCAACCGTTCGACGTTTCGTCGATTCAGGGATGGGGAGATATGTCCTACGAAGAGCAGGTTAGCTATGTTCCAAAGATTACTGATTTTGAGTGCCAGCCATACAACGGAAATATGGCCCCAAACACCTGTTATTACCAAAATGGCACCTTCAAGGAATGGACTGAATTTATCGGTGACGCCTTTGGTGGCTACAAACTTAAACTAACCAACTTCTCTGCTAGCAAGTTCAATTACTTGGGTTGGTACACGTTTAGAAATTCTACCTTCAATGAAGAAAATACAACCGTCACTATCGAAGGCAATTCGATGCTTGGCGGCGGCATCTTCGCAGGCACGAACGTAAAAAATATCAATATCAATACAAATAATTACGGTACGGAGCTGTTCAGGGACTGTCAGAGTATCGAGAACGTTAATCTCGGTGATGGCGTGACTGTAATTAATGAAGACACCTTTGCCGGCACGAATCTCACTTCATTTGATTTCTCGAATACCGGCATAAAGGAAATTAAAGCGCGCGCATTCCAGGATGCCCAGCTTACTCAGATCAATCTCGATGGCGTCGAGCGCATCGGCTACCGCGCCTTTATGGGCAATGATATTCGCGAACTAACTTTGCCAAAGTCGATCAACTATCTTGATGTCGAGTTGTTTAGGGACAACTACAACATGAAGAAACTCACGGTCGCCTACGATACGATGACTAGCGGCACGCTCCGCGCAATGTTCGTCATCCTTGACAACACGTGGCACGGGACGAATCAGCCATCTATGACCATAGAAGAGTTGACAGTCCTTGCGCCATATTCTGCCAACGAGCAGGTTAAAGCCACGCATCTTTCGCTGGAGGATTACGTTTACAATTATCGCGACGAAGAGCATGATGTTGACTGCCGCATGGGACACTGGAGCGACAACGCGAATTACTGGTTCTACAAGCTTGCTAATAGTGCCGATCGGAATAATATTGAGTCTATTTATTATTGCAAAGCCCTCTCGGAACCAGAGAAACTCTACGCGAAGCCGGACGAGAAAAAGAATATTATCGCGCCAAACTATTTCTCTGAATTCTATGGACTGAATAAACTCACAATCGGAGATGGAATCGAATATATCGGCGCCTCCGCTTTTGCGGCACAAAAGGCATATAGCGGCACCGGCAGCGCCGAGTGGGAAGTAATAAACGATACGATTAACAAATGTGAAAGAAACGACCCGGATTGTATTGGCGGTTCTAGATGGAGCAGCATGCGTAAGATTTCGAAGATATCTATTCCGGATTCCGTAAAAGGCATCGGCGCCATGGCGTTTGGCGCAATGTATTCTGCAGGGATGGACATTAGCATTCCTCGCGACATCGAATATATCGGCCAGGCAGCTTTCAAAAACGCTGTTTCACTTGAAATTGATGTAGATTTCCCTAATCTTGTATTCCTAGGCGACAACGCCTTTGCCGGCACGATGGTACGCAACGTCCACCTTTACGATAAACTAGAATATCTCGGATACATGGTATTTTACGGAGCCTACAACCTCAACGATATCACTTTTGATTTAGATTTATTCAATCCGGAAAAACTTTATGTGGGTACGAGATTCTCTAATGACGATTTCTTATTCACCGGACCGGATTACCGGGACGAGTACAAAACAATAACTGCGAATACCTATTCTGGTGAGATGCGAGCATCATTTGGCGATAGCACAAGCCACAGTATCCCTTGCGAAAGAGCCGAGGCGTGGGGACTAAACTGGGACTGCAACGGCAGTTTCAATTTCGGACACCACCAGGTTTTCGGCAAGATAACCTTTACGAACAAAGTAGTGCACGAACCATCTATGCCTGTCACTAACAGTTCGCATGGCGACGGCTTCTTTGCTTCTGGCGACCAGCCAGGCGGTATGACGACTTCGCGTAGCGACACTTTCTTGAATGGTATTGCGGCCGCCGAAGTTGATCTTGGCGCGACAGGCTGGAAGGTTATCCCACCAATTATGTTTAACCACTCTCAAATAGGAAAACTAACACTTCCTAGCGGAACCGAAGTAATCGGCGCAATGGCCTTCAGTCAAGCGCTTATCGAAGAAGAACTAGTTTTGCCAAACACAATCAAAGTGATCGGCGATGCAGCCTTTGATTGCGGCGAGTTCGTATCTAGGACCGGTTATACGCCTATTATTATCAAGAAACTCCCGACGTCGCTTGAATACATTGGCCACCGCGCATTCTGGGGCGATTACAACCTCACGGCCGACCTTAACGCACCAAACCTTAAACGCATCGGCTCGGCAGCATTCCAGAAGACGCACATTCGCGACGTCTTAATCCCAAGCGGAGTTGAATGGCTCTTGCGTGGCACTTTCGACAACGTCCCGACACTGCGCAACATTACGATTGATGCAAATCTCTCAGAAATCGCAGTAGTTCCAGAGGCGCGCCCAGATACTTATACCGGATATCCTCAGTCGATGGTCGACTTTACAAAAGGAATGTTCTCACCTTACAAAATTGTCGATGAAAGAACGCCTGGTTACGGCTACTCTATCATAGAAGAACCGACTTTTGACACTATCTATACCATCTTCAACCAAACCAGCAAGCCAAGCGCCACTGATATGAATGAAGGCCAGATTGAAGCCGGAGAGACTTACGGCACGCTCACCTTTGGCCCACACGCTACGACGACGATTGGCGGCAAACTCGGCACCTTCGCGGGCCTCAGCTTTGAGAAAGTCGATATGAGCCAAGCGAAGTTTACCGCTATAAATGTTGAAGGCGACGCCTTCTATAAATCCAAGATTGGCACCATTATTCTTCCAGCGACACTTCAGGATATTAACCACGCCTCATTCATGTATGCTGAGGTCACGAACCCAATTACTTTGCCGGCATCACTCCGCGTCGTTAACGACAGTGCATTCCAGTGGGCAAAGATTGGCGGCCTCGACATCAAGGAAGGTCTCGAAGAAATTAAAAATGCTGGCTTCCTCTGGTCCGAAATTGGTGGCGAATTCGCCTTGCCAAGCACACTCAAGACGCTTCAGCATGGAGCCTTCATGGAGTCCAAAGGCCACATCACAAATATGCTCCCAGAAGGCGTCGAGTTTGTCGGTGATGCAGCCTTCTACCAGACCGACATGGCCGATGAACTCACGGTTCCGTCCACCGTCACAACTATTCAATGGTCCGCCTTCAACGCAAACAACGTCGATGTCCACTATGACAAAGTTACGATTAAGCCAGATCTAACGAACAGCTCGGCGAGCGGTCAGCTTGTCCACCAGCTACTCTGGCATGTCGATCTCGATGAACTCGTCGTCGAGTCTAGCATGCTCGCGGGCCTCGAAGGTCACGCCGACGAAGAAGGACAGGAAGAGTTCTGGAGTATGCCAATGGATAAAGTAACGCTCGCGAACATCCCAACGATCACGCGCGCCGCATTCTTCGGCTGCAACAACCTCGTCGAAGTTGACATGAGCCAGAACGCTAACCTCCGCAACATTATGCGCCATGCCTTTGACGGCGACGCAAAGCTCAGCGTCATCAAGTTCTCGCCAAGCATTAAGAACGAAACCGTCACGCTCGGCAACCGCGCCTTTGCGGGTACCGGCTTCAAGGTCATGACCGACGCTTCGTCGAACTTCGACCTCAGCGCTGCACACTTTGACGCAACTGGTAGCACGGAAGTATTTGCCGAAATGCCAGCACTTACGAAGGTTGCCGTCCCACGCGGCTTTAGCAACAACAAGATTCCGGCCACGACCTTCACGAATGATCCGGAGCTTGTCGAGGTAACCGTCGATTACAAGATTACCGAGATTGGCGATGCCGCCTTCGCAAACGACACGAAGCTCGAAAAGATCTTCATTTGGGGCAACACGGTTGTTATTGACGAAAACTTCGATGGTTATACCGCACCAGAATGGTTCGGTCAGGGCGGCGATGATGAAGAGAACAATGGCGGTGCTACCACTACCGTAGATTTTGCTAGCCGAACTATCCCAGGCCAGGCAGATATCTATGCATACTCCGTCTCGCCGACCGAGGAATACGCAAAGCTCCGCGGCGACGAAAATCTCACCGGCACCTTCTACCCACTCGATGAGGTCCTCTACCTCACTTCGAATAAGCCAACCGTGCTCCTCAGCGACGACGAGTCAGATTTCGATAAATCCGATCTCATTGTCTACGGTCTCCGCCGTGATGGTCTCGTCCTTGAGTCTGACGAATGGGCACAGTATGATGGTGTAGTCTATCCACGCTCTGCTCGCCCACTCACCTTCGAGAAGATGGCTGCTACCGTAGCTGCTGACCCAGCCTTTGGTACCGTCTACGATACACCAGTACCACTCAACGAGTTAAGCATCGGCAATGAAAACTTCGCAGCCATCGACTTCGCCATTGTCCCAGCTCAGGATGATCCAGCAGTACGTATCGTGAACATTGTCTACACGGATGGCTACACCGGTGGTGAACCAGACACAGACATTGATCCACGCACTGTCACTCCAGACCCAACGCCAGATCCGACACCGGATCCAACGCCAACACCTGATCCTGAACCAGAACCGCAGCCAGAACCAGAACCGGAGGTTGAACCGGAACCAGAAACTCCTGCTGAGCCAGAGAAGCCTGAAACCCCAGTCACCAACGATGAACTCGGCAGATACATTGCTATCTTCGCCGGTAGCTTCGCCGCAGGCTTCGGTCTACTCGGCTACATGTTCTTCACTCGCCGCAAACAGCGATAGGCCAACAAGCTAAGCCAACAAAAGACCACCCAACCAGGTGGTCTTTTTCCATTCGCAGACCCGTCAGCCGTGTCCGACATATACTTGCGAGAGTTAGAATAGTTCAACTTTGCAACTTGTTAACTAGTTAACTTAGTTCAAAGTTCAACTTTTCTAACACGCGAGACCATATATACCAGCCAGACAGGCGGCCCAACAAACGACAATATGACAAATTAAAAATCCTAAAGTATAATAAAACCATTGTTATGAAAAGTAGAGGTCAAAAGAAATATGAGAATCCGCTGAAGATTGCGGTTTATCTCATTGCGCTCGCGGCAACAGTCGCTTATATTGTTTACCGTTTAATCTGGACGATGCCGTTCAATCTTTATGCGATTGACATCATTTTTGGCTTAATTGTCCTCATCGTAGAGCTCATTGAGGTCGTCGAGTTCGCCGTCTATTTCTGGCATATTCTGCGCGTACGCAAATATTCGCCAGAGATGCCAACGATGGAAAAGGCGGACTTCCCTGATGTCGACGTATTTATTGCGACCTATAACGAAGGTGAGGACGTGCTCGAAAAGACGCTCGCAGCCTGCGCAAAAATGAAATATCCAGACAGCCGTAAAGTTCACATCTACCTCTGCGACGACGGGAACCGCCCGGAGCTCAAGGAACTCACCGAAAAATACGGCGCCAAATTAATCACTCGCGAGCTAAACCGCTTCGCGAAGGCCGGCAACTACAACCACGCGCTACGCGTCACCGACTCACCATACATCGCAATCTTCGACGCAGATATGCGACCAACTGCAGATTTCTTAATGAAGACCATCCCGTACTTCTCGGAAGAAAAAATGGGCTTCGTTCAGACGCCGCAGAGCTTCAAAAATCCAGACATTTTCCAAGCGAAGTTGAGCCGCGAAACGCCGTTCGAGCAGGATTATTTCTATCACTACATTCAGATTGCGCGCAACCGCACGAACTCCGTAATCATGTGCGGCACGAACTGCGTGCTTTCGCGCGAGGCGCTCAAGAAAGCCGGCGGTTTTGCCCAGGCGACTATCGCCGAGGACGTCGCGACCGGTATGCTCATGGAAGCAAAAGGCTACAAAGGTATCGCAATCGACGAAGTGCTCGCTTACGGCGAAAACATCAACAGCGTCGGCGCCTTCCTCAAGCAGCGTTCACGCTGGGGCCGCGGCTGTATTCAGACCGCCAAGGCTTATGGCATTTTCCGCATCAAGGGCTTGAAACTCGGCCAAAAACTCGATTACTTTGTCGCAATTAACTATTGGTGCTTCGGCCTTAAGCGCATGCTTTATATGCTCTTACCGTTACTCTTCGCCTTCTTCGGTATCATTGCAATTCAGGGCGATTTGCTCGTATTTTCGATCATCTTCTTTACGCAGTATCTCTTGAAACGCTTCGTCATCGACTGGCTGGAACGCGGCTACAAATCTTCGACCTGGTCCAAGATTTACGAGATTATCCAGGCGCCATACATGGCGCTCGTGGTGCTCGGCGAGCTTATCGGTATTTCGATCAAGAAGTTTAGCGTTACGCCAAAAGGCGCAGCAAACAAAAAAGCGAAGCGCAGCATCAAATTATTGATTTGTCATTTGGTTTTGCTCGGTCTGAACGCCGCCGGTATCTATGTCGCCACGCTACGCGTCCAGGAATCCGGCATTAATCTTTATCTCATTCCGATTATCTGGATGGGCATCAACTCGTTCTATTTGCTCTTTGCCCTACTCTTTGATTTCCGCAAGAGTCGCGACTACAAAGGCTTCAAACCAAACAGCGTCAAGAGCTACGGCTTCAAATCTTATCTCGGTCTCATTAAGAGGGGTAGATGAAAAAATTCGTCGTTCCGGCGATCATAATTATCGTGGCGGGCGCGTTAGTGGCCTGCGGCGTGGTGCTTTTATCGGTTTTATTCCCGGTCGACAAAACGACCGTTTCATATAACGGGAAGCTACGCATTGACGGGGCGCGTATTCTCAATCAGCACGACGAAGAAGTTCAGCTGACCGGCATTAGTACGCAAGGTATTCAGTGGTTTGGCGATATCTATAATCAGACAAGTATCGCGGAGATTAAGAAGGAATTTGGCATCAATACTTTTCGCATCGCGATGTATGTGCGGCCGGAAGATGGAGGCTTCGTCGCGAACCGCGCGCTCAAGGACAAAGTGATTGAACTCGTCGACGCGGCGATTGCGCTTGATATGTATGCGATTATCGACTGGCACGTTTTGAACGAATATACGCCGCTAACTTACCAAGCAGAGGCGCTGGAGTTTTTCGGCGAGATGAGCGAGAAATACGGCGACACGCCGAACGTGATTTACGAGATTTGCAATGAGCCGAACGGCAATGAGATTAGCTGGAAAGACCACATCAAACCGTATGCCGAGAAAGTGGTCGCAAAGATTCGCGAGAAAGCGCCAGACGCGCTCGTAATTGTCGGCACGCCGCGCTGGAGCAAGGATTTGGCGCAAGTCGAAAACGATCCGCTCGAGGGCGCGAATATTGCTTATGCGTTGCATTTTTACGCTGGCTCCGAGAATAAAACTTTACGCGACAAAATGGACCATTTCCGCGAGAAAAATTTGGCGCTGTTCGTTTCCGAATGCGGCGGCACCGACGATTCTGGCACTGGCAAACTGCACGAAGACAACTTGAAAAAATGGATCGATTATTTGAATGACCGCAAAATAAGTTGGGTCTACTGGGGATTCTCAAATAAAGACGAGGCGTCCGCGATTGTGACGCCGAAATACAGGCCAGGCGTGTTCGACGCAGAAAAAGGACTGGCCGATTACCTTTCGGAAAACGGCCAGCTTCTCAAACGCATGCTCGCGAAGCCAGAAGACTAGGCGGCGTAGGCGACGTTGCGGGCAATCGCCTGCTCTTCGAGGCGCTCAGCGCGGACGGCATCATTGATGGCGGAGTTAACGGAATGTTTGACGCGGGCTTTTTCTTCGGCCTTTTTGCCATCATTCCAGCGCTCGAGGCTACCGACGAGATAGCCAGTGATGCGGCGGAGACGCTCAAATTGCGCGCCGAAGTATTGCTCGTGGTCTTCGTAATATTGCTTGGCGGCGGCTTCGTTGCCGGACTTTAGGATGAGCTGCGTGCCGAGTTCGACGAGACGGCTGACGTGGAGGTTTTCGTATTCGTCGACGGTCTGGAGGCCGGTCGCGATATCCGCATCGGAAACCTTCGCGTATTTGTTGAGAGATTTTTTGAAGCGGTCGAGATCGAATGGGGTCTTGTCGCTTGGCTCAAAGTAGAGGATGTTTTTCATTTTTTATGCCCTTTTATTAGTGTTGCTAATCTTAGTATAAGCGCTATATGTAGTGTAGTCAATAGTATTTTTACACTATATATAGTGTTTTTCCACAGTTTTGTGGTAGTGTATAATAATAAGTATGAAAATTATCGAGAAAAAGTGTCCAAATTGCGGGGGAAATCTAGATTTTAAGGTCGGCGAGCGCGACGTACGTTGCGAAAGTTGCCGCCGCAAATTCGCGGTCGAGTACGACGCGGATTTAAACGGATTGAGCGAAAAGGCGATGGACGCCCTCAAGGCAGCAGACATTAGTTTGCGCCCGGCACGCAAGATTATGCTCGCAATGATTATTGGCTTCTTTGTGATTGTCGCAATCGCGGTCACTATCTCGATTATCCGAATCAACGCCAGCCGCGCCGACTTCAATAAGAAGGTTGAGCAATCTCAGCAAGAATTCGAAGAGCGAGCACAAGAAATGCTCAATCAGGTCAAACAATAGGAGGTTTTATGAGCAAGACAGTAGTCGTTTATTATTCGGCACAGGAACACACGAAGAAGGTTGCCGAAAAAATCGCCGCTCTGCGCGAAGCGGATTTGTTTGAGATTAAGCCTGCCAAGCCATACGCGGAGGCGGATTTGAATTATATGGATGAGGGCGCCCGCGTGACGCGCGAATACAACAATCCGGCGGAGCGCGATGTTGAATTGGCCACGACCGAGGTGCCGGGCTGGGCGGATTACGATTCCGTAATTCTCTGCTACCCGGTTTGGTGGGGGATTGCCGCTTGGCCAACCAATGCTTTCGTAAAGTCGGTTAGTTGGGAAGGCAAGAAGGTTTTGCCGGTCGCCGTTTCGCATTCTTCGCCAGCGGGCGAGAGCGGCTACTTGCTCGAAGACGATGCCGATGGTGGCGAGTGGCAAGAAGCGGTGCGTATCTACCAGGACGCAACTGATGACGAGATCAAGTCGATATAATTAGACTATGGTTATCCCTGCAATTCTCGCGATGGTCGCGGCAACGTTCTACGCGTTGACGGATTAAAGTAACAGAGATATTGTCGTGGTTATGCTTGGCAGTTTTTTGGTGCCAAATTATTCTGTGGGCTACGGGGTTGGAGTTTGCTCCGTCGCAAGTAGTCGAACCCGATCACCCGGGGGCTTGACGAAAAGTGTTCTAGGCTCCGCAAGAGCTCTCGAGAAAGGAGCACTATGACCGTCCGCGCGAGAGTGTGGCGTGTGGTAGTTACGCTGGACTTGAGTTTAGCGAAGCGTAAAAAAATCTCCCGCCGTTAGGCGGTGAGATTAAACCAACCAGAGCGTAATCCTAGATAGGCGCTCGTTAGAGATATTATAGCATGGATAAATGTAAGTGTGGAGCTAAGTATTTGGATACCGAAGCTCAAAAAAGTTCCTCGCCGGTAGGCTTGGAACTTTAACAACCGAGCAGGGTTTCTAGCGCCCTGCCACTGCGTATATTATAGCATGAAGGCAGTAGCGAAGCGTAAAAAGAGCCGCCGTTAATAAACGGCGAGCCTCTTAAACCCCTGAGCGTAATCCTAGATATTCGCTCGTTAGAGATATTATAGCATGAGAGACAACGAAATAGGCTCCGTTTACACGGAGCCTATTCCCTTTTTATAATCGTAAACCAATTGTTCAGAGTAACTACAGCCCCAACTGTTCCGCGACCACCTTACGCGTCCTCAGCTGCAGTATGGTTCTATTTTAGCACAGATTACTATTTTTGTCAATAGTTATGCAATATTTTTGTTAGTTCCCTTTCGCGCCAACAGATTGAAACTAGGCATAAGGTCTTTACTTTTTTGGAGTTTTGTGATATAATAGAGGTATTATCCAATGAGAGTGTGGAGTCATTATGAGTGGATATTATATAGATTATGCCCCGCTAGCGCCTCAGATTACTTTTACTCAGTATCAAAAGAGGTCGAGCAGGAAATATAATAACGATGACGAATACGAGATTCGCAGAGAGATTTTTGATGCCGCCAAGAAAGACCCCCGCTTTAAGGTCTGGAAAAAGGAGCAGCTGGAAAACTGCCAGAATCATAAATGCCCTTGGTGTAACAATGAAATTACCTTAAAGGGTTCTCACGTGGATCATATTGAGCCCCTACGCTATTATGGCAGCAACCGCTCTTATAATCTTGTAGTTACATGTAAGGACTGCAACAAGAAAAAACTGGCCGACAGATTTGGCTGGAATGCTAGACGCAGGTTTTCTGAAAGAAACAGCAAGCCTTCGCGGTTTAGCAATAACCAATACGATGGAATGCTTGACGATTTAATGGCCGAATACGAAGCCAAGTTTGTGAGGTAATAAGATATGAAAAAGTTAATCATCGCCATTATTGTCGTAGTGTCCACTATTCTTTTTGGTGTATACGCCCTGCCTCCTATAATCGCCGAGAACGCAACGACCACAGAGACCGTCACGAAAGACGTCATTATTCCCTATAATACAGAGTCTACATACGATAATACTTTGCGTGAAGGCGTAACAAAAACCGTCCAGGAAGGTAAAAACGGAAAAGGCACAGCTACCTATGTCTACACGAAAAAAGGTGGCAAAATTCAGAAGAAAACTACTACCGACGAGACCGTGATTGAAGCTCCGATTACTGAGAAAATCATTATCGGAACGAAGAAATATTATACCTGCAGCAACGGTAAGGAATACGACACCGTAGCGGCCAAGGACGAGTGCGAAAAGCGCGTTGCCTGGGAAGAAATGAAGAATAAGGCGCTCAAAGAGTGCCGTGCCGATTCGAGCAAATTCAACTGTTGGTTCGATAATTATCCTGGCACTTATGTTCACTGGTCGTACTATACATACAGTACGCCAAGCTACAACGTGCCGAGCTATACCGTACCGAGCTATACCCCAAGCGTAAGCCCAAGTTTTAGAACTGGTGCAATTTGTAGAGATGGTTGGAGAAGTAGTGCGACCGGCCGCGGTGCGTGTTCGCATCATGGCGGCGTGAGCTATTGGTTATAATAAGTTCTCTTTATATATCATTCGCCCGATAGGTGCTACAATCTTATTATGGACGAAGTGAGTAGGGCCGTAATAAACTTCACGCGCGAACGCGATTGGGATCAGTTTCACTCGCCGGAAAACTTGGCAAAATCTATCACCATAGAATCAGGCGAACTTCTCGAATGTTTTCAGTGGGGCTCAAATTTTGATAAAAAAGAAGTCTGTAGAGAACTCGCCGACGTCATTAACTATGCAATCCTTTTAGCCGACAAGCTTGACGTAAAAATCGAGGATATTGTTATGGAAAAATTAGAGGAAAACTCTAAAAAATACCCAGTAAACAAATCTAAAGGTAATAGCAAAAAATATACGGAATTATAATATGTCAGAAAAATCCTTCCAAATTAGAAATTATTCTTTCGACCAAAAAGCAATTAACAACTTGGCCGTAGAAGATCATTTGGAAGAAAACTGGCCAGTAGTTTATCAGATTTACAATAATCAGCAAATCTACATTGGCGAAACCACGAATCTTAAGAACCGCATGAACCAGCACTTGGCGAATGTTGAGAAATCAAGTCTCAGACATGGATCCGTAAAAGTAGTTTTTGACGAAACATTTAATAAAAGTGCTGCACTAGATTTAGAGTCTTATCTCATTCAATATTTTAGCGGCGACGGAAAGTTCAAGGTCTTAAATTGCAACGACGGCATGTGTGACCGCGATTATTATGATAGAGCCAACTATCGTAAAACTTTCGAAGAAATCTGGAACCGACTTCGCGAACTAAAAATTGCTGATAAAACTATTTCGGAAATCAATAACTCCGAATTGTTCAAGTTTTCACCGTATAAAAACCTGAATTTTGAACAACTGAACGTGGTAACCGAAATTGTACAAAACTTAGACGAGGCTATCACTCATGATACTAAAAGCCTTTCGGTTATTGATGGCGATGCCGGAACTGGCAAAACTATCGTCATTATGTATCTCGCAAAATTATTAGCAGACCTTCAATCTTTTGATAATCAAAACGATGACATTGATGACGAATCTAACTTTAATATCTTCTTTGAGCTGGAACACATTAATCAAAATTTCAAGAACAAAAGTATAGCACTAGTAATCCCACAACCGTCACTATGTGGACGCATCCGCAAAATCTTCGATAAAATTGACCTTGGAAATGCAAATATCAGAATCTTCTCGCCAGTTCAATTTGGCAAATGTGACGATAATTTCGACATCGCATTAGTTGATGAGGCTCATCTTCTCAAAGTTGGCGTGACCGGCACGCTTGGTAAACAAGTCCATGAAATTGACCAGAAGATTTTCGGTAACACCGGCATTCATTCAGAACTAGATTGGATTATGACAAAATCCAAAAACGTCGTCCTAGTCTTTAGCGACCAGCAACGAATTCGTCCAGCCAATATCAACAAGAGCGACATCTTAAAATATGCAGACGAAT
>JAEEGJ010022926.1_pt1 | contig 13179 bp, 13 predicted proteins | sample 8958761 | NCBI WGS metagenome assembly JAEEGJ01 (sample SAMN16246546, study PRJNA631951) | gut metagenome | biome: gut microbiome; feature: rumen; material: RS-attached | host: Bos | place: Iran: Karaj | collected 2018-10
GGCCCCCTTCGAGAATATCCTACTCGTCACGGGCGAGAATCCCGCCAAGGCCGGTGTGCCCTATCTGGCCAAGGCCATTGATATTGCCAAGCGCTATTTCTCGAATATCAAGATAGAGGTGATGCCACTGAAGATGGAGGAATACAAAGAACTGACCCACCACGGCCTCAATGGTGTCATCTGTTTCCAGGAGACCTATAACCGCGATCACTACCAGCTGTACCACCCACGTGGCATGAAGAGCCGCTTTGAGTGGCGTTGCGACGGGTTCGACCGTATGGGTCAGGCCGGTGTCCATTCTATCGGCATGGGCGTACTGATTGGTCTGGAGAAGGAGTGGCGCACGGATGTCACCATGATGGCCCACCACCTGCGCTACCTGCAGAAGCACTACTGGCGCACCAAGTACAGCATCAACTTCCCCCGCATGCGCCCTGCGCAGAACGAAGGATTCCAGCCCAACTGCTTCATGACCGACCGTGAACTGGCGCAGGCCACCTTCGCCATGCGTATCTTCGACCACGACGTGGATATCTCCTACTCTACCCGTGAGCCGGCCTATATCCGCGACAACATGTGCACGCTGGGCGTCACCACCATGTCGGCCGAGAGCCATGTCAATCCCGGCGGCTATCACACCTATCCCCAGGCGCTAGAGCAGTTCACCGTAAGCGACGAGCGCACCGCCAAGGTCATCAATGCCCGCCTCAAGGAACTGGGTCGTGAACCTGTGTGGAAAGACTGGGATGCCTCGTTCGACCTCTTTAAGAAATGCATATGATTATCGTCATCACCCGTCCTGATTTCTTTGCTGGCGAAGCCGAGCGTATCACCGCCCTGCTCACCAGTGGGAAGGCCGACCTGATACATATCCGTAAACCTCAATCCAGCCAGTATGAGGTAGAGCAATTGCTGTGCGACCTGCCGGCAGTGCTCTACCCTCGACTGGTGCTTCACGACCACCATCCCCTGGCGATGAGATACGGACTGAGAGGCGTGCATCTCAACAGACGCAATCCCAATCCGCCGGCAGACTGGACGGGCGCCGTAAGCATCTCATGCCACACGCTCGACGAGCTGGCCGAAGCCAGAAAGCAGTCGTATGCCTATATGAGCCTCAGTCCCATCTTCGACAGCATCTCCAAGCAAGGTTATCATGCCGCATTTACCTGCGAACAGATTGAAGAAGCCCGCCAACAGGGCCTTATTGACGAGCGCGTGATGGCACTGGGGGGTGTCACATTCAGCAAGATAGAAAAAGTTAAACAAATGGGCTTCGGAGGAGCCATGATCCTCGGCGACGCATGGAAATAGTACTCACCATCGCCGGTAGCGACCCGTCGGGCGGTGCCGGCATCCAACAAGACCTCAAGGTCATCACGGCCCATGGCTGCTATGGTGCCACCGTTATCACTGCTCTCACCTCGCAAAACACGCTGGGCGTACAGTCGTCCATGCCCGTACCACCCGACGTCGTAGCCTCACAGTTACACGCCGTCCTCAGCGACCTTCATCTCTCAGCCATCAAGATTGGCATGATACCCGATAAGGCCGTAGCTCAGGTCATAGTTGAAGCATTAAAAGAGGTACATGTGCCCATTATCTACGACCCCGTGATGATATCCACCAGCGGCTATCAGCTCATGTCGTCCGATGCCATCAACTATATCGCAGAGCAGCTTTTCCCCCTCTGCACACTCGTCACCCCCAATCTTCCTGAGGCCGAGCGACTGAAGGAGCAGATAGAGCATCCCTGCACCGCTTTTCTGGTGAAGGGCGGCCATGCCCAGTCCACGCAGATGACAGACCGTCTTATGATGCCCGATGGCACCGTCAGCGAGTTCACCACAGAGAAGATTGCCAGCCGCAACCTCCACGGCACCGGTTGCACCCTGTCATCTGCCATAGCATCAAATATGGCCCTGGGCAACTCATTACCCAAGGCCATATCTCAAGCAAAGGATTTCATCACAGCAGCCATCCGCCGTTCTGCCGACATTTCCATCGGTCACGGCAACGGACCATTACTTGCTTTCTAAACTATCGTCTTTGCTCGGCGCTTGCGACGCTTTTACAAAGGTCGCAGACCGACTAAAAGAACTCCTTAACTCCTTTAACTCCTTAACTCCTTAAATCGGTGTGACAGTCATGGGCGTGAGCACGGCGGCATGCGCTGCCTTCTGGGCAATTACAGCCAGTCCTTTTGCCAGTCCCTTCGGACGCGTCTTCATGCCCACGCAACTCTTTCCCGTGAGTTTCTCAAACCAAGTACAAGCAGCAATATAACGTCCCATCGTCAGGTTCAGATGGTAACCGTCGCGTGTCAGGTCACGATTCACGATATTATCCTTTGTGCTTGCCGTGGCAAGCACCGTGGTTCTAGCGTTCTGTATAGCAGTGCCCGTAGGAATATAAAACTGCAAGTCGAACTGATGGTTACGCATCATCTTCTCCACGGCAGCGGTGATGCTGGAGTACATCACAAACTGGTTATAGTTATACTTCGCAAAACCCTTATGTTCAGAGTCTTCAGCATAGGCCCACGTCTGCTGGAATCCCAGTCGCACTGAGTCTACCGCCAGTGCCTTCACATAGCCAATCATCAGACTTAGTCCCGGCTCATAACTCTCCAGGCGACCAGCATCCTGACTCACCTGTTGCAGGGTAATCACATCCCATGGCTCATCCGTGATAATATCCCGTAGTGTGTATTTTCCCCGGTTCACCTTCTTGCCGTCGGTCACCTTACGATATTCCGTGTTCACCGCCAGCGAACGGGCATCATTCCAATGCCCTATCAGGCTCCATCCGCCTCTATAGGCATTACCTATGACAAAGGTCACGCCGGCCTCCTTACCCAAGTCCCACAGATACTGCTCCACAGCATCCTCAGAGAAAGAATTACCAATGGCCAGCACTCTCAGCGTATCCTTTACCTGCGCGCTCGCGGCCTCAACAATCAATGAAAACAGTAAAAACAAATAAAACTTTTTCATGTCTTCTCTTTATCCTTTTTTCAAACAACGCTGCAAAGGTACTCCAAATTTTCGATTAAGCGAAGACTTTTCGCTAGGAATTCATGATAATCATAGAAAAAAACTCCCAGACTCCTTATATATCCAGTTGGTGACACTGAAGCCCGTATACTGCTTGAAGGCCAGACTGAAGGTGCTGTAGCTACGGTAGCCGCTGCGCCCGGCCAGGAGTTTGGCAGAGACGGGACGGCCGGCAGAAACGGCCTCGCGATAGAGCCCGATGAAATATCGGTAAAAAAAAAACGTTATTATAATGATGCTCCCGAGGATATCGGGAGGTATTTTATTGTTTCATTTTTAATCATTATCAACTATGAACAGAAATTATTTCTGGGGTCTGTTGGCGGCGGTGCTGCTGACGGCGTGTGAGAAAGGGCCCGACGAGTTAGGGGAAGGCATGTCCCCTTCGCCCACGGGACAAGTAACCAACTCGGTGCTGCAAGTGCGCACGCGCGGCACATCGCCTAGCGAAGAGGCAACGGTGGCATACCCCGTGCAAGTGTATGTATTCCAAGGAAGCAAGTGCAAGGCAGTGCAGACCATCGGCGACGAGGGACAGACGCTGAACATCCCGCTGACCGAGGGCACCTACACGGTGTATGCCATCGCAGGGGCCAGCAGTGCCGACTACACGCTGCCCACCAAGAGCGAGGCGACAAACTCATCGCCCATCACCTTGAAGGATGGCCGCACGCTCACCGACCTGATGACGGCCACGGCTACAGCCACACTCGTTGACGGCAGCACCAACACCGTGACGCTGGGTCTGCAACGCAAGACGATGCTCATTCAGAGCGTGGCAATCAAGAAGATACCCACGGCAGCCACGGCCGTCTCTGTGACCATCGCCCCGCTATGGCAGTCGCTCTGCATCGGCGGCATCTATAGCGGCACTACCGGTTCACAGACCATCGCGCTGACTCGTCAGACCGACGGCCGCACATGGACGCTCGGTGGTGACGCCATCCACGTGCTGCCCCCCAGCAGTCAGCCCGCCAGCATCAGTGTGAATATCACCAGTGGCGGCACGACGAAGACCTACACCTATTCTTGCAGCGACCAGCTGGAGGCCGGCTATAAGATCAATATCGACGGTACCTACACCGAGGCCGTGGGCGTGAACCTGACGGGAACGATTACCGGCGCCACCTGGCTGGGCGAGAGGACGATTAGCTTTGAGTTTGATGAGAACGGCAGCAGCGCAGCGGAGAATATCGACAACTCTGACAACATCCCCTCTGTCGGCGACACATACCTAGGCTGCTACGTGCTGGCGGTGGACGACGCGGACGATCATGCCGACGTGACGCTGCTATCGCCGACGGAGCTCGAGTTCTACGACGCTAACGCCACAACCATGCAAGCGAACATTGATGCTGCCTTAGCCACAGTTACCTCTGGCGACATTAGTGGTTGGGAGGTGCCCACCACCGCCGAGGCCAGTCTGATGTATGACGCCCGCGAGGCCATCGGCGACCTGTCCGCCGGCAGTTACCTCTGCCTTGGCGGCACCGGCTACCGCGCCTTCAAGCCTACCGACGCCACCTTCAGTACATCGTCGAGCAACGTAAAGGCCTCGACCGTCCTCCGTCCCGTCGTTACCATCAACATCAACAAGGAATAGAAGATTATGAAGAAATTACTGTTCTTTATTCTCGCCCTGCTATTGGCAGCGTGCGAGAAATCTATTATTGATGAGAAAACGGGAAAGGAAATACCTTCAGAGACCAACGTCATTCTGCACTTTGTACAATTTGAATGGGCGGAGCAGCAGGAGGCATTTACCCGCTCCGCTACCGACATCACCAACCTCTGTTCGCGCCTGAACATCGCCATCTTCGACGCTGAAGGCACGAAGGTGAAGACCGTGGCGCAGAAGGAGGGCGACGCCAGCTACGGCACGGTGGCGCTGAGCCTGGCCGCCGGCACGTACCGCCTGGTGGTCATTGCCCACAACTGCGACGGCTCGGCCACGATAACCTCGACGGAAAAGGTGACGTTCCCCAACAACAAGGTGACCGACACCTTTTTTTATTACGGCACCCTGGTGGTGACCGACGCCCTGCAGTCGTACGACCTCACGCTGACACGCGCCGTGGCGATGTTCCGCCTGGTGCTGACCGACGAGAGCATTCCGGCATCGGTGGCGAAGTTTAAGTTCTATTATCTGGGCGGCTCCTCAACGTTCTCGCCGAAGGACGGCTACGGTTGCGTGAACTCGAAGCAGACAGAGATACGCCCCGTAAGCACCGACGGCATCTACGAGATATACACCCTGCCGCATACCGAGGAGGACGTGCTGACGAAGCTCACCGTGACCGCGCTCGACGCCAACGACAACATCCTGAAGGAGCGCACGTTCGAGAACATCCCCATTATCCGCAACCAGGTGACGCGCTATACTGGCAGTTTTTTCGGTAGCGGCGGAGGCAATTCAACCAACGACGGCACCTTCCGCCTCACCGCCGACCCCGACTGGGACGCCGTCAACGGCTACACCTTTTGACTTGTCCCCTAGCAGCATTGAGGAGCCGAGGATTTTCCGCCTCGGCTCTCGATTTTTTGGGGAATTATAGCGTTGCTTTCAAGAAAAATAAGTACTTTTGTACGCGAAAAGGCTGCAAACACAAACGATATGTACGAACAGATACAGGAAGATGCGATATTTGTGATGCTTTATGCCGTCGTCACAGTGCTGGCGGCGCTGGGCTGTGTTTACCTGCTGTTCCGGCGGGGCAACGCCTTTGCTGCCGACGTCACGCCGCCATTGCGGCTCAAGCGCTGGACGGCAGCGTTCCTGGCGGTCATCGCCTTGGGCCACGTGTGGTACTGGCCGGCCATGGCGTTCTCATCGAGCGAGGCTGTTGAACGGTGGATGCTCATCGGCGGACTGCTCGACTGTCTGCTGACCATCCCCGTGGCCCTTGTCGTCATGCTCTGCATGTTGCAAGACAAACGCCGGCCGCTGTGGCCCGTGTGGGCGGCCGTGGCGCCACTCGTCATCCTGATGGCGTGGAGTGTGGTGACCCGCAGCGATGCCCTAATGCCGTGGATGCAGAGCTATTTCCTGCTGGCAAGCATCGGCTTTATGATATATATGGTGTTCGAGGTGCGACAGTACGGCCGATGGCTGCGCGACAACTATGCCGACCTGGAGCACAAGGAGGTGTGGCAGAGCTTGCTGGTATTGGCGGTCATCATGTTCCTGTTCGTCTATTACGTGACGGGCTACGGCAGCATCACCTACGAATACATCATTCAGGTGAGCGGCCTCTTGCTCATCGGTCATCTGCTGTGGCGCGTGGAGACGCTGGCCGACCTGAGCATCTCGCAGTCTCCGTCGTCCGAAACCATCTCCGATGCCACCTACGAGCAGATCGGTGCCTTGCTCAAGCAGCAGTGTGAGGACACGCAGCTCTACCTGGAGCACGACCTGACGCTCTCGCATCTGGCGCATGCCCTGGGCACCAACCGCACCTACCTCGGCATGTATTTCTCGCGTCAGGGCACCACCTACAACAGCTATATCAACGATCTGCGCATCGACTGTTTCGTCCGTCTCGTCCGTGAGGCCAACGCTGCCCAGCGACCCTTCACTGCCCAGGAACTGGCCGCCCAGAGCGGCTACCGCAGCTACCGCACCTTCAGCGTCGCCTTCAGGGAGCGCAAGGGCCAAAGCGTAAAAGACTGGATCGCCGAGCAAGAGTCCGCCCTCCAATCAAATAAACAATGATTTTGCCGCAAAAACCCTTGCAATATCCGAAAAATGTTGTATCTTTGCCCCCAGAAACATATAAAAAACAACGATTATGACAGCAATAGAACTACGTGAAGAACTGTTCCGCGAGATGAATCCGCTGCTTGATAGCGAAACGGCTATGAAGAAGATCATTGCGTATGTAAAGGGACTGGTTGTAGCCCAGAACAAGAAGTCTGGCGTTGCCGCCCGCAAAGGCTGGGCTGCTGCAGCCAAAAAGGCTCATGCTGCAGGCGAAGACAAACAGGTGACTGTCGACGACTTTGCCGGAGCATGGGCGACGATGGACGACGACATGCTTGATGCCGCGCTGGCCAAGTTCCATAAGGACTGGGGGGGCGAAGGCACTGCGAGAGAGATAGCCGATGAGCTGCGCAGCAGCCGCGAGAATTCACGAACCGTTGAAACCTGGTAAGCCATGCTGACACGAGGAACCTATCTGCTAGACACCTGCATCTGCATCGCACTCATCAAGCAAGACCCCGCCGTGGTGGAGCAAATCCGCCGCGTGGGAGTAAGCGAATGCAAGATTTCCGACCTCACCATCGGCGAACTCTATTTCGGCGCCTACAAGTCGGGCCGTCCGGAGCATTACGACGACGTGATAGAGATTCAGAACCTATTTGAACAGTATTCCACAAGTCATTGCATGCGCGAGTATGGCGACATTCGCTGGCAGCTCGAACGCGCTGGGCAACGCATCGACAGCATGGACCTGATTATCGGTGCCACGGCGCTGCATGAGGATCTCATCCTCGTCACCGACAACGTAAAACACTTCAGCCGCATACCCGGTTTAAGAATTGAGAACTGGATAGACAGAAGCAAAAAATAGAATTTCGAGAGCATTGGCTTCATGTCGCGCTCGTTTATACTCCCTCCGCACAGTTCATGCGGAGGGAGTATTATATCCCTTAGGGGCTGCTCGCCCCTAAAACCTTCGGTGTTTAAGCATGGTATTAGATAAATATGGGGCAATGCCCCATTAAGCAATATATGGCTCGCCCGATAGGGCACAGGCTTTGCGAGCCATACCAAAACTTTTATGGAGAGGGTCTTCCCTCGGAATAAACTAAAGCCCCTATGTAGGGGTTGGGGGGTAGCAGTCTTCTTTGGTTCCTTTTCTTCTGATGTCAGAAGAAATGAACATCTCTTCTGGCTCTTTTTACAAAAGAGCATCTTTCTGGCGGAACAGAAAGAAAATGAATAAACGGGGCTTTGATGCCCCGCCCCCGCGGAGTGGCAGAATTTACAAAAAAAGTGGCAGAATTTACAAAAATTGCATTTTTGGGCCTTTTTGCTTGCAGAAATGGGAGAAATTTTGTATATTTGCCTTGTCTTTTTCAACCTAAGACAATAAGAAAGTGTGCAAAATGAAAAACGAATCTGAGCAACAACTAAAACGCAACAGCGTGGTCTGCCCCAAATGCGGACGGCAGACGTCGTTTGCCTTTCCCGGCGATGCCATCGACGAGGAGGGAGAGAACTACCGGTGCCAGCACTGCGACTGGCCCTTCCATTACAAAGTGGCTATATGATACCATCCAGGCGATAGCTCATCGCTAAAAACCTCAAGCGATCTTTGACTTATTGAGACAAACGGATATTTTCTGGGGGAATTTTTCTAAACACGAATTACCATTAATTATCCATGAATTTTCCATGAATAATAATTATATGAGAAATTATATGGGCGATTAGATGGAAATTATATGTTAAAGAAAGAAGAACTTTCGAGAAATTTGTGTATATTTGCACGCGAAAGCGTGCGAAGCTGCTCACGCTCGGCAAAATGAGCAAGCTCTTTTGCCCTCGCTTAACCGCAGCTTTGTCAGGCAGAAACAAATAAATAACGACGATTATGGCAACGACAACCGCAAGAAGACACACAGCAGAGCCCATCGCAAGGGTTTGGAAGCTGGCCAAGGATTTGAACTACAGCGAGAAGTTGGAGTTGGTGACGATGCTCATCGACAGCGTTAAGCCTAAGAATGCCGACGACTTGACCATGGAGGAGATGCTCGAAGGCTATCCCTACAAGCGCTACACCAAGGCTGAGCTAAACGCCATGCTCGACGAGGCCGAGGCCGAGATTGCAGCAGGAGGAGGAACTCCTCATGAGGAAGTGATGCGCGAGATGGACGAAGAAATTGAGCGCTGGGAGCAGGAAGATCTTAAATTGCAAATGGCTGAGGCAATATGAGAGTTATTTGGCAGGAACCTGCGAAGGTGGGCAGACGTCAGGTTGCCGCCTACATTCGCAAGGAGTTTGGTACTAAGCGGGCCAAGAAGTTCAAGCAGGAGGTTGATGACACAGTTAAACAGCTCATGCGCAGCCCGGGCATCGGGCAGATCGACCCGCTATTTGAGGACCGCCCGCTAGCATATCGCAGCGTCATCATCAATGGCTTGAACAAACTAGTGTACCGCGTCGATGACGATACCATTCACATCGTCGGCTTCTGGGACACCCGCATGGATGAGGAGGACCAGACCACAAGCGTAAAGTAGCGCACAAGACATTCCCCGAATTAAAATATCCGCCGAGACATCGAGAGATGGCTCGGCGGTTTGTATTCACTCCCCTCGCCCTTTGGAGAGGGGTTGGGGGTGAGGCCTTATCCGTTTGGTCTCAGGAATATGAAGTGCCCTGTCGGGCAGATATCGAACAAATCTGAAAAATCTGACAAAAAGAAATTGAAAGATTTGAATAAATTTGAAAGATTTCTCCGACGACAGTCGGACTCAAATAAATTGATGACTCGCCACAGGGCGACGACATAAAAACATAAAGCGATCTTTGACTTACTGAGACAAACGGATATTTTCTGGGGAGATTGTTTTTGTCTAAGGAATTTAGGAACTTAGGAATTTATTTCCTTGATTCCTTGGTTCCTTAGAATAATAAAAAAAGACTCTTCCTTAGTGGGAATGTCGGAAAATTGTTGTATATTTGCACGCGAAAGGCGTGCGAAGCTGCTCACGCTCGGCAAAATGAGCAAGCTCTTTTGCCCTCGCTTAACCGCAGCTTTGTCAGCCAGAAACAAATAAATAACGACGATTATGGCAACAACAACCGCAAGAAGACGACAGGCGCATCCCATGAGCTACTATCGCAACTTGGTGAAGGACATGGACGACAGCCAGAAACTGGAGTTGGTGACGATGCTTATTGACAGCATCAAGCCCGTGAGTACGGCACCGCTGGCCGACATTCCGACAGACGAGGAGTTTGCCGACATGGACAAGGAGCTGTACACACCTGAGGAGGCCTACGAACTGACGATGAAGGACATCAAGGCTATCTACGACGATGCAATAGTATAAGTACTTGTACACCAAGCGCACCGCCGCTAAGATAAGGTCGTTCTACAAGAACGTAGCCAAGAAGTATCGCCACACCTACTCGCTTGAGGACATGGAGCGCAATGTGCGCGACGCTTTCTTCGCCATCTACGCCATCGAGCGCTCGTTGCCGCGCCGCAAACCGACCCTCAGCCGTTGGGCTGGCTACCATATGGCGAACACCGACAAGTGGTACTACGCCTACGTCATCGAGGGCGACACAATCAAGGTGGTCGATGCATGCCACGCACAAAATATGCACGACTGATTTCCCCGACATTCCCCCTACAGAAAATCGCGAGTAAGCGAGAGCAGAAGAGCTTGCTCATTCTGCCGAGCGTGAGCGATTTCGACCAAAGGTCAAAAATATCCGCCGAGACATCGAGAGATGGGCTCGGCGGTTTGTATTCACTCCCCTCGCCCTTTGGAGAGGGGTTGGGGGTGAGGCCTTATCCGTTTGGTCTTCACTTCGAGAAAACATATATATAATTCACTTAATTAATAACATTTTTAAAACTTTAAATTATGAGAAAAAACAAATTATTACTTCTGCTCGCGCTGCTGATAACGGCGGCGACGGGCGCGTGGGCCGACGAAGTAACGTTCTCGGTGGCTGAATTGAAGAATTCTCTTCCCAGTGGCAACACAAACCTCGACATCCCTTACGATTGGACGGTATCGTCTCAACAGCCCAAGGTGACCATCGCAAGGCAGGATGACTTGGATGGCATGGTTAGCGTTAGCACAGTCCTTCCCCTCGGTAAAGATCACAAGATAACTGTTTCCGCACCAACGGGAGGATCGATTGACGGCGTTACGTTTACAACCAACCCCGCAAATCAGGCACAAAATATCAGCGCAAGCACAGGTTCATGCAGTAAAAAAGGAGTATGGTCGCCAGGAGAGGGCGATGTCAATTCCGTGACTTTCACGCCGACTAACAACTTCCGCATCACGGATATTGTGGTGGTCTATTCTCCAGCCGCCTCTGCCCCCTCCGCCGTGGCCAAGCATTTGATTACGGCCACTTACCGCGAACAGACACGCTTGCTGGAGCAGCCGCTGCCCTACGCCACTACCATCGGCGAACTCTTTGAGGCGGTTACGGGTGAACCCTTCAGTAATTTAATCAGCACTATGTCCTCTATGGAAATGCCTCTTACCGGAATCAGCTCCAACAACACCAGCGCCGTCAGCATTGGCGAATTAAACGGCGCAAGCACCCCGGTCACGGTTAATGCCGATGGCAAAGCCACCATCAGTATAAATTTTGGTAGTTATGCTTATGGCATCTTCGTCAGCGTCACCTCCCCCCTCTACGCTTACATGAAGGACGGCGTGAAGGATGCCGACAAGTGGACGGTGAAGGTGGGCGACGGCCAGGCCCAGGCGCTGCCCATCGGCGGACTGAAGGGCGACGGCACGGAGACCGTGACGCTGCAGTACAACGGACGACTGAAGGTGAAGGGCGTGAAGGCTACAAGCGACGCGGCGCCGGCGGCTCCGACTGGCAACATCGTTGACCTCTCGACGCTGGAGGACGACTACGTGGCGCAGGACGGCGACGTGCTGACGGGTGAGACAACATCCTACATAGTGAACATAGCCGCCGGTGCCACGGTGACGCTCGACGGCGTGAACATCAGCTCAGGCAGCTACTGCATCAAGTGCTTGGGCGACGCCACCATCATCCTGAAGGACGGCACGACGAACACGCTGACCAGCACGTCTGACGAATATCCCGCCCTATCGATTGGCGACGCTAATACGACGCTGACCATCCAGGGCTCTACGGGCGTGCTGAACGTCACGAGCGGAGAAAACTGCGCGGGCATAGGCGGCGGTTATGCGAATACCAACCATGCCTGCGGCAATATCACGATTGAGGGCGGCGTCATCACCGCACAGGGTGGCAACAGTGGCGCTGGCATCGGCTCCGATTGTGGTGAAGCAACTTGTGGCGACATCATCATCACGGGCGGAACGATAACTGCTAAAGGTGGCAGCAACGCTGCCGGTATCGGTACTGGTAGTGGTTATTCCTATCCAGTTGTCTGCGGCGCCATCACGATTGCCAACACCGTGACCAAGGTGACCGCCACGAAGGGCACGAATCCTCCCCACAGCATTGGCAAGGGCTTCGGTAGTAAAGCCACCTGCGGCACGGTGACCATCGGCGGCACGAAGTATTGGGAGAACAATGCTGCCGTGAACGGCGGCGACACCTATCTGGCGCAGGACGAGATTGAGTATCCGACGCCGGTAGCTTTTGCTGCTAACGAATACAACGAGGCTTCGTGGGATGGCAGCAAAGTGGTATTCACCAAGAAGACGGCCGCCACGACTCCTACTGCCGTGGCAAACTCAAATACTGCTGTGACATGGAGCGACGGTTGGTACACCGTAGCTGGCGAGGTCACCATCAGTGGTAAAGTTACGCTGGGCGCTGATACGTACCTGATTCTGCAAGACGGCGCTAAGTTGACGATTAACGGACAGCTTAATGCCAACACAAATCAAAAGAATCTGTATATCTATGGCCAGAGGAAAGGTGATGGTAAGTTGAATGTAATTTGCAGTAGTGATGAAGCAATATATGGCAAAATTAACAAAACTGTCGAGATTCATGGCGGAGAGATTACTGCAGAAGGAGAATACGCGGGATTGTCTGCTGGCTATATCAAAGTGTTTAGCGGAAAAATCACTGCTACCTGTGGTAGTGATTATATGGGCATAAACTTCATGAATTCTTGTGATGTCTATGGTGGTGAAATCGAAGCCACAACTAATAATGTTTCATTTGCTTCAGCAGGAATTTCGGATGGTCTTAATGGCGGAACCTTTACAGTTTACGGTGGTAAGGTGAAGGGCACTGGTAATGGAGTTGAAGATGGTACTTATTATGGCTCAGGCTTTAAAGGTAAAGTTAAGTCGGGCACAGCAGGCATCAAGTTCTACTTCAGCGACAACGGTACTGACTGGGATGAAGGCACCTACTATGAAACAGCCACGGCCGCTCCTCAAAAGCGCTACGTCAAGGCG
>JAEEGJ010022927.1_pt1 | contig 13179 bp, 16 predicted proteins | sample 8958761 | NCBI WGS metagenome assembly JAEEGJ01 (sample SAMN16246546, study PRJNA631951) | gut metagenome | biome: gut microbiome; feature: rumen; material: RS-attached | host: Bos | place: Iran: Karaj | collected 2018-10
CTAATGATGTGAACCTACTTAGACAAATCCGTAAAGTCATCAATAATGGTGACATTATGGTTATCTATCCAGAAGCTAGATATTCATTATGTGGCACTAAAGCAATAGTGCCTAAGAGTAACGCCGCTTTAGCAAAAGCCTTTAAAGTCCCATTAGTGACTCTAACAACTCATGGTGACCATATCGTTGAACCTTTCTATAATCCAAAAAGAAGAAAGATTAAAGGATTAGAAGCCACATTAGAATGCATTGCCACTAAAGAAGAAGTGGAAAAACTATCTGTGGATGAATTAGATGCTCGCTTACAAAAAGCTTTAGAGTACGATGATTATGCTTGGTTAAAAGAAAGTGGTATTCTCCTCACTGATAAAGATAGGGCTAAAGGTTTGCACAAAGTCTTATATCAATGTCCACATTGTGGTGCTGAATATGAAATGAGTAGTGAGGGCACTCAAATAAAGTGTAATCACTGTGGTAAAACATATGAAATGGATGAACATGGTGAATTACATGCTCTTGAAGGTGAAACTGAATTCCCACATATCCCTGATTGGTATGAATGGGAAAGAAGTAATGTTAGAAAAGAAGTTAGAGAAGGTAAATATCATTTTGAATGTCCAGTAAGAGTGGACGCTCTTCCTAACGCTAAAGGATATATTGATTTAGGCATGGGCACACTAGTGCATGATAGCAACGGCTTTACCCTAAAAGGTCGATATAAAGATGAAGACTATGAAGTCACCTTGTTAGCGAAAGACCACTATAGTGTCCATATCGAATACGAATATTTAGGTAAATTTGGTGATTGTGTTGATCTTAATACACTCAATGACACCTTCTATGTCTATCCAAAATGTGAGAAGTTCTCCGTCACTAAAATGTCGTTAGCGTGCGAAGAATTATATAAATATCTCAACAATGAAGAGTAATTTTTTTGCCATTTAAGAAAAAACAATTTATAGTATCAATATCAATATGAAACGTTTAGAATCGCAAGAAGACTATTTAGAAAAGATCTTACAAATAAGTAAAGAAAAGGAAAATGTACACGCTATTGATGTAGCGCGTGGCTTATCTTTTTCTAAGCCATCTGTTTCTGTAGCGATGAATAAACTTAAAGACCAAGGCTATATTGAAATCAATAATAAAGGTGAAATCACCTTAACTCCTTCTGGTTTATTAATCGCTGAGAAAACATTAGAGAAACATACAATTATTACTAAATTACTCGTCTCCCTTGGTGTTGATGAAGAAACAGCGATGGAAGATGCTTGTAAAATGGAACATGATATCTCAGATAAAACCTGGGAAGCCATTAAAAGAGCGTACGAAAAGAAGAAATAATTAGTTTATTTACAATAAAGAGATAAGAGTTAGTGAAAACTAACTTTTTTCTTTACATAGACAATTATAAGTATATAATAGTTGCAGTTAGTGAAAACTAACTATAGGAGGACTATTATATGCCAATTGTTATTGCCCCAACTGATACTGAATTAACAATCATCAAAGTACTAGCGGATGAAAAGACTAAAAGACATCTTGAATCTTTAGGAGTGGTGACAAATGGAAAAATCACAGTTATCTCCTCTCGTGGTGGAAATACCATCTGTGTCGTAAAAGGTATTCGTTTAGCGTTCAACCGTGAAACCGCGAGCAAAATTCTAGTAGCGTAGAAGGGGAGGAATTTATGCTTAAAAAACTAGATAAAATAGAAAAAGGCGAGACTGGCCTTGTTAAGAATGTTGAAGGAGACGGCAAAGTTCGTCGTCGTTTATTCGACATGGGTGTTACTCCTGGTGCAAAAGTAACATTAAGAAAGAAAGCACCTTTTGGTGATCCTATCGAAATCACCATTCGTGGTTATGAACTTTCACTTAGAAAAGCGGAAGCCGAGCTAGTCAATATCGAAGTGGAGGATGCTAAGTAATATGAAAAGATTTGCGTTAGCGGGTAATCCTAACTCCGGTAAAACCACATTATTTAACTCCTTAACTGGTGCGACCGCACACGTTGGTAACTGGCCAGGTGTTACAGTCGATAAAAGAGAAGGTACATATCGTAAACTCGATGAACCAATTTACATCGTTGACTTACCAGGTATTTATTCCTTATCCCCATATACTCCAGAAGAAGTTATCTCAAGAAATTACGTCTTAGATGAAAAACCAGATTGCGTTATCAACATCGTAGACGCCACAAACTTAGAAAGAAACTTATATTTAACAACACAAATCTTGGAAATTGATGTTCCAGTGGTCGTGGCCTTAAATATGAGCGACGTCGTGAGAAAAAACGGCGATAAGATTGACGCCAAAGCCTTACAAGAAAAACTTGGTGTTCCAGTTGTTGAAATCTCTGCGTTAAAACAAGAAAACTTAGATGAATTAATGCAAGAAGCTGTTAAAGCAAGTAACAACCAACGTAAAGGCAGCACAATCATTGAAGATAAATCCTTATTACATTTAATTAGTGATGTCCAAATCGCTTTTGAATTAAAAGGTATTGAAAACCCATTATTCCACGCCATCAAGTTAGTGGAAATGGATGAACTTGAAGTCAAGATGCATCCAGAAGCAGTGGAAACTGTTAATAAATTCAAAGCAACATTTAAAAACGATACATTCGGTAGTGACTTTGAAGCTTTAATCGCTGATAACCGCTACGAATATATTGCGAAAAACTATGCTACTGCTTTTGAAAGAGCAAGTGGTTTAGAAAGGAAAGATACATTAACTAAATCTGACAAGATTGATAAAGTTATGACTCATAGAATTTGGGCTCTCCCATTATTCGTGGTTATTATGTTCTTTATCTTCCACGTCACCTTCTCTGAAGACGTCTTATTCTTAAATAGAATCTTTGGCTTAGAAATTACCCACGAAGGTTGGATTAATTACTTCACTGGTATGGGTTATGAAGGCGAACCATTAGGTGGTATCCCATCATTAGGTGTCTGGTTACAAAGCTGGTTTGGTTGGCTCACTGGTAGTTTGATCGACTGGGTTGGCTCATGGATGCCAGCAGGCCAATGGTATACATCCCTTGTTTGTGATGGTATCTTAACTGGTCTTGATGCAGTATTGTCATTCGTCCCACAAATCATGATTCTCTTCTTATTCATTGCAATCTTAGAAGATAGTGGTTATATGGCACGTGTCGCCTTTATCTTAGATAGAGCATTTAGAAAATTTGGTTTATCTGGTAAAGCCTTTATCCCAATGTTAACAGGCTTTGGTTGTAGTGTTCCTGCAATTATGGCCACTAGAACATTAGAAGATGAAAGAGAAAAGAATAGAACCATTAGATTAATGACATGCTTCTCTTGTGGCGCTAAAGCTCCTATTTGGGCTTTATTAGCTGGTATTGGTGCTATGGCAGGTTTTGCGGGTGATATCTTTGTGTTTACCATCTATGTTGGTGGTATTGCTTGTGCGATTATCTTCGCCTTATTCATGAAGTTATTCTCCAAAGACCAATATGTTTCTCCATTCATTATGGAGTTACCTGCTTATCACTTACCACAACCAAGAAACGTTGGTGCTCACCTTTGGGAAAAATTCAAACACTATTTAATTAAAGCTGGTACCATCATTGCCGCTTGTACAATCGTGATTTGGTTCCTTAAATCATTCGGTTGGGAAGAAGGTAAATTTGGTTTACTCTTATTCGAAGAAGCCAACGCTGAAGGCGAAATGGAATGGGTCTTACATATTGATAACTCCATCCTTGCTTACTTAGGTAAAGGCTTAAGATACTTCTTCTATCCTTTAGGACCTCTTGCTGGTGGTTGGACCAATAATACAGATGGCTGGAAATATGTCGTCTCTACATTAACTGGTTTAATTGCTAAAGAAGATGTTGTTGCCACAATGGCAGAACTTGGCTTAGAAGAAGGCACAATTGGCTTATCCTTAGCTGGTGCTTATAGCTTCGCTGTTTATAACTTATTCACTATCCCATGCTTCGCCGCTATCGGTGCAACACATGGTGAACAAAAAGGTAAAGAATTCTGGCTCACCTTATTATGGTGGTTCGCTATGTCCTATGGCTTTGCCTTATTAGTCTACTGGGTCGGTGCCTTATATGAAGTTGCTTGGTGGGGTGGCTTATTAGTAACCCTCGCTTTAGCGGGTGCTGTTACCGGTGCTGGTATCGTTGTCAGCAGACGTCACAAATTAGCATTAGCTAATAACTAATAAAGGAGAATATCGATGTTTAAAGATCCTAGTACAATTTGGATAGAAGTATTAGTTCTAGTAGGGGCTATCTCTTTCGTTGCGCTTGTTCTTGGTCGATATATCTATAAAAAAATACACCATATCCCAACAGGTGATTGTGCTTGCCATCATATCAATAAGAAAAAGATATTAAAGCAATACCATAAAGGAAAACTCTAATATGAATAAATATATTTTAAAAGTATTGGGTATGAGATGTGGCATGTGCGAATTACATGTTGAAGAAGCAATCTCTAAAAACATCAAGGTTAAGAAAGTAAAAGCTAACCGCTACAAGAAAGAAGTGGTGGTCTTCACCGAATTAAACCTTGATAAAGAAGACTTCCTTAAAGTCTTTGAACCAACTGGTTATCAGTTAATGACGTGCGAAAGAATGGCTGCTGTTAAACACTGGTACGGTTGGAGGTAAACATTAATAACAAAATTAAAACCTGGCTATCAAGTCAGGTTTTTTGTTTTCTAATAACTGGTTATTACATCGCGTAAGCGTAATCGAATTCGACAAGTGGTATTCTCGCTTTAGTGCCATAAGGAGTAACTTTGCAAGAAACCTTTCTATCACTCGCTAAAACTTTTTCAAAATCTAATTCATACCAAGGAATATTGATTTCGTTAACACCCGCTTTTTTAACTAGTTGTTTTTTATTGAAGACTGTAATCTTTTGACCACCAACAGTGACCTCAAATGTTATTTTTGTTAAGCTAGTGATTTGATCCGCATATAATCCTGGTCTAATATACATCTTCTTGTATCCAAGTTCTTTTAATTTATCTAAGTCATATGATTTATAAGAATCTTTGAGACTGTATTCATACGAATATGGATTAGAAGAAGAGAACTTTGCTTCAGTTGTAGTATTATCTGCTTGATAGTGGAGGTCCATAATCATCTTTGGCTGTTTGACTTGGACATCGTGTTCGCCTTTTAAAACGCGTTCTGATTCATTAGTGACAAATTTATTATAGATTTCTTCAAAATAATTATATGCCTCTTCTCTATACCAAATATCAGGAAAAACGTCATTTTCAATAAACGGAATGATTTCATATGATAATAGTTTTTCTTGATATTGATTGGTGGCTGTATCAAACGTAGTGAAGCGATAATAATCATCAATACTTGCACCAGGCACGACACCAGTTTCATTAAACTCACTCATGAATTGGCCAATGTTTGCAAAATGCACTCTAAATGAAGTGATTTCTATATCATAGCTAGCGTAAACAGCGGTATCGAAAATGCCAACACCATATTTTCTAAGGAAGTTATTAATCGTGGATTCACTTTGTTTTTCTTGCAATATTTCTGTATAGGCTTTTTCAAAATCCTCGTTATAGCAGGAGTTAATATTAGATTGCCCTAGTTTTTTAAGTGACATAGTTCTGAGACTTAATTTATTAACTTTGAAGGAATAAATATGTGTTTCTCGATTATCAATTAGATAAGCGGCATTACAAAACATCTTTTTAAAATATAATTGAAGAGCTTCATGGTTATGATCCATAAGAGGGACGCAATAAGAGCGCCTGTTAATCACATATGTGCCAAAATAATGAGCAAAATCATCTAAACTTGTTGCCCAAGTTTGATTATAAGACTCAAGTTTGACATCCATATTTGTGGTCTCGGTAGCAATTTCGTTATATGAATCTTCTTTAATTGCTGGTAGTGGTTCATCAATAGGATTGGCCTTATTGAATTGATAAGATAGATAAGCATTTTTACCCACAAAATCTTTGACATCATCAGGTTCATCAACTTTCACTTGCTCATTAGTGACTTCTGGTAATTCTTTATATGCTTTAATGCCATTATTGTTGCAACCCACTAGTAGGAATAGTGAGCATAAGAGTAATCTATTTAATTTCATAATTATTCTCCTTTTTATTCAACGAAATTAAGTCTAAATAAAAATAATGATTAAATCAAAACAAAATAAACATTGTCATATGTTTATAGCAATATAATGACTTTTTTGAATTATTTTGAATTCAATAGAATTGCAAAATAACTAATAAAAAAGCACCAAAGTGGTGCAATAGTTAACAATTGGCTGGGGTGACTGGGATCGAACCAGTGAATGGTGAATTCAGAGTCCACTGCCTTACCGCTTGGCGACACCCCAAATTCAGTTAATTAAAACTGGTCTTCCTGATAAAGACGAACTTCAGTAACACCTGGAACTTCTTCTTGTAAGATGACTTCCACTAAATCTTTGATATCGTTATTCGCGTAAGCGCAGTCTTGGCAAGCGCCATGTAATCTAACATAGACAACACCTTCGACAAAAGAGACGAATTCAACGTCGCCCCCATCTCTTTGTAAGAAATGTCTAATTTTATCTAATGTAGCAACAATAAGTTTTTCGCGGTCGTCTTTCATAACGATAAAGATATTAGCACAAACGAATTAAAATGTTCACTGAAATGATAAAAAATATTTTTATACCTTCTATTATTGCTATAATAGTGGCATGAAACTAAGTCTTGATGAATACGATAAAGTAAAAGCGATAGTGCCTGGTTTATTTCAATTTAATGAAAATGAAATGTTTACCCAAGCCGCTTTAGCGATTACTGATAATGAACTTTATTTATATGATGATAACGCTCCCGCGCAAATCATGGGGGATGTTTATCATTATCCAATTTTAAAAAGAATTAAATTAGATGATATCTCAATGGCGTTAGATGAAAAGATTGTTAGAAACGCCCAATTAGATAATATGGGACGTCTTAATTTCTTAATGGAAGAAACAGAAGAGAATATCCTTTTCTATTATTATTTAAGCGATAAAAAAGACATCGCTGACTTCATTAAAGAACTCGCTGACGCTGGTATTAAAACTAAGAAAAGAAAAGTCGATTTATCCCCAGAAAACTTATAAGACCTCAACAAAGTCATTACTGATTACGAATAAAGGTCTTTTATTTTGTAAATAAATCATATAATCTTTTTGGACGGAGAAATTTATGCCAAAACAAAAATTAACTATCGCCGAACAACTAGCAAAAAGAGAATATAAACAACCATCAAACTTTGTCTGGTTCTTATACGCTGCTTTAGCAAGATCCCCATTCTTCGGCCCAAAATATCACGTTAAATATAAAGTTATTGATGATATTAATAAATATAAAGGTCCCGCTTTTATTATTTGGAATCATCAATCTAGAAGAGACTATTTATTCTTAAAGAATCTTATCGCCCCTCATAAATTTAATATGCTCGCTGGCTATCAAGAATTCTTTAGAAAGAAATTCACTTGGTTATTTAAAAAAGCCCAAGTCATCCCAAAGAAGAACTTCACTAATGACCCAAAGAGCATAAGAGCGATGGATAAAGTCATTAAAGCGGGTGGTACAATTGCCTTCGCTCCAGAAGGAACTTCTTCTATCTTTGGTCATAACCAACCAATCGTTCCTGGTACTGGTAGATTTTTAAAGTACTATCATATTCCAGTTTATTTTATGAAATTAGAAGGTGCTTATCTCACTTCTCATAAAGTTTGTATTGATGACCGTATTGGTAGAGTAAACGCTACTTTATCCTTATTATTTAAACCAGAAGACTTATTAAAAATGTCTCCTGAAGAAATTGATAATAAGATTAATGAAGCTTTCCATCACGATGACTATAAATGGAATAAGACACAACATATCAAATATAAGAGCAAAGGTCGTATTATGACCAATATGCAAGATATGTTATATAAATGTCCAAGATGCGGTCATGAATTTGAAATGGATGCTGCTGGTAAATATATCAGATGTACAAACTGCGGTAATGGTGGTTGTATGGATGATTATTATGACTTCTATCCATTTGATGATACTTGTAAGATCTTTGATACCCCAACTGATTGGGTGGACTGGGAAAGAGTGCAAGTCATTCATGAAATTAGAGACAATAAAGACTTCTACTTAGAAGAAGAAGTCGATATTGGTGAATTGCCAAAATATAAACCAGTTAAAGATAACAAGAAAACATCCATCCCATGTGGTCATGGTAAGATCAGATTTGACCATGATGGTATCCACTTCGATGGTATTAAAAATGGAGAACCATGGCACTTTGATTTGTCATATAGTGTCATCTATTCCCCAATCATTGAAAACGATTTAACTCAATTCGCCCTTGCGGTTAATGAACAAATCTATGATTTTGTTCCAAAAAGACATGTCGTAGGCAAGATAATTCTTGTCACTGAAGAGATGCATAGATTACACTTTAACACATGGAAAAACTTCCCTTGGAACGATTATATGTATGAGGGAACAGAATTGGAGAAAAAGTAATCAATGCGTAGAACATATTGGAAAAGTCCACTTCATATTATTATCTTTGCCATATTTGTTGGTAGTATCGCTTTAGCGGGACTATTTATCTTTATCGCCTGCATTGGCTTATTTGTTAATGGTGTCCCTGCGGAAGGCGAAAGTGAACCAGTTAGTGATTTCTGCTTTAATGGCTGTTTAGTGTCCCTTATCGTGTGGATTTTTACAATTCCAGTCTTTGTCGCTGACTTAGTCATCTATCTAGTTAATAAAAAGAGATTTAATAAGAAAGTCCCAAGTAATGTTGAAGTCTCACTTAACACTGAAAGTGTTGTGCAAGCCGTTGAAAAAACTAAAATCATGACTGAAGGTGGCATGATTGCGGATATCAAAAAAGAAGGGGAAGAAATACCCGCTCCTTTACAATCATTCCCAATCACTAAAGAAAATAAAAGCTTTAAAGTCTCTTTATTCCTTGCTTGGTTCATGATTGGTCGTTCAATGATTTTTATTGCCATCTTGGGCATTGCCCTTTGTTTCTTAATTCATTTATTAATTAATCTCAATAATCCAATTGATGCAGTTGTTCCTGCTTCTATTATGTCAGGCATCATCATTGTGATTGTCATCGGTTTCTTCTTCATCTTAGTTAGCGCGACGCATAGCAACCGTAAAAATGTCAATTCAAGCGATATGTGCATTAATATTTATGAAGATCGCTTTGAAAATTACTACAAGTTTGAAACCATTAGAGAAGGTCTTAAAGGTGAATTAAAATACAAGTTCCCTTATAAGAAAGCTAAAACATTCGAAACTAAAAAGTTCTACGCTGTTAAGAATGTCGTTAATGGTCAAGTCGTCGCTATGTATATGACAAAAGATGAGCTCAGCGAACCGATTGAAATCATTAAACAAAAAATCAAAGAAGCGAATAAGAAAAACTAGATATCTTGGATTTGTTTCCAGTTACTAACAAGGTTAGAGACTAGTTCTCTAGCCTTTTTTATTGTTCTATAAAAGTATAACAATGTATTAACAAACGCTATACAAAATGCTATAATAATTATGATAAAGAAAGGAGGCATTTATATGGCAACAAAAAGCGCGAATGTTGTGGCTAGAGTAGAACCTGATGTTAAAACAAAAGCAGAAGCTATCTTAGCCAATTTAGGGGTGCCCGCTTCTGTGGTTATTAATGCACTTTATCATCAAATCATTTATACGAATGGTCTTCCTTTTTCCATCACCTTGCCTCCGAATGTGCCAGTAATGGAGGATATGAGTGAAGAGGACTTTGACAATATGTTACAAGAGTCCTTAGAAAGAGCCGACAAAGGCGATGGTAGGCCTTCAAAAGTTGTGTTTGATGATATTCGCAAAAAAATCAAATAATGAAGCATTACGACATCATCATCGATCAAAAAGTAGAAAAACACATTGAAAGCATTGCCAAATATATCACTTATGATCTTTGCAACGTACAAGCTGCACTAGTGCTCTTAAATAAGATTGAAAATAGCATTAACAGTTTAAAGAACTTCCCAAATTCTCATCCCTTAGTAGATAGAGAACCTTGGAGAAGTATAGGGGTTAGAAAAGTATATGCAAAATCATATATTATCTATTATCGAGTTAACGAAAACGAAAAAAGAGTTTACGTTTTAGCGATTGTCTATAGTAAACGAGACCAGTTTAGACAGTTGAGTGAAATAGATACCAATTAGATATCTTGGATTTGCTTCCAGTTACTAACGAGGTTAGAGACTAGTTCTCTAGCCTTTTTATCATCTATTTCTTTACTTAAATATTTATGAATAATAATAGCGACTTCTTCCGCTTGTTCTTTAGTACATCCTCTAGTGGTGACTGCGGCAAAGCCAATACGTAAACCGCTTGTTTTACCGGGGGTTAATGTATCATTAGGAATCATATTCTTATTCGTAGTGATACCAATACCTTCTAAAGCTAATTGAGCATCTTTACCAGTAATACCATATGTATCTAAAACATTAACTAAGAATAAGTGGTTATCAGTGCCAGACACTAAAGCCCCTAATTCTGCTAACTTATCAGCGCATGCCTTCGTATTAACTAATACTTGGTTAATATATTCTTTAAATTCAGGTGCTAAAGCTTCTTTAAAGCAAGTGGCTTTACCACCAATAATATGTTCTAATGGTCCACCTTGATAATATGGGAAGATGGCAGAGTTAATCTTTTTAATCATTTCTTCACTGTTTGTGAGAATAAGACCACCTCTAGGACCTCTTAATGTCTTATGAGTGGTGGAAGTGACGACATCAGCGTATGGGACTGGATTAGGATGAAGTCCTGCGGCAATTAAACCAGCGATATGCGCCATATCGACCATGAAGTAAGCACCTACTTTATCAGCGATTTCTTTAAATCTTTTGAAATCAATAGTGTATGGGTATGAAGAGTAGCCCGCCAAGATAAGATTTGGTTTCTCTTCTAAAGCAATCTTTTCAATTGCGTCATAATCTAGATGACCATTACTTAATGGATAATGGACAAATGTATATAAATGGGATGAGAAAGAAACAGGAGAACCATGTGTTAAATGACCACCGTCATTAAGGACTAAAGAAAGAATCTTACCACCATCAGGGAGTAACGCTCTATAAGCAGCAGCGTTAGCTTGTGAACCACTATGTGGTTGGACATTCGCGTATTTACTACCAAATAATTTGCATACTCTTTCAATGGCGATGTTTTCAATCTCATCAACGACTTCACATCCCCCATAATATCTATGTCCTGGGAAACCTTCTGCATATTTATTAGTGAGTATTGAACCACATAATTCACGCACTTCCTTACTCGCATAGTTTTCACTAGCGATAAGTTCAATGCCTCTATTTTGTCTTTCTTGTTCTAGTAAGACTAGTCTATTAATTTCTTTATCCATACCTATACATTTCCTTTGACCATATCTTATCAAAAAATATAAAGAAAAGAACTCTCTTTTAGAAAGTTCTTATTCTATTTAAGAATTAAATCTTATTTTTCCTTTTCTTCAAGGATTTCTTGACGGCGAACTTTGCAGAGTTTTGCTAATTCGCTAAGAGCTTTACGAGCACGGCCAGCGGCGGCTTTGTTGCCTTTTTCAACGAATTTTTCGTTTTCAGCGACGAATGCTTCGTATGCTGCTTTAATTTGTTCTAAAGTTGACATTATAGTTATTATGTTTTCCCTTTCTAACTTTTACTTTATAGAAATCTAAGAAAAATGTGAATTATTTTTGTCAAAAATTGATATTTGCTTTCTTTAAGAAGGCTTTTGTTCTTTCTTCTTTTGGATGATTGAAGAACTCTTTACTATCTCCACTTTCAACAATATATCCTTCATCCATAAATATCACCTTATTAGCGACATTCTTCGCAAAGTTCATTTCATGAGTGACCACGATCATGGTTCTACCTTCATTAGCGAGTTTTTTCATAACTTCTAAGACTTCATTAACCATTTCTGGGTCTAATGCACTAGTGGGTTCATCAAATAGAATAATCTCAGGATCTAAACACAACGCACGTGCAATAGCGACACGTTGCTTTTGTCCACCAGAAAGGGCACGTGGACGATAATTCATTCGATCTTGCATATTTACTTTAGTTAACTCTTTAATTGCTCTCTCTTTGGCTTCTTCGTGATTGCGTTTTAAGACTCTTGTCTGCGCGATAGTGCAGTTTCTTAAAGAATCCATATTGTTAAAGAGATTAAAACTTTGGAAAACCATCGTCATCTTACTACGCATGGTATTTCTTTGCTTTTCATTAATCGCCATTGAAGGATGTTCATTAATGAAAGCTTCATAAGCATCTTTATTAAAGAACTGCTCTTTTCTTGGTCTTTCATTAAGTACTTTTTTATAAATCTTTTTGCATTCTCTAACCTTTTTACGGTTTTCTTTACTTTTAAAGCCTTCAATAATCTTATTTTGATAAATGGCTAAATTATCTTCCGCATCGACGAGTCTAATATCATATTGATCTAATGCTTCATGATACTTAGTGTAGTCCACGAAATCATCCTTACATTTATCAATATTAAAATATGGTTCACCTTTAAAGGATAATAATCCTCTCGTAGGTTCCTCTAATAAGTTTAAACATCTTAAAAATGTCGATTTACCAGAACCACTTGGTCCAATAATGGCGATAACATCGCCCTTATTAACAGTTAGGCTAATATCTTTAAGGACTCTATTTGCCTCAAAGAATTTCGCTAAGTTTTTAACTTCTAAAACTACTTCACTCATGCAAATAATCCTCTTTTAAATCTCGCAAATGGATTAAGAGATATCTTCTTACCATCTAATTTCTTTTCAATCAGTTTTAAAATACCCGCGGCTAATAAAGTTAACACTAAATAGATTAAGGCTAAGATTAAGTATCCTTCTAAGAAAGCATATGAAGCACTAGAAATGACCTTCATACGATAATAAAGTTCAGTAGTGGCGATAACGTTTAAAACAGAAGAGTCTTTAATATTAACGATTAATTCGTTACCAATCGTTGGTAAGGAATTTCTAATCGCTTGAGGTAAAACAATAAAGAATGATGTTTCCGCATTGTTCATGCCTAAGGATCTGGCACCTTCCACTTGACCCATATCCACTCCGTTAAGACCAGATTGGACAATT
>JAEEGJ010022933.1_pt1 | contig 13177 bp, 10 predicted proteins | sample 8958761 | NCBI WGS metagenome assembly JAEEGJ01 (sample SAMN16246546, study PRJNA631951) | gut metagenome | biome: gut microbiome; feature: rumen; material: RS-attached | host: Bos | place: Iran: Karaj | collected 2018-10
CTCTAGCGAAGTATTAAAATATTCTATAAGATGATAATATATACAAATAGGAATCATTCTTTATCCATAATATTATTATCACTAGTGTACATTAGTAACTGGACGTGATTATAAATTGAATAAAGAAGGTTATTTGGTATTTTATGATCTTTTAGATACAGGTTATGAAGCATATGAAAACTCTTATTTTTATTCCTGCTTTTAATGCAGAAAAACATCTTTCAGGTGTATTAGACGATCTATTACTCTTTAAGGATGATTTGTTAATCGTTAATGATGGAAGCTATGACAATACTAATCGAGTAATAGAACAATATGGTATTAGACATATTACCCACCCTAAAAACTTAGGTTTATCAGCCGCGATGAGATCAGGAATTGACTTTGCAATAAAGAATAAATACACACATTTTATCACTTTAGATGCTGACGGTCAACATCCGAGCAGATTAGTTCCCAAATACATTGATGCGCTAAATGATTATGATTTGGTTTTAGCAAATAGATATTTTGAAATTGATGAAATACCCCATTCAAAAATCGGGTCCAATCTATTTGGTTCTGTAATAGTGAAAGATATTTTTCATGTTGTTCTTAAAGATATTTCATGTGGATTTCGGGGATTTAGAATTAATGAATTTGTGCACAATTTAAAGTCTAATGATTTTGGTTTTATTTATGAACATTTATTTCTGAACATAAAAAACAAAATAAATTTTACAACTGTTAATGTTCCAGCAATATATCCCCAAAATACTTTTCTTTCTACACGAGTTGTAGAACTGAATAGTTTTATTGAAAACGTTTTACCATTTTGCGAAGAAACTGAAACATTTTTGAAACTATCTGATTTACATAATTCGATAAATCAAGGACAAGATTTTGTCTATTTTTCCTCTGGTTATGAGTTTTATGGCTTTTATATTCAAAATCATAATTCTTATATAATTCAAACTCCAATTAGTGCTGCTAAAAATTTCTATAATGAAAATTGCGGTTACAAATAAAATGAACCAATGGTTTATCGACAGTTTTTTTAATGTTGATACCCTATTTTTGTCTACACCAAAAGAAATAATAGATGGTTTGGAAAAAAACAAACCAGATGTTTTGATCTTTGGCGATTTTAAAAATAGTTTTAATGATTTTGAATTAGGAGAATTATTAGAAATTATTAAGCGTAACAATATCAACACTCTTTTTTATGGCGGTTGGCAAGGCTTTGGTCTTGGAAACTATGAATCATCATTTTTTGATGAAGATATGTCTTTGAAATTTAGAGCTGATGAATCGCAAATGGTGATTTATAAAATCTCAGCGGCTTCAGAGAATGATATTTTCAGTTTCCCTTTTGATGATTGTCCTGAAATCGCTTTTTATAACAAAGTTGATATTTTGACAAATAATTATAAGGTTGTATTGAATTGGAATGATGGTAAAACATCTCATCCTTTGTTGCTATCGAAGGTGTCAGATTGTAGAAAGCAACTTATTTTATTAACTACCTTTACACCACCTGGAGGGGCAAAACGCCTTGTTTTATGGAATAAATATCCAACATTATGGAAGGAAATGTTAGAATGGTTAGGGGCGGAAATTATAGACTACAAAAAAAACGAAAATAATGTTTTGGTTACTCTACTAAGTAATTACTGGAATGAACAATTAACCCATGAGTATGCAACTCAAGTCTTAGCGACTGAAATGAATTCTTTCGAGGAGGAATTATTATTGTTGATGCGAGATATGTTTGAAAGTCTTAACGATTGGGAAATGTCCTCAATTATTGGAAAAAAGTATTATCAATACAATAGGAAAAAACATGGAGATACAATTCCTACTTTGAAATCACTTGCAGAACAAAATAAAATAGAAGCATATTATCATATTGCGCAAAACAATTATATTGAAGCTTCAAATGATTTTAAAAATGGAGGTAAGGTATGGAATGAAATTGCAAAAAAAAACCATAGTTTAGTGGTTGCAAAAGGTTTTTGCTTTTATTATTCTGGTCTTTCTTCTCTTTATCTTACACTTAATTACCTTAATTCTTCTCCTCGTAAAGCGAAAGATTATTTAGGCAAAGCTTTGCACTTATTTGAATGTGCAGTAGATCTTAATGGACATTCATATTCAATAGTGATGTTAAAATTGTGTAAACTAATCGAGATCGTTTTGACACACATAATAGCAAAAGCTAATATCGTTAAATCTTTTTTAACAGATGTGTTTTTTTTGTCAAATTATAAAAAAGCAATAATTGAATTACAGTACTTATTAAAAGAATATAGTGCTAGTATAAAATATGATCACCCGCCATTTACAATTGATCTTGCTTTAATAGAAAAACAAGATTATAAATGGCATTTCGAAGTAGGGCTTATTAATTATGAACAATTTACAATCTTGAATACTATATCTGTTATTTTAAGAGATGAGTTGTTCAAATTCAAGAAAACAATCAGTAGGAACCTTACAGAAGCTACGAATATTGATAAGTTAATAAATAATGTAGTAGAGAAAACAAGTAAAGGGACCAACGAAACAAAACAAAATATTTATAATATTTATGGAGATGTAATTATTAAAAAAACTAATATACAAACTATAGATGCTAACCAAGTCAATTTGATTGAAAGTTTATCAGAAGAAGGAGTGATTCTTTCGGCAAAAGAAAAAGAAACCATTCAAAATGACTTGATTATTATACGCGAATGTAGTAAAGAAGAGAAAGAGGCTACATCATTAGCTTATGAAGAGATTATTGGAATTGTTGAGAAAAAACTTAAAGACAAATCATTTACACCCAATAATGATGCTATTAACATGATGAATATAAAGAAAATCATTTCAAATCAGGTCAATGTAATTAAAGGAGATAACCTTCAAATAAATAATAATATGGGGAAAAAAACATCACATAAGAAAACCAACTTTTGGAGTTCTGGTTTATTAATTATGGCATTTTACCTAGTGGTAGTACTCTCGGTAGTGGTTTTTAAAATATTGGACATAAGCTATTTATGGTTTCCATTAGTAATAATTGGAACAATATTTTTCTTTACATTATCTGGAGCTTTTGCTTTGAGAGATAGTGAGAAACTATCTCAAAAGAATTTCTTGGAACTTATGGTTATAGTATTTAAAAAACTAATTGTAGTTGGATTATTTTCCAAAGATAATGAAAAAAATCAAGAAAACAATGAAAAGATGTACTAATTGTATTCTACCTACAACTTATCCTAACCTCACTTTTGACAATAATGGGACCTGCCATTTGTGCAATAATATTCCAGATATTAATTATTTGGGTATAGACCGTTTTAAGTCAAAAGTCAATGAGATACATTCTTTATTTCCGGATAGAAATAAAGATTATGACTGTATTTTAGCTTTTAGTGGAGGGATTGATAGTACTTATCTTTTGTATATATTGACAAAAGGTATTGGTTATAAAGTTTTGGCATATACCGTTGATAACGGCTTTATTCCAGACAATACAATAAAAAATATTAAAAATATCACTAAAAACTTGAATGTTGATTTGGTAATTGAATATAGTCCTTTAACTAAATCGAATTTTAGACATGTAATGAATTCTTGGATAAAAAAACCCACTGCACCAATGATAGGATTATTGTGCACAGGTTGTAGGATAGGAATAACAGAAAGATTGATAAATTTCTCAAAACGAAGAAATATTCCACTAATAATCAAAGGAGAAACGCCTTTTGATAAATATCAAACTTATAAATTTGATATAATGAAGAATAATGCAAATAGTAAAAAGTTTTCTTCATTTGTTATAGGACTTTTAAAACAATATTTGAAGAATCCTTATTGGTTGCTAAACCTTCAATATATAAAAACAGAATTCAAAGAGATATATTATCACTATTATAAAAAAATCCAATATAACACAGATAGAGTGGTTATCATAGAACCGTTTTTAACCTATATTAAATGGACGGAAGATGAAGCTATTCGGACTGTTCAGAAACTGAACTGGGAAGAAAACAATACAGTTAATTTCAAATCAAGAAGTGATTGTGATTTGGCAATTTTAAAACTTTTTTTGTATATAGAATTATTAGGATTCAACGATAAAGACGATACATTAAGTGCTATGATTAGACATAAACAAATAGATAGAGCTACAGCATTAAAAAGACTTGAAAAAGAGAACAATATAGATATTCTGAGAATAAGAGATATCTTGGTAAAGTACGGCATAGATTACAGTAAATTTATAATTGCCCTTAATCGAGTAAAAAAACAAGAGTGAACCCTATATTGTCGTTCCCCAGCTGTTACTCATTTAGTATCTTGAAAATACTTTTCATTACAAAAATAATTCTGCTTATCTCAAGATGACCTCTAGTGATTGTATATTAGTAGACGATGTTGACAAAGTCCCAGTCTTACACATCACATAGTGATAATATCACTCATATGATACCGACTGTAGCAAACTAAATGATACTGGTCATTTGTGGAAAAATGCTAGTTATGACGCTCTCAGGAGGCTTTGTGCCTCCTGCCGATAGGCAAACCACCGCAGTGTTTTTATGGTGCTCAGTGCTGCTATCGAGCAGCACCATCTTTATGAATCCATTTTTCGTCATCTTAGAAATAATCATTAACGAATAATTAACGGTCCATTACACGGGCATTAACGTTAAAGAAAAGAGATCGCATCTCTCGGACGCGACCGTATGGAGCAAAATAGTTTTTAAAATTATTTTTCTGTGAAGCGATTTTAAGGCATTAGGATAAGAGGCGCTATCAAGCGCATCTTATCCTAATGCCTCATTTTTCGTCTTTCTTCTTCATGAATCCATTTCTTTCGTCTTCTTTTGAAAGACTTCTTTTTATATTATATAATGTGTACAATACCCCCGAAGTGCTCCCAAATTCACACCCCTAACTATCAATTCGTCGGATTTTATTGTCAAAACGTCCAATATCCTTAGTTTTTCATCGCAGATTTTGGTCAACTCAAAAATAATTTCTATCTTTGCCCCACTAAATAGGCGGATGCGCGAGGTGGTTAATCTACGGATGTGACTAGCTCCAGCGAAGCTATAAGCAATCCCCTATTGACTCCTTCTTTTCTCCTTTTTTAGTGGGAAGAACTTTGATTAAAAAACATTGTAATAGCTGCGACAGCTGGTCTTCACCCTTTAAGGGAGACCAAGAAGGTCTTCCAATACCATCTTACTCACTAGATTGGTTAAAATAGGAGAATTTTCCCGAATATTTTTAAGGGGGTAAGATGGTTTTTATTTCGATTCCCTGATAATATAACTCTTAGCATTTTATAATTTACTCTTGATCCCAGACAAAATAATAATCAATGAAAACTATAATGCTCGTCTTTGGCACAAGACCAGAGGCAATAAAGATGGCTCCGCTTGTGAAGGAGTTCCAGAAGGATACTGAAAACTTCAAGACTGTTGTGTGTGTGACAGGTCAGCATCGTGAAATGCTTGACCAGGTGCTGAAGATTTTTGAGATTACTCCCGATTACGACTTGAACATCATGAAGCAGGGACAGGATCTTTATGATGTGACTGCCCGTGTACTCACGGGTATGCGTGATGTATTCAAGGAGTGCAAGCCCGATGTGGTGTTGGTTCATGGAGATACAACTACCTCGACAGCAGCTGCACTTGCCGCTTTCTATCAGCAGATTCCTGTAGGACACGTAGAGGCAGGACTCCGTACGCACAACATCTACAGCCCATGGCCAGAGGAGATGAACCGCCAGATTACTGGTCGCATCGCCACTTATAATTTCTCCCCCACACCCCTCTCCGAACAGAACCTGAAAGAGGAGAAAGCACATGGTCAGATCTTCGTCACAGGTAACACTGTTATCGATGCCCTTCATATGGTGGTTGACAAGCTGAAGAACGACAAAGCACTTGCAGATGAGCAAATCAAAGTACTTGCTAATGCAGGCTACGACGTAACCCGTCTCGATGGTGGCAAGAAGCTCGTGCTCATCACTGGTCATCGTCGTGAGAACTTCGGTGAAGGTTTCATCAGCATGGTAACGGCAATGAAGGATTTGAGTGAGAAATATCCAGATGTTGACTTCGTCTATCCTATGCACCTCAATCCCAATGTACGTAAGCCCATCCACGAAGTGTTCGGAGAAGACCTTACTCGTCCAAATTTCTTCTTTATCGAACCTCTCCAGTACCTTGAGTTCGTCTATCTGATGGAGAAGAGTACTGTTGTCCTCACCGATTCTGGTGGTATTCAGGAAGAAGCTCCCGGCTTGGGTAAACCCGTGCTGGTGATGAGAAATACCACCGAACGCCCTGAGGCACTCGATGCTGGTACCGTCAAGCTTGTCGGTACCGACCACGACCTCATTGTGAGCGAGGTCTCGCGTCTCCTCGACGACCAAGCCTATTACGACCAGATGAGTCACGCCGTGAATCCCTACGGCGACGGCAAAGCCTGCTCTCGCATTGTCCGGTTACTGAATGGTGAGGATGTGGAAAGATACACATTATGATGCTATTTGTGTAACAAAAAAACAACCCGCACCTCCCACACCTCTTACACCCAATCTGGGTGTCGGAGGTGCGGCGGGTGTAGGATAAAAACTTGTTTAGCTATCATAATACGTGCGCACGCGTGAGAAAAAGCTGACAACTACAGCCCACAAGTATGTTGAGGCTGATGACAAAAATTCTGATGCTGATTTCTGGAATTCTGATGGTCAGAAAAAAAATTCTGATGGTCAGAATTATCCTAATCAGCATCAGAATTCTGCATCGAGTCACGACAGTGAATCCCTACGGCGGCAGCAAAGCCTGCTCCCGCATTTACTGGTTACTGAATGGTGAGGCTTTGGAATAGATATGAAGTGAGTTTGGCGAGGACTGGAACGGACTACAACCGTGAATTGATAAATTGTGATTTCGCGAAATGAATACGTTTTTATTATATATTTTTGGAGGGTTTATTCATTGCCTGCCACCAACAAGATTTTTTTCGTTGAAACGTCTATTGTATAAATTTGCAGGAGTTAAAATTGGTAAGAATGTCAGAATTGCATCATCTGCCAAAATTCTTGGCAGTGGAGATTTGACAATTGGAGACAATACTTGGATTGGGCATGAAGTGATAATATTTTGTTCGGATAAAATATTTATAGGTAAAGATTGCGATATTGCTCCCAGAGTCTATATGGGCAATGGGACACATTCTGTGGAATCTCAAGGAACAAAGGCTGCAGGAAAGGGAATATCTTTACCCATTACTATTGGAGATGGTTGTTGGATTTGTGCAAATTGTACTATTTTACCTTTGACTAAGATAGGTGAATGTAGTATTGTAGCTGCAGGTTCTGTAGTGAAAGGTAAAATTCCTTCAAGGGAACTTTGGGGAGGAATAATTGCCAAGAAAATCCGTAAGTTATAGTCGGATATAGAATTGTTAGATAAATGATTAAGGTCTTTACCGAAAAGCTAAAAAGTAGTCCTTTTCTGAAAGATTCGAGCTGGGCATTGATTGGTAGTGTGCTTGGAAAAGGACTTTCGTTACTTGCTGGAATAGCTGTTGCACGCTATTTGGGTAAAGATGTTTATGGTGAGTATGGGATCATTAAGAACACCCTTTTCCAGATTGCAGTTTTCTCTACACTGGGCTTGGGATATACTGGAACACGGTTTGTTGCCAAATCCATTGTGGCAAGTGAAAACAACACAAGGCAGATAATACGTGCCATTTATACAATTTCCTATATTACAAGCGGACTGCTTGCAGCTCTGACCTTCATATTTTCTGACCAGATTGCTGCTTTAATCAAAGTCCCTGATACGTCGTTGGCCATTAAGTGTACTGCGCTGATTATTGTGGCCAATGCGGTTAATGCTGCTCAAGTAGGTATTCTGTCTGGCTTTAAGGCCTTTCAAACGATAGCCCAGAATAACACTTGGGGAGGCATTGTGACGTTTGTCACCAGTGTGGGATTCACATATCTATGGGGGTTAAACGGATCTTTATTAGCTCTTCTAATCTCAATGGTGTTCAATGCTGTAATCAACAATGTGTCCATCAAATCCCTTACTAAGACAATGCCTATGACTTCTTCAGACAAGTATGAACTGTATAAGGAGTTGATAGGTTTCTCCATACCCATAGCTTTGCAAGAGAGTCTTTATTCATTGGTTGCCTGGAGTATTTCTTTTTTAATTATTGAGTATTCTAATCATGGAGAGTTAGGTCTTTATACAGCGGCAATGCAATGGGCTAACATCGTACTGTTTATACCAGGCGTCCTGAAAAATGTTATATTGTCTTATTTCTCATCATCCCAAAATACGGTATCACTGCGTAATAAGATGATAATGATCAATATAACCGCGACATTTATTCCTTTTGTCTTCATATCCATCTTTGCTACGTGGATTACGTCATTTTATGGTCCGACGTTTGCAGCACTTCCGCTCCTTTTGATGATGTCTTGTTTTGCTTCGATATTCTACAGCGTTGCTGGAGTTGTGTTATATGAATTCATTTCCAATGGTAATACATGGTTGGTATTTTTTGCACGACTGTTTCGTGATGGTTCTATATTAATTCTAAGTGTAATACTTTTGTCAACAAGAATTGTCGATTATCCATCAAGTGCCATTGTTATAATGGTACATACGGCTGTTGGAGTTTTGTTTGCACTTTTTATGGTGGCTTTAGTAAAATATAAATTAGGATGAAACTTTTCAACACACAAAGATATTATCAGGCCAGAGAAATTTGTCATTCAAGTTTTTGAAGTGTTTTCTCTCAATTTGACTAATTAAATTAGATTATGTTTTTAGCATTTACAATACTGTTAATATTGTTAGCAGAACCAATTTTCTTTTCATACCTCAGTTTGAATGACATAGAAGTAGAGTCTGGTATGATGAAATACGAATTTATTGGGATTTTCGCTTTGGCGATGTTTCAACTTTTTCGGTTTCTGATTAAAGATAAATTTAACAGCCATAATAAAAGAGTGTTGTTTGTCTCTATCATAATGGGCTTATTGTATGCATATACAGGTGCTTTTCAATACCAATTGAATGAACGGTATTGGAGTGAGTTTCTTCGGTGGGGTGCCATTTGCATTCCTGCTGTCATAGTCGGAATGAGGCTTGGTTACTCGCGTGATTTTAAATATATCAATTGTTTGATCCCTTACTTTACAATAATTTTAACCATTGTTATAGCGTTGGTATTTAAGAAATTCAATGATTCAATTGAAGAAGGCATCATCCATGATGAATCTGGTTTAAATTATCAAAACATATCCTATTATATGGCATTTTTGTTTGGTTTTAATTCATATTGGCAATTATACGTAGATAAAAAAGCGATATGGATGGGGAGGATATTACAATTGATACTATTTGTTGCCATGCTTGCAGAAGCAATAGTTTGCTTGATGTCAGGCGGACGAGGTGCGGCTATCCTTTTAGGAATCTATGTTGTTTTCGTTTTGTTTCATGTGATAATTATTAACAGAAAACACAGGAAATTAGTTCTTTTAAGTGTGATAGTATTCGCTTATGCCTTTTTTCATTTTGCAGACTATTATAATATGTGGGAAGCAAGTGGGTACGAAAGAATTATGGAAATGACAGACTATGATAATAGATCGAGAGTTTACTTACCTGCGCTAGAAGTAATAAAGCAGACGCAAGCAATGGGTGTCGGACTGGGTGGTGTCTTCTATCAATTGGGTTTTTACTCACATAATATATTTCTTGATTTGATAATTGAGGTGGGTTTTTTAGGAACAATAGTTTTCTGTGTATTCCTATTCAGGCTATGTTATAAGTTGTATCGGTATTGCCATATTAATCCAAACTTCAATTTTTTAGTCGTTCCATTCTTGTACTTTATTACTATGAATATGTTTAGTGGCTATTGGTTTGTTAATCAAGGGTTTTGGTTTGTGGCCTCAACTGTCTTTTCTGTGTCATTGTCTATTCGTAAAACACTTAAAAGTAATTAGTTCCTAATATAGGGTTATCTTGTTTTCGTATGAAAAAGATTTGTTTCATTTTTAATCTTGGCCCACACTATAGATTTCCTATATATAATGAAATGGGTAAGGAACTTGATTGCGATATTTTTTTGGGTGATAAGGTTGATAAACCGTTAAAAACATTTGATTATCCAACTCTTAATGGTTATAAGAAAACGTTAACTAATCATTTTTGTGGAAAGTTCTTTTGGCAGTTCGGATCACTTAAACTACTTTTCCTACCCTATAGATATTATATAATAGGAGGCTCCCCTTATTGTATCAATGATTGGATATTCTTAATAGTAGGTAAATTGCTGAATAAAAAAGTTATTTCTTGGTCGCACGGGTGGAAAAAGGATGGGGGGTGCTTGATGAATTTTGTTAAAAAGCGTTTCTTTTCAATGTTCTATTACTTGATGATTTACGGAGAATATGCCATTGACTTTATGTCTGCACATGGTATAGACAGGCGTAAAATGTTTTGTATAGCAAATTCTTTGGATAGTAAGAGAAATCTGGAGATAAGAAACACATTGAAAGAGTCAGATGTGTTTGTGAATCATTTTGGCAATACTTATCCTGTTGTGATTTTCAGTGGTCGTATTCAAAAGAGCAAAAAGGTAGAATTGTTATTAGAAGCCATTTCTTTGATGAAAAAGTCTGGAACAATAGTTAATGTTGTATTGGTTGGACCTGTTTCTTATGGATATGATATAGACGGAATCGTTGTCAATTATGGGTTGCAAGAGCAAGTATGGTTATATGGTGAATGTTATGATGATGCTACTTTAGCTGAATTGTTTTATAACTCAACAATTTGTGTGTCTCCAGGCTCAATAGGGCTGCTTGCTATACATGCTTTGTCTTTTGGCTGTCCTGTGATAAGTCATGATAATTTTTCCTGTCAAGGTCCAGAGTTTAAATCCATACAAAAAGGAGTTACAGGTGATTTCTTTGAAGAGGACAATGTTGCTGATTTACGGGAGAAAATTGAAGAATGGTGCACAAAGAGTCCTCTGGAAAGGAAAGAAATACGAAAATGTGCATTCGAGGAAATTGATAGGAAATGGAATGTTGACTATCAGATAGGAGTGTTAAAGAAAGTGACGACGTTATAATGAATATTCTGATTAATGCCTCTAATCTGCGAGTGGGAGGTGGACTTCAGGTTGCAGATTCTGTGTGTAGGGAATTACACAAATATCCTGAGCATAATTTTATTGTAGTATATCCCTCTGTGTTGAATGAATGTGCTAATGTAGTTACTCATTATAATAATGTTGAAACCATAAAGTATGATATGCCAATGAGTCTGTTGACAGTTCTTACATGTAGGGATAGAGTGCTTGATAGATTGGTTGAGAATAGAAAGATTGATATTGTTCTTACAATATTTGGACCGTCTCGGTGGAGACCAAAGGTTCCTCATCTTAGTGGTTTTGCTATCTCTCATTTAGTGCTGTCCGATTCACCGTATTGGGATACAATGGCCTTCTGCCAGCGAGTAATTGCAACAATAAGGCTGAAATTGAGAAAATATTCTTTCGATAAGAGTGCCGATTATTATTTTACGGAAAATGCCTTTATTTCAAAACGCTTGACAACGCTTTTCCCTAAAAAACGAATTTACACAGTAACAAACAATGCCAATCAGGTTTTTTATAATGATAATTTATGGGTAAAAAGCGTTAAATTACCTTCATTCAATGGTTTTACCCTTCTGACGGTAGCTGCAAATTATCCGCATAAGAACTTGAAAATCATTTTACCGACTATAGAATATTTGAAGAATCATTATCCGAAGTTTAATTTCCGTTTTGTCCTGACAATCAAAGAAAAAGAACTTGGAGTTATAGATGAAACCAAACGAAAGCATATTGTATTTTTGGGACCTCTGAGAATAAGCCAGTGCCCATATCTTTATGAACAATCGGATGTGATGTTTCTTCCTACTTTGCTTGAATGTTTTAGTGCCAGCTATGCAGAGGCAATGATCATGCATAAGCCAATCTTAACTACAGATTTGGATTTTGCGAAAGGATTATGCGGTGATGCCGCTTTGTATTTTGAAGCTACGTCCCCGGTAAAATTGGGAGAAGCGATATACAGAATGGCTACAGACAGAAAGTTAATAGTACAACTTGTTGAAAACGGGAAAAAACAATTGGAGAAGTTTGACACTTATGAGCAGCGTGCTCGAAAATTAATCACGATAATGGAGGAGATAGTTGCTCAATGAGTAATAAATGTATCACAAAAGGCGATAGCTGCTATGCCAATTGGGCTAAGATTGCTTTTTCAAATGGCGTCATCGGATGATTACTGCCTTGGTAGGAAACAAGATGCTTTTCAATTCGCTGAAATCATTGGCTACTAAACTTTCATAAAATATGGCTTCAGAAAAAGGGAACAAATGCGAAAGCGTCAGAGCAAACTATAAACATATATAATTAGGTAAGATACAATGAAACAAATCATACAAGACCTGAAGAGTGGGGCAACCATTCTTGAGGAAGTTCCTGTGCCGCAGGTGAAGAGCGGATATGTGCTGGTCAAGACTACCCGCACACTGGTGTCGCTTGGTACGGAGCGGATGTTGGTGGAGTTTGGAAAGGCCAACCTCATTGACAAGGCACGCCAACAGCCCGACAAAGTGAAGCAGGTGCTGGACAAGATCAAGACAGACGGACTGCAGCCTACGCTGGAGGCCGTGTTCAACAAATTGGGGCAGCCACTGCCTTTGGGCTATTGTAACGTTGGCCGTGTAGTAGCCGTGGGGCGTGGCGTCACCGAGTTTCAGGTGGGCGACCGCGTGGCCTCGAACGGCAATCATGCCGAGTATGTGTGCGTGCCGCAGAACCTGTGTGCCAAGATTCCCGATGCTGTCAGTGACGACGAGGCTGCCTTTACGGTCATCGGCTCCATAGCCCTTCAGGGCATCCGCAACCTGAACCCCCAGTTGGGTGAAACCATTGTCGTGGTGGGTCTCGGACTGATAGGACTGGTGGCTGCGCAACTGTTGAAGGCCAATGGCTGTAACGTCATTGGAACCGACTTCGACCAGCAAAAGGTGGATATGGCCAGTGCCTTTGGCGTAATGGCTATGAACCCTGGTCAGGGAGTGGACCCTGTCCAGTTTGT
>JAEEGJ010022934.1_pt1 | contig 13177 bp, 7 predicted proteins | sample 8958761 | NCBI WGS metagenome assembly JAEEGJ01 (sample SAMN16246546, study PRJNA631951) | gut metagenome | biome: gut microbiome; feature: rumen; material: RS-attached | host: Bos | place: Iran: Karaj | collected 2018-10
TCCGGACTGACACTTGACGCTCATTCCTACCGTTAATTCGTCTCCGGCCACTGCTGAAACGTCTTCTACTTCAAGCTTATGCCAATTTACCCAGCCTGTTAGATAGGAGCCTCCAAACATTGCTACGGTCTCACCGTTTTTCTTGATATAGAGCTCTACATAATGGTCTCCGGCATCACCGCCCTGGATACTTCCGAAGGCGCTGTAATTTCCGTCTTCCTCAATGGTTACGGTCTGCTCAACCCAGAAATCCTCATCCTCTGATCCGCTCCAGAAGTGGAATGCTTTTTCTCCGGCAAGGGCATCCGCAGCCTTAGTCTGGATATCTGTAGGATTCGAATCCATGCTATAACTAACAGTCCAAGGGGATAATCCATCTTCAAAGCCGGAATTTTCGAGAAGATTTGCATAGCTTACTTTAACGGTAGCATTTACAGTAGCTCCGTCCTTGATTAATCCTTTGACGTTATAATCTCCTCCGGTCCTTGTGTCGACATTATTAATATCCCCTTCATCCCAGAAAACATGTATCTCTCCGTTAAGGGATCTGTCATTATATACTGCATAAACTGTTTCAGGCATCGTAAGTTCACTGCCCTGGCTGATCTCAATTATCACCTCAGGGATCATTTCAATCTTAGGATCGACCTGATTGCCTTCGGTTAAAAACTTGGGATTAAATACCGCAAGCGAATCAAGCACATGGCCTTCATGATCAAAGAATGCCTGATTGTCCCAGGATGAACCGCCGTAGTATTTTCCGGCATCATTAGGATCATAGCTTGCAGAATATTTACTTGCCCAACCTGAGCCTTTCTCGTTCCAGATCTCCTTATTGGAATTTCCGTCGCTTCCGACAGGTATCCATGCGCCTTCCCAGTAAAATACTCCAAGGCCTCCTATCTCTGAAACGCTGTCCATTATATCCCAAACAGAGTTTGCCTGACTCTGAATGCTGCAAGTATATTCTCCTGTAATATCTCCTGCGCTTACGCTGTTTCCGAATCCGTCACCATCTTCATCAGTGTAAGGGAATGAAGTCTCAAGAACGCATACATCTTTTCCGTAAGTAGCCTTAATGGTGTTAAGAGTGTTCTTCATTCCTCTCAATTTACCGTGCCAGAAAGGATAATAAGAAATTCCAAAAATATCATAATCGATCTCGTTCTCAGAAAGCCTAAGTGCCTTCTTGGTTATCATGATGACATCGTCAACTTCCGTATAGTGAACGGCAATCTTGATATCTTTTCCTTTTTCCTTAGAAACATCCCTAACAGCTTTTGAAGCCTGTTTTAAGAGATCCATGATGTTCTCTTCTTTTGTTTCTCCCGCAAGACCGTTATTGATCTCATTACCGATCTGGACCATTCCAACATCTGCTCCCGCATCAAGGATGGTTTTAAGGCTTTCTACGGTATAGTCATAAAGTGCCTGAGCCTTTGAATCAATATCCATTCCTTTCCAAGCCTTGGGACACATCTGCTTTTTTGGATCTGCCCAAAAATCGGAGTAATGGAAGTCCACATTAAGCTTCATTCCGTACTCTGCCGCGCGCTTACCAATCTCGGCAGCGGCATTTGCATCATTATTTCCTCCGCCGTATCCATGACCATCGGCGTCATAGGGATCATTCCAGACACGGACTCTTATATAGTTGACTCCGTTATCCGAAAGGATTTTGAAAAGATCTTCCTCTTCACCATTGGCATTGTAGTATTTAACACCACTGGCTTCCTCTACAAGAATACTTGAAATATCCATTCCCCTTATGGAAGTGTCATCGTAATTTGCGATGGGCGCAATATAGATGCTTGGGTTCTCTATTGGCGCAGGCTCGGCTTTTGCAGTATCCTTTCCACAACCTGTTAATGAAGCTGTAACCATTGTCAATGCTGCCGCAAAAGCAATTAAACGCTTGCCGATTCTTTTAGATTTATTTTTGTTTACCATATCATTTTCTCCTAAAAGAAAGTTAAATATACAATCCAAAAAAACTATATCATTTTTGCGCAACCGTTTCCACAAGCATATTTACAGTATTTCTTTCCATTTCTGTACCAATTGCATAAAAGAAAAATAAAAAAATGCAAAAAAAAGGCGTATTCCTTTCGGAATACGCCCTGTAATAGTTATGTTAAATATTATCTATTCTCCTGTACATACAGGTTTACTCTGCTCTGGATGATCTTTGCGGTATCATCTACGCTCTTTGCGCCTTCGAAGAAACCTGCGGTCTCTTCCTCGATGATCTTCTCGATCTCACCCTTGTCGTTTGATTCTATCTTTGCGTTTGCCAACATGTCAAAGAATATATCAATATCTTCCTGAGTAGCGTAGTGATAATCATAAATTTCACCATTTCCCCAGCCAACAGAAGAACCGGTCTTTGCGCCCTTTCCTTCAAGTTCCTTATCAACAAGCTTCTGGAGCTCATTTTTATTTGTAGGAAGCTGATACATATTATTTCCGGCAGGCTGTGACAATACAAACTCGACAAACTCCCAAGCTGCATCTTTATTTGCTGATGCTGTGCAGATTCCGTAAGAGCTTTCAGGTTCAATATAAGCTCTTGATTCGCCTTCTACAGAAGGATAGCCAACAATAGTGGCATTTCCGGCAAAAAGGTAATCCCTATAGAGCTGTATCTCCTCGAGGCCGTCGATCCATCCGCTTTCACAAAGAATCTTTCCGTTGGCAATTTTCTCAGTCTCTGAGGTTGTATCTCCCTCAACAGCTTCCCAGTCAATCTCTTTGGGATATGTTGCAACATATTCAAGGATCTTCTTAAATACATCTGTGTCAAACTTACACTCACCGGTCTCCCAGTTTACAAAATAATCCATGTTGCTGTAGAGACAAATATCCATGATTTCCATTCTGGATGCATAGTCAGACAAAGTTCCTTCAGGATGTGCCTTATCAAAATCGATCATCTCATCAACGGTCCAGCTGTTTTTATCTCCCCAGGTCTTGGAGCTTACGAAAAAGGTTCTTAAGCTGAAGGAATAAGGTATTGCCACAAGGATATCGTTTGTTCTGAATTTCTGAACAATATTCTGTTCAAAATCATCAAGGCTGATCACTGAAGAGTTTTCAAGATAGGGAGTCAGATCCACAAACATTCCCTGCTTTGCATACTCTACGAAATTAAGATTTTCAAGATTGATAAGATCCGGAGCATTGGTTCCGCTTGTAAGATCGTTCACCATTCTCTTCTTAGCATCTTCAATATCTGAATCCTGATTCTCCCAATCATAATAAGACTTCATGTTAAGGTGAATACCGGGATGAGTCTTATTAAACTCAATGATCATCTGCTGAAGGTCGTAGTCCTCATAAAGCGAAGCAACAACAAGTTCAGTGCGGTCTCCCACCTCTGATCTGTTCTTTTCGGTAACACGGATTATCTCAAGGCGGGCAGGGTCAGCGTTATAGTTCATGTTAAGGATCACATAACTTCCATCTGCATCTTTATTAACAGAAATTATGTTTCCTGCGCTCATGTCCGCATCTGTAAATTTAAAGATCTCGCTAAGTTCTTTCTTGGAAAGACTGTACTCATATACTTTCTCGTAATCTGCTAAAACGATATTATCATCGTCGCCTTCGACCTTTCCGATGGAATTAATGCTATCATTGGGAAGATTCTGAAACTCATTTCCAAAGGTCAGATTAACAGGATCAAATTCCGCAAGATGAGTAGTCCAGTTGCTGTCATAGGTAGAAACAAGAAGTTTTCCCGTGCTTGTAACAAACGTGCTTGAAACCTGCTGAATATCAAGGGGAGCAGCTCCAAGTTGTTCGCCATCAGATGTATATGATAAAACACCATAGCCGGTAACATCTTCTTTATACTCTGCAACAAAGATAACCACCTTATCTCCAACGGTTACAACACTCTGAGGATATGTTCTGTCGCTGTTAAACAGAGAGCTAAGATCAAATTCAAAGTTTTTTAAAATAGTTCCTTCCTTATCAAGGAAAGCGATCAGGTATTTATTTCCGTATTCCTGAGATGCCTCATCGTACCAGTACTGATTTGCGATCGTAACGATGTTTCCATCTTCGAAAATGTCAAAATAATTTACATTTACGCCGTGGCTGGCAGTCTCCTTATACTTTTCAGGGATATAATCTGTTGCATCCGCATACTCGCTGAATGCGCTAAAGATACTGATCTCATTGACAAGTTTACCGGTTGACAGATCAAATTCGCATAAAAAACTGTCTTCGATGTTGTCCTTTTTGGTATTCATAACAGTTTTTGTCATATAAACACTGTTACCCTTGACTTTGGCGCCCCACGAATCGTAGGAAACAAAGTCGGTTTCCATAATATCAAGGCTTGTGTACTCCGGAATAAAAACAGTCTCGGATAGTTCAGCGGTGCTGTTATTGGTACCTGGCTCATCCTTTCCACCGATATTTCCACATACCGCTAAAAGCGAGGCTGCCATTACACCGACCAAAGCAGCCGACAAAATGGACTTAAGTTTCTTGGTTACAATTCCCTTTTTCATTTTTATCTCCTCATCTATTATTAACCATTGTTTACTACTGCAAATTCCAAAATGACTTTGAAAAGATCTCCGTCAATTGCAATATCCATGGTTCCGTTCTGTAATGAAGTAAGACTAGATGCGATGGAAAGTCCGAGGCCGTTCCCTTCTGCGCCCTCCCTGGACTTATCACCTCGCACGAAACGTGCCATGAGTTCTTCGGGGGAAACATCAAGTTCCTTTGCAGAAGTGTTCTTGAATACGATACGGCATTTGCCGTTGTCCTCCTCAAGACTCATGTACACTCTCGTTCCGGGCTGGGCGTATTTGCAGATGTTGCTGAAAAGATTATCAAACACTCTCCACATACGTCTGGGATCCGCCATGATAACCAGGTCTGAATCGGCATTCTTGGTTATTAGCTCCAGCCTCTGATCCCTTAATTTGTCTTCAAACTCCCCCGCCGCTTGGTTAAGAAGCATAGCTGCTTTGCACGGCTCCAGCTTAACATCCAATGCTCCCGATTGAGCCTTGGATACTTCGATAAGATCCTCAAGAAGTCTCTTAAGACGCGTACTCTGGCGTCCCAAGACTTCGGCATATTCTTTTATATTCTCGTTCTCGCATTCCTGTTTAGAAATAAGGTCTGCGTAATTGATAATGGAAGTAAGGGGTGTCTTTATATCATGAGAAACATTGGTTATAAGCGCAGACTGAGTCTTTTCGCTTGCAAGTCTCTTCTCATTGGAGAGAACAATTCCTCCTGATATCTTTTCCAAGTTTTTAGCATGTTCCTTAAAAATAGGAAACATGAATTTTGTATTTAATTCTTTTGATAAATCACCATTGGCAAGTTCTTTTGTCTTGTTTCTAAGTTTGTTATAAACAACGGATATATAGACAATAAACGCAAGTACAGCAAATGTCATAAACCAGAACAATATCCAACCGAAAGCGCTAAACCAATCGTCAAGGATACAAACAACACTGATTGCAAAAATCACCCAGGTCAAAATATATCCAAGTACCATCTGCCAAATAGCGGGCATTGCCTTAAACATCTGAGCAAGTGCTTTACCGAGAGCGGTAAAAGCTTTTCCAAGGCCGATAAGAATAAGTCTAAGCAAACTGCTCTTCCAAAGATAACCGGTCTTAACCCTAATGGCAAACCATACGCACCAGAAAAGGAAATAAATCTCAGCCGCAACAAGAAGCAAGAATACCAACAGCATTTCCAGAAGATTTGCTCCGTGAATATTACCGAGAACAAGGAGGACAAACGCTCCTATTCCGGCAACAACCGCAAGGTTAATCTCAAATGGAATATATGATTCAAATACGGGCTTGGGAACCGTGCTTCCTTTTGCATATCCGGCGCTTGAAAGCAGAGCCACAAATATAAGTATCCAAAGGATAAGGCAAACCGCACCAATAACATAGACTGCAAATCTTAAGTCATAGCAAAACTTAATGCAATAATATAATGTCCTGTAATTGTCTCTTTCCGTTAACTGGTTGGTAAGCGCAATTTTACAGATATATCCGTCTTCGTCATTCCAGTAACAGTACTCATATGTAAATAAGGCGTCATCTGCAAGTTCTGAATTTCCGAACTCCCAAAGAACTTTTTTATTACCGGATTCAAGAGGCTGTACTACATTTGCATAAGCCACATTGCTGGTAGCGCAGTAATTATCATTTCTCGAATAATCCTCAGCCAAAACATTTCCGATTAAAAACATGGAGTCCTCGGAAAAAATTTGGCTATATGCGTCGTTTATAATCCTGTAACGGGAAGTGTTGTAAAATCCTGCTTCCTCCATGGCGATGGCACCGATAAAGCAGAAAGCAATTATGATAGCAAGAACTGTCTCAGCTACAAACCACCATACCTTGGACCAGAATCCGAATTTACAAGGCTTTTTACTTTTATCAACCTCCATGATCTTTTCTTCCATTAATTACCCCTCCAAAATGTATCCCTGGCCGAATACAACTTTAATGTATCTTGGTTCTGCGGGATCTATCTCAATCTTTTCACGAATATGTCTGATGTGAACAGCGATGGTCTTCTCGCTGGAAAGTGGATCCTCGTGCCAAACTGCTTTGTAAATATCAGCGGGAGAATATGTTCTTCCTTTGTTGACCATCAGAAACTTAAGTATCTCGAATTCCTTCGGCGTGAGAGTTACAGGTCTTCCATCGGCGATAACTGTTCTTGTCTCATTGTTAAGTTCAAGTCCGCCAACAACTATCTCGGATTTTCCTCCCATGAGATCTGCGCCAAGCCTTTTGTATCTTCTTATCATGGCTCCGACTCTCGCAATAACCTCTGCAGGATTGAAAGGCTTTGTGATGTAGTCATCAGCACCAACGTTTAATCCGAGAACCTTGTCACTGTCCTCACTCTTTGCCGTAAGTAAGATAATGGGAACATTGGAAAATTCTCTTATCTTGACCATTGCTTCAATTCCGTCCATAACAGGCATCATTATGTCAAGAAGGATAAGACTGATCTCATTGTCCTTTAAGATCTCAATAGCCTCTCTTCCGTTGTATGCTTCAAAAATTGTGTATTCGGGATTTGAAAGATAGATCTTGAGTGCGTTAACAATATCTTTGTCATCATCGCAAATAAGAATGTTTTCCATGTTCTCTCCTAATAAGCAGTGCACTGCTAAATGAAAAACCCAATAGTGAATCTCAATTTATTTCATGAAATAAAATGTGGCAGGTGTTTTCCTAACCACCTACCACATAATACCACACTAATTGTTTAAGATAATAGTACCCACCGGTTAAGATTTGTTAATAAGTTCTACGAATTTTCTTAAACAAATCGGGAAACTCAATCAAACTGATTGGGATCCTGTCCGGCCTCTTTTCTGATCTTTTTCATGTGCTCACGGATTTTTACTTCATAGCCCTGTCCGTCAGGCTTATAGAATTCACGTCCGTTAAGCTCATAAGGTAAGTACTGCTGCTTTGCATAATGGTTAGGATAATCATGTGAATACTGATATCCCGTACCATGGCCAAGCTTTGTGGCACTCTTGTAATGCGCATCCTGAAGATGCGGTGGGATAGGTAAATTTCCCGAATTCTGTACTTCACTCATAGCCTCATCAATCGCTCCATAAGCTGCATTGGATTTTGGCGCTGTAGCCACATATGTAGCCGCCTGTGAAAGAATTATCCTTGCCTCCGGCATTCCGATGCGTTCAACCGCCATACAGGCATTGGTAGCAACAACCAAAGCCTGAGGATCCGCGTTTCCCACATCCTCTGCCGCACATATCATGATCCTTCTTGCGATGAACTTTATATCCTCTCCGGCATAAAGCATTCTTGCAAGATAATAAACTGCTGCGTCGGGGTCCGATCCTCTCATGCTCTTAATAAAAGCCGAGATGGTATCGTAATGATTGTCCCCGTCCTTATCATATCTTACTGCCCTCTTCTGGATACATTCCTGGGCAACCTCAAGAGTAATATGAATAAGTCCATCGTCGCTTCGTGGGGTTGACATGACGCCAAGTTCCACGGCATTTAATGCATGTCTTGCGTCTCCTCCTGCGATATCAGCAAGGAAGCTTACTGCGTCATCATCGATAACAGCTTTGTAGGCTCCCATGCCACGCTCTGTATCCGTAACGGCTTTTCTTATAAGAGACTCGATATCTTCCTTTGGAATAGGCTTTAGTTCAAAGATTATGGATCTTGAAACAAGCGCCCCGTTTACTTCAAAATAAGGATTCTCGGTTGTGGCTCCAATAAGAATAAGAGTTCCGTCTTCCACAAAAGGAAGAAGATAATCCTGCTGGCTTTTGTTAAACCGGTGTATCTCGTCGATAAAGAGAATGGTTCTCTTCCCGTTCATTCCAAGAAGAGTCTTAGCCTTATTTACCACTTCCTCCATATCCTTCTTACCGGCTATGGTTGCGTTTATCTGAGTAAACTCTGCACTGGTGGTTCCGGCGATGACTCTTGCCAAAGTAGTCTTACCTGTTCCTGGCGGTCCGTAAAAGATAAGAGAGCTTAGCTTATCCGCTTTGATCGCCCTGTAAAGCAATTTGTCCTCAGCGAGGATATGCTTCTGTCCCACCACTTCATCAATGGTCCTTGGACGCATACGGGCTGCCAATGGTGATTCTTTTTCTTTTGTACTTGAGCTCATCATCTCAAATAAGTTTAACTGGTCCATAATTATATCTAAACTAAAATCTTACTGTCGTAAACCGTTGGTTACAGTTCTCGTACAAGCTCTGCGAATCTGTCTCCGCGGTGTTCAAAGTTTTTAAAGTAACCGTAGGATGCTGCTGCGGGTGAAAGTACGCATCCGCTTCCTTCGGGAGTAATCTCCGCTGCCTTCTTAACTGCAAGTGCAAGATCGTTTACATAGATGATCTTTCTGTCTGCCGCGGCGTTTCTGAAGGTACGATATTCATAGAAAAATTCATCGCATATCCTTCTTCCGGATTCGTACATGCAGATATAATTGAACTCTCCGTGTTCTGCCATAAACTCTTCGATAAGGTCGTAAGAGATTCCTCTGTCCATTCCTCCGATAAGGATTGTCTTAACTCCCGGGATACTGGTCAATGCTCCGACTGCAGCCTCCGGGATGGTAGAGATTGAATCGTCATACCAATCGATTCCTTTATAATTTCCGATATGCTGAAGTCTGTGAGGAAGTCCGTTAAAGCTTGCAAGGCTTGCTGTAATATCTTCGTCCTTGCATCCGAATACTTCCTTTGCAACTCGCCTTACGAAGGTTGCATTTAACTGGTTATGCTCACCAAATACCTTTAAGGGTACTTCTTTAACCTCACCTTCGGTTACTACCTCGGTCTTGGCAGGAGTATTAACCTCCGGAACATTTTCTCCCTTAAAGAAGAAGTCTCCTTCCTTCTGGAAGGTTGCGATATGACTCTTGGCGGTAAAGTATGCTTCCATCGTATGATAGTAATCAAGATGGTCCTCAAAGAGATTTAAAAATACAGCTACATGAGGTGAATACTTTGTATGCTTCATCTGATGACATGAAAGTTCAAACACTATGATGGTATCCTCTGTGATCTGGTCGCAATAATCAAAACAGGGAAGTCCAATGTTTCCCATAAGAAGAACCTTTTTTCCGGAGCACTCTGAAAGCACATGTGCCATCATTGAGGAAGTGGTGCTCTTTCCTTTGGTTCCTGTTATACCTACCACCTGATCACGGTACTGTCCTAAAAACAGTTCGGTCTGTGATGTGTATTTTTTCTTATTGATGGGCTCGTAGTCATGCATTACGATTCCGGGGCTCTTGATGATGAGGTCGTATTCGCTCTCGATTATGTCCTCGATCTTTCCCTCGAAAACTGTAAGTGACTTGGGCTCACAATATTCCTTAATGTACTTCTCTGATGCTTTTCCTTCTCTCCCGTATCCCCAAATAAGAACTCTCTTATCTTTAATGGTATCTTTGATCAAATTGTTCATTTCTACGTCCTAACTCTTTTTCTCCATCAAATTCTTTAACGCTTTCTTATAACCATCGGGTACGCTATTTTCATCGTTCCACTCTGCAAGCATCTCGTCTATGTCGTATGTGATCTTAGAAATCTGCTCACTGTATCTGTCAGTAAGAAGGCTCTTTCCTCCCCTGTCCTTAAATCTCTTAAGGCATGCCAAAACTTCACGTCTTGTTCCAACACATTCAAAGGGCTTGTTCTCCTCAATTCCCGCAAGTTCTCTGAAGTCAAGATCAAGACTTTCTTTATCAAGAAGTTTTTCGCCAAAAATATTAACAAGATCCTCTTCCTTTATGAAAGGCGAAAGGATGATGTAAACAAATAAACACTTAGGGCAATTACAGCACCAAATGCCCTGTTTGCTTCCTCTGTTACAGCTTCTGAATACCTTATGGTACTGCTTGGCATCGGCAAAAAGCCATGCGATCTGAAGCTCGGTAAGAGGTCTTAACAAACTGAAATAATGGATGTCCGAATCGGTAAGGCTCTTAAAATACTCCTCAAAGTCCTTTTCAAATTCAAATGATTTTGAATACTGATGATTAACAAATGAATCCTTAACCGTTGACTCGTTGGCACTGTTTTCGTTTGACAGAGTGATGTTCTGTCTTCCTGTCAAATACGCGGAAATGACTGCAGAAAAGGCAACTACTGCAGAGAAAGGAATATGACCGTTCATGTATCCCTTTTCATTCATCTCAAGGATCTTTTTATCAAGGATCCTCTTTACCGCGTAATCCCCTGCTTTATAATCGCAGACATCGATAACGTTTTTTGTGGTCTCATTTCCGTTGATGGAATATGTAATAATGGGCTGTCCTTTTAATACCTCAAGGCTGACTACGGAATCCTTTCCGCCACCAATTGGCACAAGAGCGCCCTCATATTTTCTGTTGTCGTGATAAGTCTTTAAAGCTTCTTCCTTGACTTCAAACTTAACAAGTTCTTCCGGCTCGATATATTCGATACCGTTGATATAAAGGAATTCTCCCAGTCCGTTACGATATAATTTCTGCCACCATTTTTGCTGCCACTCATTCAGACTTCCGCAGGAAATCTTTGCGGTCTTGGGGCAGGTGATCTTGTAATAGCTGATGGTCTCAACCATACCGAGGTTAAAGATCATTTGATCTAAGATCTCGTCTTTTAAAAGTTCCTCTTCGGAAAAAGGACAAAGCTCTGTAATGGGGAACTTCCACTTTGATACAAAACTTTCAAGTCCCTCTATCTCAAAGAAAAATTTGCAGACAAGGTAACCGTCTTCGATAGACTTTTCATAATTTTTATAATCAAAGAATTTAAACTTTTCTCTTAATTCTCTAAACTGCTCTCCGGCCATTTTAACCTCAAATTCTAATCTATTGATTCAGATCTGATCCGTTATTTATAAGACTTACTTTCCTTTGAACTGATTTGACGATTCATCGTATCTGTATCCCGCTCTGTCGAGGATATCACTGATTTCTGATACGCTCTCATCAAGGTCATCGCAAAGGTCTTCAAGATTAGAATATCTGTCTCTTAATTTCATATTCACCATGCTTAAAAGCATGTTTGGTTCCTTAGGTAACATAGTCTAAACCTCTTATACTGCGAACTGACTGTTGTAAAGGTTTGCATAGAAGCCACCTTTTGCAAGAAGGCTCTCGTGGTTGCCCTGCTCGATGATGTTTCCATCCTTCATAACAAGGATCACATCCGCTTCCTTAATAGTAGAAAGTCTGTGAGCAACGATAAAGCTTGTTCTTCCCTGCATCATCTTTGCAAAGGCTTTCTGGATCCTGATCTCGGTACGTGTATCAATAGAGCTTGTAGCTTCGTCAAGAATAAGCATGGGAGGAAGGCAAAGCATAACTCTGGTAATGCAAAGAAGCTGCTTCTGTCCCTGACTCAGCATTCCGCCGTCTTCTCCGATAACGGTATCATAACCATTGGGTAGACGTTTGATAAAGCTGTGGGAGTGAGCTGCCTTAGCCGCAGCTATGATCTCCTCATCCGTAGCATCGGGCTTACCCATGCAGATGTTTTCTCTTATGGTACCTGCTTTTAGCCATGTATCCTGAAGCACCATTCCGTAGCTTCCGCGAAGGCTGTCTCTTGTAACATTCCTGATGTCGTTACCCTCAACCTTAATAGCTCCATCACGTACATCATAGAATCTCATGAGGAGGTTGATAACCGTTGTCTTACCGCATCCGGTAGGACCAACGATGGCAACTCTCTGACCGGGCTTAACATCAAGACTGAAGTCTCTGATAAGAGGCTTATCTTCAACATATCTGAACTCTACGTTCTCAAGGCTTACGTTTCCACTAACGTTCTCAATAACAGTTGCGTCCTCTGCATCGGGAATCTGAGGCTCAGCTTCGATAAATGCAAAGATCCTTGATGCGCAGACAATAGCATTCTGAAGTTCAGTGATAACACTTGAGATCTCGTTAAAAGGTTTGGTGTACTGGTTTGCGTATGTAAGGAAGCAGGATAATTCACCAACGGTTAACGCTGCCACATTACCGTCTCCAAATCCTTTGATAACAAAGAATCCACCAACAACCGCAACTCCTGCATAAACAAGGGAGTTTACAAATCTTGTGCTGGGGTTTACAAGGGATGAGTAAAATACTGCTTTAAGTGAGCTGTCGTGAAGTCTTTTGTTGATCTCGTTAAACTGTTCCTTAACAGCCTCTTCTCTTGCAAATATCTTGACTACCTTCTGATTTCCGATCATCTCATCGATAAGAGCGGTCTGCTCCGCACGGATCTTTGACTGACTCTGGAAGTAGTCATGGGTATGTGTTGCAATAAACTTTGCCACGAAGAATGAAAGTGGCGTAATAACAATAACAACGATGGAAACAATGGGACTTGTCTTTATCATGAAGCCAAGGGTTCCGAGGATCGTAAGGATTCCGGTAAAGAACTTGGTAAAGCCCATCAAAAGTCCATCCGCAAATGTATCTACATCCGCTACGATACGACTTACGATATCTCCGTTTGACTGCCGGTCAAGGTATGACAAAGGCAATTTGTGGAGATGATTCATTGCATCGTTTCTGATGTCCTCTACGATATGATATGTGATGTGGTTGTTAATGGTATTCATGACCCACTGGGAAACCGCAGTGATAAGGATCACTATTCCCATTCTGATCATGATCTTAA
>JAEEGJ010022936.1_pt1 | contig 13176 bp, 8 predicted proteins | sample 8958761 | NCBI WGS metagenome assembly JAEEGJ01 (sample SAMN16246546, study PRJNA631951) | gut metagenome | biome: gut microbiome; feature: rumen; material: RS-attached | host: Bos | place: Iran: Karaj | collected 2018-10
GCCGCCTTTCGAGCCGCGATCCGAACTTGCAAAACATCCCCGTCCGTAGCGACCTCGGCAAGCAAATCCGCGCCGCATTCGTGCCGCAGAACCCGAACAACGTGATTCTCGCCGTCGATTACTCACAAATTGAACTCCGCATGCTCGCCCACCTGAGCGGGGACGAAGCGCTCATCGAAAGCTACAAGGAAGGCATCGACATCCACGCCCGCACCGCCGCCGCCATCAACCGCGTGAGCATCGACGACGTGACCGCCGACATGCGCCGCGATGCGAAGGTCGTGAACTTCGGCGTGCTCTACGGCATGACCGCCTTCCGCCTTTCTCGCGACCTGAAAATCCCGATGGCACAGGCGAAGAGCTTTATCGACGGCTACTTCGAAATGTACCAAGGCGTACAAAAGTTCATTGACGACACCAAGGCCGCCGCCCACCGCGACGGCTACGTGGAAACACTTTCCGGACGCCGCCGCTACATCGCAGGCATCGACAGCTCCGACCGCATGGAATCGCAAATGGCCGAACGCATGGCCGTGAATACCCCCGTGCAGGGCAGCGCCGCCGACCTCATCAAGATTGCCATGATCCGCATCCAAAAGCGCATCAACGACGAGAACCTCCCACTCCGCATGATGCTCCAAGTGCACGACGAACTGGTTTTCGAGTGCCCGCGTGAACAGGTGGAAACACTCTCGCAGATGGTCAAGTCCGAAATGGAAGGCGCCATGGAACTAAAAGTTCCGCTCGTCGCCAGCGTCGGATTCGGCAAAAACTGGCTTGAAGCGCATTAACGGGGAGGCGCGACCTCCCGCGCTCTCCAATGTTCTCAAAAAAAGTTCTCAAAATTTTTAAGATTTTCATCACACCATAGCTTACAAACTTACTATTATTTACGTAAATAAACAATTTTCCTGTTGCGAAATTCAGCATTTTCATATATATTACTAAGCAAAGAACGGGTGTATCCTCGAAAAGGGTGATAAAAGGGATGTTTGTGAGTATAAAAGCGCTGTAAATTTCGCGCCAAATGTTCTCAAAAAATTCTAAAAATCATCAAAATTTCAGAACAAAGACACCCAAAGCAAGTTTCAATAAGGAGTCTTAGCAATGAGATTTAACACCTTCGGCATCGCCGCTAGCTCAATCCTTTTGGCTACAGCATCGGCATTCGCCCTCCCAAAGGCAACAGAAATATTCCCGGACATGGGTCTCGGCTACAACATCGGCAACACGATGGAAGTTCCGGGCAACCCGACTGGCTGGGGAAACCCATTCCCGGATGCCGCCTACGTCAAGGCCATCAAGGATGCCGGTTTCAATACCGTGCGTATTCCTTGCGCTTGGGACAGCCACGCATCCAACGGCACCATTAACGCCGGCTGGCTCGACTCCGTCAAGACGGTCGTTGACCTCGTCATCAACAACGGCATGTACGCCATTTTGAACAGCCACTGGGACAACGGCTGGCTCGAAGACCACGTTTTCGACGGTGAAGGCTACGACAAATCCGGTCTCGTGAACAGCTCCGCCGCTACAGTCGCTGCCAAGCAGGAAAGCTATTGGAAACAGATTGCTACGAAGTTCGCCGCATACGACGAACACCTGATTTTCGCATCCGCCAACGAACCGGGCGTAAACGACCCGTGGAACGGCGGCGCAGACAACGGCCAATGGGCTTTTGACTCCAAGCGCATGACCGTCCTCAAGCAATTCCACGAAGCTTGCCTCAAGGCCGTGCGCGCTACTGGCGGCAACAACGCCACCCGTATCGTAGTCGTGCAATCCCCGCGTACCGAAATTGACAAGGCCCCGCTCCTTTCCGAACAGTATCCGACCGACCCGGCAGGCGAAGGCTACACCATGGCCGAAGTCCACTTCTACCCGTATCAGTTCTCGCTCATGAAAGACGGCGATGAAGACTGGGGCAAGATGTTCTATTACTGGGAAGACAAGACTCCGGGCAACGACGCCGCACACACCTGCTCCGGCTCTGCTCTCGGTTCCAAGAAATCCATCGACAATCTATTCGGCGGACTCAAGACCCGTTTCTATGACAAGGGCATTCCGGTTGTGATCGGCGAAATGGGCGCCATCAAGCGTCTCGACCTCCTCTCCGGTGACAACCTGAAAAAGCACCTCGAAGCACGCGCTGCTTGGTACGGTTACACCGTCGCATCCGCAAAGAAGAACGGTCTCGTTCCTTGCGTTTGGGACACCGGTGACGAAGGCGATGGCAACTTTACGATTATCCGCCGCCAGACGCACAAGTACCAAGGCAAGGTGGGCGACATCACCGACGTCGAAACATTGAACGCCATGCGCGAAGCTTACGGTCAGGCCGCACTTCCGGGCAACACCATCGATTCTACAGTCAAAGAAAACACCACCATCACCGAAGGTGACATGGCCCTCCACATTACCTACAAGACTGTTCAATCCGACTCTTCCGAAGCAGGCACGATGCGTATCGACATCAACAAGAGCTGGAGCCAGTACGTCGCCATTTCCTTCGACATGCGCGTCGACGGCACATCCGCAGGCGGTTGCACCGACCTCACTCGCGATGGCTGCAGCGAATATGGCTGGGCAAGCGTCTCGCTCTTCAACATGAGCGGCAGCTGGGATTGGAAAGAACTCAGCCTCGGTAACGTCTCGGACCTCACAGAACTCAAGAACTACAAGATTGAATTCGGTGAAGAAGACGGCCAGCTCGCCTTTACAGATCTCACTCAGGTAAACGCCATCGGCATTAACCTTTACGGCACACAGTTCACCGGCGACATGTACCTCAACAACATGCTCCTTTGGAAGGCCGACGGCACCGCAGACACACTGCAGAGCTTCGACACCAAGAAGCCCAAGCTCGAAGGCATCGCTACAGGTGAACTCATCAAGGCAAACTCCACCGGCGACTGGGGCAAATCCGCCATCGCCATCGCTCCGACTCGCATCGCAGCAAATTCCAAGATGTTCGTGAATGTCCAGCCCGGTATGGTCAGCGCCACGTTCAACGCAGCCAAGGCCACTCGCGGCACAGCCACTCTCATGAACTCCATGGGCCAGGTGATTGCACAGCAATCATTCGAAGCCAAGGCTGGCGCAAACAAAGTCCAGATGAACACGAACTTCCGCGGCCCGGCAATCCTCATCGTAAAGCAGGGAAGCCAGAAGAACGTTCAGAAGATTACATTGCGCTAAACAGCAATGACGACATATTGAAAAAATCCTTGCAGGTTTAGGAGTGTTCATGCAAGGAGAAAGGGCCCGGCACCTGCCGGGTCCTTTTTACTATTCCTTTTCAATATTTATTGACGGTTCGTACCGATGGCCCTAATGCTAAAGTCGTATTCACCAGGCGATGCCTGCATCTTGATATTCACTTTCACCAGCTGCTTAGACGCCATTACACCCGCGCTATCCAACCATCCCGAAACTTCAAGCCAATCCTGGTCCACAGCAGTCAAACTTTTCACCCACGAGGGGAGCTTAAAATTACTCCATTTAAAGCATTTTTCCACGACACCCACTGATTTTGGAAGACTGGCAAACGGTAACGCCCACCCAAGTAATGCATTTAACGAATCTCCCAAATCCAGTTCCAACGCAGGAGAGACTTCCGACGAATAGCTGATACAGAGTCCGCCCCAGCTGGATACATCGACGGATATCGGCTTGCCCATATATTCCTCACCCAACCAAAATCCGACCGTTACAAACGGGTTATAGGGCAACGAATCATGATTCAAGACAGCAGTTCCACAGAGGCCTCCGCAATAATCAATCACCGGATCCATGGACTCCGCAGAAAAAACGTTGCCCAAATTTACCGGCCAACGAATAGTAGACGTTCCACCATCAGTGCTATCCGTTTCCCAGAACAAGTATCCATATTCCACATCGTTTCGCGGCGATTCAATAAAATCTTCAACATCAACAAACGCAGTCTCTCCATTCCACAAGTCATTACTGCCCGCGAAAGCCGTGCAACACGGGAAAAAATACGAAGAGCTTGAGGCACCCGCTGATGACGAAGACAAATTCAAGCAACTATCGACGCGGTCCAAAAGAACCCGTTTCCTGGCAAGCGCATTTTCTTCAGCAATTGCATCGTATCTTGATTTCACAGACGCAAACTCCTGGGAAAAGCGGTACGAACCATCGGCGCATTGCATTATCTTAGGTTGAGCATTGTCGCAAGGCAGATTCTTCGCCGTCATGAGAGGCATTTCCAATGTAGAGCGCATCCACATCATATTAACGCAATTATTTCGTGCAGACAAGTCCTCGCCCCAGTTGGCCTTGGCTTCCTCAACCGCATACGAATGCCCTAAGCGAAGCCCATCAATGACCGCACCGGAATCCACATAATTGCACTCGCAGAAATTTTCAACAACAGCCGGCGAAATGCAAGATCCATCAACCGTCGGGAGATTTTCGCCATCCAACGCTTTTCGACCATTCGCATTGGCAAAGCGCCCGAAACGAACGATTTTAAAAGTAATAGCGGACTTGTTATAATAACCATCCATCTTAAAGTGGACCCCAACCAAATGCTTTATCGCGTCTTCAATGCTAACTGCAGCTTCATGCACCAATACAGAGCCATATCTCGAAAAGTCTGCCCACGCAAAGCATTCTTCGCGATAGTCCGAGGCCTTCGATTTTCCATTGATCGTAGTTCTATCCAGTATTACTTTGTAAGTCATGGTATCCAACAAAGCGTTGACAGAGTCGTTAAAATCAAGGTACATCGTAATCAAGCCGCTCGATTCATAGCCCACGCAAAAACCGCCTAGCCCGCTTACGTCAACTTCATCAAATCGCCCAGACGCATTTTTACCGGCCATGCTAAAAGCGATATCGACAGAAGCTGGTTTTTCCGTACCCACAAATTCATAGTTAAAACGATTTTCGCCATCGTCAATCGCATTAAAGTGAGACGCGCCACAAATAGAACCACCGCAACGTTCAATCACATTGCTCATTGCTAAAGAATCGTAGCCCTGTTGAGCAGTACCCACCCACTGAACACTCGGGATCAAGAGCTCGTTAGTATCCAATTCCCAATACCATATTCCCGATGTATTCGTTCCGTTATCAAAACCGGTATGGACGCGGTTTCCAGATTCCGGATTCCACATTTCAGCAAACCAGTCGCAACCAGCAGGTGCATTTTCCATTTCGGAAACACGGCACAAACGCGGTTGCCCATCCGGATACCCCCAAAATGAGCTACTAGAATTATCAAGAACAGAGCTCGACGATCCCAAAGCGGTCAAGACATTTGGATCTTCCGACGACCCGGAAATATTGCTATCTGAGCACCCCAACGCCGCGAGCAGAAACGCCCCCACGCAAGCCATATAAAGATTCTTGTTCATAATTACATTTACTCCAAGAAGGAAAAAAAATCCCTTACGCATTCGCTTTACCAGCGGTTTGAACCAATTGACCGAATGTTAAATTCACCAACCGTTTCCGATTTCCCCTGAAAGTTAAAGAAGATTCTTGAGACATGCTTTGCCGCGTCTTCTCCAGAGATCTTATATTCCACATCTTTTGCCCAACTAGGCATCTTGAAGTCGTCCCATTTAAAGCATCGTGCACTACCACTCGACCTCGACAAGACCACGACCGGAAGCGCCATACCCAACTTCTGGTTAAGCGAATCACCGAGATCTAGCACTATTGCCACAGCAATATCAGACTTGTATTCTAAACAAATACCACCCCAATTCGAAACATCAACAGACTTAGGCTTTCCCTCATTATCAAATCCGGCCACGTTAAAGCCGACAGAAACATACGGATTATAACTTAAATCGCCCATATCCAAACGGAATGTGCCACACACGCCATAGCAGAAACCAAAAACAGAATCTAGCGCATTCGCATCATAATAATTGCCCAATTCAACCGGCCATTCCAAAACAGATTTTCCACCATCGGCAGAATCCGTTTCCCAAAACCATTTTCCGGCACCAGAACCAAATTGAGAGGAATCATCCGCATATGCGGTCACATTCACTTTAGGCAATTCCGAATGCCACAAATCAACATACATGATTGCACAACCACCGACATGCTCACCAGCGGACGCCGCAGCCTTACAAAGAACGGGATTACGTCGTGAGGAACTCGAATACGGAGTATCAAAAGAACTGGACGAAGAGACAACAGGCACACTCGAAGAACTCGAATACACAATATCCGAACTCGATGACAAATCTGCCGGCTCAGCTAAGGAACTTGACGACAAATTCGTTGGTTCATCTGAGGAACTCGAATTTACGACATTCGAACTGGACGAACCATACGCCATCAAGACATTCGGATCTTCCGACGACCCGGAAATATTGCTATCTGAGCACCCCAACGTAGCGAGCAGAAACGCCCCTACGCAAGCCATATAAAGATTCTTGTTCATAATCAAGCCCCCTCTCCATTCTCGACTTTTTGAGTCAAAGGGAAAAACTGTAAATTCAATCTGTAAACCTGATCGAGCTTGCCGCATTTTGCCGCAATCGAAATAACTTTTTTGCGGAAAGCATCCAGCTCTCTCGCAATTTCTTCATAACCTTCACGGTTTACGCCCAAAGTAACACCTGTAACGTTACGTACTTCAGGGCCAAACTGATCAATAGACTGTATTCCAAGGCGCCCCATATCGCGATGCATCATGCGAATCGCCAGTGTCAAGCCTTCCTTGGAGCCTATAACAGCTTTATCCGTTTGCTCATAAACATTCTCGCCGACCTGTTTCAAGAACCCCGCTTTTTCCAAAAATGCAAGCGACTTTCGGACTTCGAGAGCGGAAATTTCCTGACAGCACGCTTTCGCCATATCGCCCGGCATAGCACCCGGCATCATCGGGGCCAATTCGCGTACCACCTGATTTTTCCAGCTATCGTAATATTCAAAAGCATCCTTGTCGATGACGCGGACCTGATTCGCCGCCGAAATCGCCATCATCTTATCGAAGTAAACTTTCTTGATATCGTCTTTCTGCGCATTGACAAAATTCACCATCGCTTCGAAATACTCAATTTCATAACCGACAAGCCCCATCGCCACGGCCACACGATTCATCGTCACACGGCTCAAGCTGCTCTTGCCATCACAGACTAGTTTCAAATACGAGGGAGATGTGAACCCAGCAATCTTCGCAAACTCGCGCCATGTGAATGCAGAAGTCCTCTTACGCTCCTCGTAAAAGTCCGCCATGTAGGCTCGATAATCTTTGTACTCTACAATCGGTTTCATATTGGCAAATATACACTCACGAGATTTCGCCGTCAATAATAAATGATACAAAAATTATTAAAAACAACAAATTATAGCATAAATTTCCAACAACAAAACGCAATCACATCAATAAATGATACAAATGTATCATTTACAAAAAGGACCCAGCTTCCGCCGGGTCCTCTCTTCCTCCTAACAATAATTATTTACGATTTGCCCCAAAAACCTTTAGGGCGAACCCTCCTTTGAATCATCCTCGTGTTCAGAGACAACGGGATCATCCGCCTTAGCCCCAATATATTTGAGATTGAACTTATATTCCCCCATATACGCCTGAATCCTAAACCTTACCGCAACAAGCTGTTTTGCAGCCTGTTCGCCAACGTCGTTCCTCCAAGATTGAGGAACATCCCTCAGCCAAGGCGGCAACTTGAAATCGCTCCAGCTAAAGCATTGCGAGAATGCCACGCCATCTGTCGCTTTAGGCAAGGAGACCTGCGGCAAACCATAGCGAAGCACCTCTGCAAGCGAATCCCCCAAATCCAGCACCAACATAGGAGCCGCATCAGAAGTATAGGTAACACATAAGCCTTCCCAGTTCGAAACATCAACAGGCACCGGATTACCCGCAGAATCCTTCGCTATCGAGAAACCTATCGTCACAAAAGGACTATAACCCATGCTACCATTATCCAAGATTGCCGTCCCACAAATGCCATGGCACGCATCCATAACAGACCGTAACGGGTCCTCGCCTTCGTCCAACTCGACCGGCCACAGCACCCTGGACTCGCCACCATCGGCAGCATCCGTTAACACCTCCCAGAACCAGCGGCCATCGGCAATAGCGTTCTTCGGCCAGGACATTGCATAACGCGCCGTATGAACACGGAAATCACCCAATTCAGGATTCCACAGAGCGCTGCCATTCTCAGACGCGCTAGACCCATTGTCAAATCCAGAACTAGACGAGGCATACGCAAACGTATTCGGTTCTATCGAAGTTCCATCCGAGCAGGCCGCAAGAACTAAGGCTATAACGCCACACGCTGTATAAATTTTCTTATTTATCTTCAGCATCATCATTTACCGTACCCCTCTTTAATAAGGGTGACCAACCATCTCGTTGAAAACCCTCTTCCCGAACTTCTATACCCGAATCATCTTCCGTATTCATTCCAACATAGCTGATACTGAAAGCATATTCTCCAGGTTTATTTTGCATTTTGAACATAATTCCAACTAAACGCCGAGCCGCCTTTTCACCAACGTTATCAGACCAATATGCAGGGACTCCTCTAAACCATGAAGGCAATTGAAATTTATCCCAACTATAGCATCTAGTAATTTCACCCGTCCGCGCTTTCGGCAAAGCCACTGCAGGAAAAGCGTAACCATCGTCAAGCAGTTTACTTACGGAATCATCCAAAACGAGAACCAACGTAGGAGAAAGATCACATTTATAAGTAATGCAAATGCCACCCCAATCAGAGACGTCAACAGGCGTTGGGCGGCCCATTTCATCTCTTGCAATCGTAAAGCCAACACCAACAAACGGATCGTAATTCAACTCACCCCGATTCAACCTTGCAATACCGCAAATGCCTTGGCACGATTCAATAACCGTAGACAACGAGTCCACACCACTCCCCAATTTTACAGGCCATTCCACATAAGACCGTCCGCCATCACCTTCATCACCTCTGGTCTCCCAGAACCAATGACCATCAGCCCGCAAATTTTCAGGCAACTTCTCAGCATAACGAGCCGTATTCACAGACATATCGCCAGCAAGCGGATTCCACAGCGAGTTGCCCTCTGCATACGACGTATTCGGCTCCACCGATGTTCCATCGGCACATGCAGCCAAAGCCAAAACTATCGCACCACACATCGTATAAAGTGTCTTATTCATTTTCAATCTCCTCATGTTTTGTAACCTCTTTAGAAAGAGGGAACAACTGCAAATTCAATCTGTAAACCTGCCTGATATCACAGCACTCTTCAGCAATGGCGGTAATTTTTTTGCGGCACTCTTCCAGCTCATGAACAACGCGTTCATACGTTTCATGGTTGATGCCCATCGTAACGCCCATAACGTTACGCACTTCTGCGGTAAAACGATCCAACGAATCTACCGCCAAAGTTCCCATTTCACGGTGCATCGAGCGGATTGCAAGCGGGAGCCCTTCCTTGGAGCCTTCTACGGATTTTTCCGTTTGCACATAAACATTTTCACCAATCTGCTTGAGGAAACCCGCGCGTTCCAAAAAAGCAAGCGACTTGCGGACTTCGAGCGCAGAGATTTCTTGCGTGCACATTTTCGCGATTTCGCCAGGCATCGCACCGGGCATTAGCGGGGCTAATTCGCGGACTACTGGATTTTTCCAGCTATCGTAATATTCAAACGCATCCTTATCGACAATGCGAACTTTATGGTCCACCGCAATAGACTGCATTTGTTCTAAAAACTTCTTCTTCGCATCATCCGTCTTGGCATTGCCAAACTGAACCATCGCCTCGAAGTATTCCACCTGATGACCGACAAGCCCAATCGCAGCAGCCACACGCCCCATAGTCACTTTACTAAGGTTTGTTTTGCCGGCGCAGACATCCTTAAGGTACGATGGAGAAATAAATCCAGCAATCTTCGCAAACTCACGCCACGAGAACGCCGAAGTGCGCTTGCGTTCTTCGTAGTAGTCGCTCAAAAAAGCGTGATAATCTTGATATTCAACGATCGCTTTCATACAAACAAATATACGTCACTAATTTTAGAAAGTCAATAGTTTAGAGTACATTTTCTTCAATTTTTATCAAAATTTCACATTTTTATTCACTATAAAAATAAAATTTACATCCATATAGTACATGCTGTACTGTATAAAAAAAAGGACCGCCGAAGCGGTCCCAATCAACGCATCACAATGTCAGTAGAATTTTTCGACGCCCAGGTCATTCGACCCCAAAAATGCAATATAAAAACTATAATCGCCTTCTGACGCTTGTAATTTAAACCGTACCCCGACAAGATGCCTAGAAGCCTCCAGCCCCGTATTTTCACGCCAGCCTTCAGCTTCGCCCTTGAACCAAGACGGGAATTCAAATTGATCCCATGTAAGGCATCTTCTCGTACCAGTGGAAGACTTGGGCAAAGACACCGCCGGCTGAGCATAGGAAAACGCAGCATTTAAAGAATCTCCCAGATCCAATTCCAATGACGGAGCTGTAGCCGAAGTATATGAAATGCAGATTCCATTCCACTTCGACACATCTACAGGAACCGGCTTTCCAGAGCCATCCCTTGCAAGCGTAAAGCCGACAGACACGAACGGATAATACGTCAAAGTTCCTTTTTCCAAGACCGCCGTTCCACAAACTCCACCGCAATACAGCACCGTAGAAGCCAGCACTTCGCCGTTTTCGCCAACACCTTCGTTCCAAGCTATTGACGAATTCCCTTTCACAACTTGCCCAACACGTTCGTCATAAACACCACAATAGGGACAAGAAGAATCCGTTTCCATCACACGCCACACGCCATCTACAACAGCATCTTGGGGCCACGCAGAATCCCCACAGGCTTCCATCACAACAGTCGAGTCATTATCATAACCACTCCATTGCATCCGCCGACACGAACTCGAACTTGACGAAAGTACAGTAGAGGAGCTCGACAAAAGTTCGGCAGAAGAGCTTGACAACGCTGCCGAACTCGAGGACCATTCCGCTTCGGAACTTGACGATTCAGGGACCGGAGCGCTAGAAGAAAGTCCGAACAAGGAACTAGAAGATTCTGCAAGAGAACTTAAAGGCGCTACGACAGAACTCGACGAAACATCCGCAATAGGCCCCTGTTCATTCAATGCGTTTGCACCATTATCACCAGAACAAGCGGCAAAGGCCATAGCCGCAATTCCACAGGCCCCATAAAATCGGCGTTTCATCGAGTTTCTCCTTTTTTATCCTATACAATTAATATATATATAAAAATACAAGCAAAGAAAAAGACCCGGCTTTTAAACCGAGTCCTTTTTTTAATTCAGATTGCGCTATTGCGAAATTGCGCGCGAGAATGACGCAGGCATCCACCGCTACTGTCTACTGCCCACAGTCTACTGCGGCGAAGCCGCTTCGCTTACCAGATCTTGTCGAACTTCTTGCGGTTCTTTTCTTCGTCCTTCTTTTCCTGGACGATAGCGTCGATAACGGCAGCCACCGTGAGGTTGAAGATATCGTGGACAGAAGCGTCGGAGTCCGTGAAGTGAACCGGCTTGTTCAGGCCCATCTGCACAGGACCGATGGATTCGCCAACGCCCATTTCGAGGAGCATCTTGCAAGTGGTATTTGCAGAAGAGAGGCACGGGAAAATGAGCGTATTGACGGTCTGGCCCTTGAGTTTGTTGAACGGATACTTGGTATCGCGCAAGTCCTTGTCGAGAGCCACGTTCACCTGCATTTCGCCATCGAGAGCGTAATCCGGGAACTGTTCGTGAATCATCTTCACGGCATCGCGGGCCTTGTTGGCCGTACCGCGGACAGCTTCCTTGTCGGAACCGAAGTTTGCGTAGCTGAGCATAGCCATCACCGGTTCGTGAGCGAAGAAGCGGACGGCGTCGTGCGTGAGCTTGACGATATCCACGAGCGTTTCGACATCGGGGTCGCGGTTTACGAGCGTATCGGCGAGGAAGAACGTTCCCTTCTTGGTAGAGAGAATGTGGAGAGCGCCAAAGTGCTTGTATTCCGGACGGATACCGATAATTTCCTTAGCAAGTTCAATCGTTTCGGAGTATTTGGAGTAACCGCCAGTGATGAGAGCATCTGCATCGCCGACCTTCACCATCATCATACCGAAGTGGTTCGGTTCGAACATGTCGTCGCGGGCTTCTTCGAAGGTCACGCCGTTACGGCCATTTTCTTCGGCATAGATTTCAGCATACTTGCGGCGACGTTCGAATTCTTCCGGAGAACGCGGGTTCACAATCTTGATGCCCGTAAGGTCGAGCTGTTCGCGCTGGGCAATAATTTGGATGCGTTCCGGATTGCCAAGCATAATCGGGTGGGCAACGCCTTCGGCCTTGGCCTGCACGGCAGCCTTGAGCATGTTGAGGTTGCTTTCGGCAAACACGACACGCTTCGGATTGCTGCGGGCGGTATCGCTGAACTGACGGATGAGCTTGTTGTCGTAACCCATCATGTCGCGGAGGCGATCGTAGTAAGCATCCCAATCCGTAATCGGCTTGCGGGCCACGCCACTTTCAATAGCGGCCTTGGCAACTGCAATAGAAACTTCCGTGAGGAGGCGCGGGTCAAGCGGCTTCGGGATCAAGTATTCCTTGCCGAACGTGAAGCGCTGTGCGTTGTATGCAATGTTCACCACATCCGGAACCGGCTTGTGAGCGAGAGCGGCAATCGCGCGGACTGCAGCATGCTTCATGTGTTCGTTGATCGTCGTTGCACGCACGTCGAGAGCGCCGCGGAAAATGTACGGGAAACCGATAACGTTGTTCACCTGGTTCGGATAGTCGCTACGGCCCGTTGCAAAGATGAGGTCGCCACGGCTTGCCATGGCTTCTTCGTAGCTGATTTCCGGAGTCGGGTTTGCAAGAGCAAACACAATCGGCTGGTCGGCCATGCTGCGGACCATTTCGCGAGTGAGGATATTACCCTTGGAAAGACCCACGAACACATCGGCGCCCTTCATTGCATCTTCGAGAGTTTCGATGTCAGTGCGGTCGGTTGCAAAGAAAGCCTTTGCTTCGGTGAGGCCCTTGCGGTCCTTGCGGATAACGCCCTTACTATCGCACATCACAAGATTTTCTTTCTTGAGACCGAGGGACAAGTACAAGCGAGTGCAAGCGCAAGCAGCAGCGCCAGCGCCGTTCACGACCATCTTCACGTTGCGAATGCTCTTGCCTGCAACTTCGATAG
>JAEEGJ010022937.1_pt1 | contig 13176 bp, 12 predicted proteins | sample 8958761 | NCBI WGS metagenome assembly JAEEGJ01 (sample SAMN16246546, study PRJNA631951) | gut metagenome | biome: gut microbiome; feature: rumen; material: RS-attached | host: Bos | place: Iran: Karaj | collected 2018-10
GAGGTCAACAGTTCTTAAGAGGATCTGGCGCTCAGCTTCACGGAATACTTCCTTTGTAATCTCCTGTTCCTTCTGAGCAACAAGCTCTTTAGCTTCTTCTGCAATGTTTGCAGCGAGTTCGTCGCACTCAGGGATATCCTTGCTGTCATCCTGTACGAGAAGTACTGAAGGAAGCTGACCGAAGATCTCTTCTAAGAGCTTTCCGAGAGAGTATCTCTCTGTAGATGTGATCTTGCCGTCAAGAGCGAACTGGTTGCAGATTCTTGATGCAACACGGTCGATCATCTGGAGGTAGATACCGTGTACGTCCTCACCCATGATGACCTGCTTTCTCTGGTCGTATGTGATAGTTCTCTGAACGTTGTTAACGTCGTCGTATTCGAGGACGGACTTACGGGCTGAGAAGTGCATTGCTTCGAGCTTCTTCTGTGAGCTGTCGATAACCTTTGTAAGGGATCTTACCTGAAGCTCCATGTCGTCTTCGATACCAAGGCTCTCGTAGATCACGGAAACTCTTTCTCCACCGAAGATTCTCAGGAGGTCATCTTCCAGAGAGAGGAAGAACTTGGATCTTCCGGGGTCTCCCTGACGTCCTGCACGTCCCTTCAACTGGTTATCGATACGTCTTGATTCGTGACGCTCTGTACCTACGATATAAAGACCTCCGAGCTCTCTTACCTCAGCTGCCTCAGGAGCAAGTTCTTCCTTGAACTTTGACTCGAGATCGTTAAATCTCTGTCTTGCTTCGAGAATGAGCTCATCTTCTGTCTCGTTATGTGCTGTGGATGCAGTGATAAGGTCTTCTGTATAGCCTAATCTTCTCATCTCCTGCAAAGCCATGAACTCAGCGTTACCGCCAAGGATAATATCGGTACCACGGCCTGCCATGTTTGTAGCGATCGTAACTGCGCCCTTACGGCCTGCCTGTGCGACGATCTCAGCTTCTCGCATATGGTTCTTGGCGTTCAACACGTTGTGCTTGATACCGTACTTGGAGAAGATCCTTGAAAGGAGCTCTGACTTATCGACGTTTACTGTACCTACGAGTACAGGCTGGCCCTTGTCATTTGCTTCCTTAACTGTCTTAAGGATAGCTGCATACTTACCGTTCTCAGTCTTAAATACCGCATCGTACTCGTCGATTCTTGCGATAGGTCTGTTGGTAGGGATCTGGATAACGTCGAGATTATAGATCTGTCTGAACTCGGCTTCCTCTGTATAAGCAGTACCGGTCATTCCGGAGAGCTTCGTATACATACGGAAGAAGTTCTGGAATGTAATCGTTGCGAGTGTCTTATTCTCGTTTGCGACCTTAACATGCTCTTTAGCTTCGATAGCCTGGTGGACACCGTCACTGAAACGTCTGCCCGGCATAAGACGGCCTGTAAAGTCGTCTACGATGATGACCTGGCCGTCATCAACGATGTACTGCTGGTCCTTCTTGAAGTTACCGTTAGCCTTCAAAGCGTTGTTGATATAGTGCTGAAGGTCGAAGTTATCAGGATCTGAGAGGTTTTCGATATTAAAGAACTTCTCGGCCTTGGCGATACCGTTTGCCGTAAGGACGGATGTCTTAGCCTTCTCGTCCGTAACATAGTCAGCGTCACCTACGAGCTCGTCCATATCTACCTTGTCATCTGTCTCGATAACGGTGTACTGCTTCAACGACTTAACGAATGTATCAGCCTTCTGGTAGAGATCTGAAGATTCTGTGCCTCTTCCTGAAATGATGAGAGGTGTTCTTGCTTCATCGATCAGGATCGAGTCGACCTCGTCGACGATAGCGTAGTTAAGCTCTCTCTGAGCGATCTGCTCCTTGCTTACGACCATGTTGTCACGGAGATAGTCGAATCCGAATTCGTTATTTGTTCCGTAAACGATGTCGCATGCATACATGCTCTTACGGTCCTTCATGGGGATGTCGTGAATAATGAGACCTACGCTCATCTTAAGGAACTTGTAGATCTTACCCATCCACTCGGAGTCACGCTTTGCGAGGTAGTCGTTGACCGTAACTACGTGAACGCCTTTTCCTGTGAGGGCATTGAGATAAACAGGCATTGTAGCAACGAGTGTCTTACCTTCACCTGTCTTCATCTCGGCGATTCTTCCCTGGTGGAGAATGATGCCGCCGATTACCTGAACTCTGTAAGGCTTCATGCCCAGAACTCTCCAAGCAGCTTCTCTAACCGTTGCAAATGCTTCTGGAAGGAGTGAATCCAGAGATTCACCATCTTCATATCTTTTTCTGAACTCGTCTGTCTTGCCGGCAAGGTCGTGATCTGAGAGCTTTGAATACTCTTCCTCATAAGAGAAGACCTTGTCTACAAGAGGATTGATCCTCTTGAGTTCGTGATCGCTGTGTGTACCGAAAATACTTTCAATTAAACCCATTTGTCCGTTACCTTTATTGTTTTTGTTCGTTATTTTCTCCGGAAGCTTCCTTGAGCCTGTTCAATGCTGTTCTGTATCCTCCGTCGGGATTTACATAGCAGTTCTTGACTCTCGAAATCGTCGTGGAGCTGACCTTTGTAGAAGATCTCGCCTTGCCGCGAACTCTGCCGGTTGATTTCTTGTTTGTGTTAGCCTTATCGGCCTGGGGCTCATCCTTAGGTGAGATCTCGTTTATGATCTCCTCATAGCTCTTGCCCTGTTCGATCCTTCTTACGATCTGCCAACGGTGAAGAAAAGAATGCAGCTCGTTTATCGAGCAGAGATCCACAAAGAACTTGTGCATCTCAGTGCTGTCTCTCATAGTCAGCATTGCGTTATAAAGATCAGTTAATTCCTCTAACTCGCTCTCTGTAAAATGAGCATCATTTATGCTGTCCATCTTGCCACCTTACCTGATATCACGAAACGACACGGAGCAGATAATCCCATATCGGCTTAGCATATCCCATATATACCGCAGCAAAGATTACTGTAGCAGCCATAACCAAAAGAATACCCAGGAGCAATCTTGAGAAAATAAGATTGGTCTTAGCCTTCCTAAGCGAGTCCCCAATTGATAGCGACGCAGTCTTATCCGTAGTGATCTTCGAATTTGCAAGACTCGGACGCCTTACGCTGTTATTATGTCTCAATTTGAATACCTCCAAACATACCCATACATAATAACAAATTATTATTTTTAATACAATAAAGGGGACTTTTTGAGATTACCCTTGGTACCTTTCAGACGTCTCGTACTCGCAGATCTCGAGTATAACGCCCTGTACAAAGGCATATCCTTTGAGATTCTCGACGGTTTCCCTGCCGATCTGGCCGGAATTCTTAGGTATTATAACCTTAAGATGCTTAGAATCCACCCGGTCGACCGTATATTTTTGTCCGTTTATTGTGGCAGATTGGGGGCCAAAGCCTTTTAAGGACCTGATATCATCCTTGATCTTCTTTTCGATATTAGACACATCCTGATAGTAAGGTGAAGTCAGATCCATGCTCCTTATCGCGGTTACTTCTCCCCCGTCGACCGAATCTATTACCGGAAATGTCTTTGGGAGGTTAGCACCGTATTTTTCCCTGAAAGCCTCGCCCCTGTCGAAATTGCTCAAAGACCAGATATTGTCCTTATCCTTGTCTTTATCCTTGCTCTCTTCGGCATTGAGCGTCAGGACAGGCTCTCCGTAGAGTGGTATCACGGAATAAACGGCTCTGCTTTTCTTTCCTGCTATGGTTACGACCGAGTATTCAGTCAGGACTTCGATTATGTGATGCCTCTCATTGATAGCAAAATAGACCTCGATCTCATCAGGACAGAAGAAATCAGACCCGCCGTTCCTCTCGATATAGGCATTTCTTATCTGCTTTTCCATCGTTTTCGAAAAAAGGCCCTGCAGGATGAGTTCTTTTATGTTATTTCCGGTCATATTATCAAGGCCAATCCCCATGGATAGGACCTTCGATATAACATCGCCGCCTTTTGTATTGCCGATGCCTAAGTCAGGAAAAGCATTTACAGCAGCTGACATAAAATCTGCCGAAGGAACTGACATCGGATATAAGAGAGCCATCTTCTCGCATGTCTGCTCTACGGATCGTTTCATGAGGATGTCAGTCCTGTAAAAGCAGATGGCGCTCACAATCGATGCGAGCAATACCATGGTTATCGTAAAAGCGATCGCTGATTCAATAGTCACAGCGCCTTTTTTATTTCGGATCCTCATAAAAGCCTCCTTCCTAATCGTAGAGCCTGTAAGACTTCGTTATTTGATAAGTGTTTCCTCTGAAATCAGCTTCGAGCGTTAAGCCTTTATAGAGCTCTCCGTAATCTCTCTCGAGCACGGAAAGAGCTCTTTCAAGAAGCTTGTCTTCAGGTACAAGAAGGCAGAAAAGAAACAGGAAATCCCTGTAATTGTAGGTAACGATCTTTTGGCCGTCGTATTCAAAGATCACTGCCCTTCCGCCCTTTACAACGGTCCAGAATTCCTTCATGGACTGGAAGATAGCGCAATAAAATGTAAGTCCCGCCTGGATTATCCTCGGATCGATATTAATGGTACCTTCGCTTAACGCGAAGATTATGTCTGAGAGGACCTCGGCAATGGCATACATGGTGTTCCTGAATTTTTCATCGGCATAGTCTTTAAGCATTGCAGAACCAATAAGGACATGTACCATCAAGATCTCCACTTCGATCACGGAATTAAAGCCTGAATAACCTGTGATAATGTATTCGCAGTCGTGGATCTTCTTTCCGTGAATGGAACTGAAGTCAGTGCCGTTAATGGTCGAATCTCCGTCAGGGCGGAAATGGCAGTCAAAATTATATGCGCAATAGTGCGCGGTATTAAATCTTGTAAGGATCTCAGGGTTATTAGAACTCATCGCATCGTGAGTCTTTTCGAGCGTCGAAAGTGTCTTAAGAAAGCTCTCCCAGCTTGCTATATCAGCATTGATATCCAGGCCGAAATCCTTTACGGCATTCTTGTAATCGCGGCTTAAGTTATTAATATCGTTAGCTTCGTCAACGAGATCATCGAGATTTAAGACATCCCCCGCCTTTTGAATCCACTGTTCAGCGGTGTCAGTACCCGTGATTATCTTTGATACATAGCCTGCTGCAGGGCTTTTCATAAACCGGCTTATGTTCTTCAAGATCCCTTTGTTATCGAGTTCAACGATCATTTCAGAATAGCCCTGAGCGAGCTGTCTTAAGGCAGCACCTGTTCCCCTGTACCAGTAGTAGGAATCGATGGCTTTCCTTAAGTCATCACAGGTAAATCTCTGTTTTCCTGATACATAGAGCTCGGATTCTGCCGTAAGGCCGTTTATCTCAAGAGCCCTTTTAAAGCATTCGTTGTCGATTCCTTCTATCGCGAAAGCATATATCCCGTAGACGCTGAAAAGCTGCCTGTTATAATCTGCAAGGATCGTTTCAGCCTGATCTTTCAAAGCGCAATTAATGCCCAATGCATAATCCAGGTTCCACACAAATGCGACGAATGTGCATTCGACAAGGATCACAGCAGACATTATTATCGCCAGAAATACCGAAGATGCGCCATGCTTGGTCTTTGTCTTAAGATTACGTCTCATCAGTTGCCTCCTTTGCTTCCTGTGAAAGCCCGAAAACAGATCCGTATATGAGCCTGAAATTATCGGATATACCCGAAAGATAAGTGCAGAACTTTTCGGGCGAAGTGTCATAACAGACAGCGCCTTTGACAGTATTCCTATATATCAGTTCCCTGTCCTGCTCCATGTAGAAAAGCTCATTGCCGCCGGCTTTTGCGCACTCAAAACTATCCAGAGCAACAGCCTCAGGACCGGTGATCATGAAAGCAAGAAGAACAAGTATCAGAGAAAAGCAGATTGCAGTTTCCAAAGTAGACATGACTGGCCTCCTTTTTTATGTGATTCTACAATCTGAAGGCATTTGACATTCCCTACAATTTTCGACAATTTCCGACAAAATCCGACAAAGAAAAACGCCCCTTTCAAAGGACGTTCAAAACAGACAGATGCCTTAATTTATTAGCTTTGCGAGGTGTCTTTCGACAATTTCCGTCTTAATAATCTTATTTTTACATTACATAGAGAAAAACGGGTTAAATCTGATCTCTTTATCAATATCAGACTCAGGTCCGTGTCCCGGATAGATCACGAGCGAAGTATCAAGTTTGCTTATTCTCTTGATTGATTCCATAAGAGTCTTTGATGAGCCGCCCGGCATATCGGTACGGCCTACAGAACCCCTGAATACGGTATCGCCTGTAAAAAGGACTTTTTTGCCGCCAAAGTCAGCAAGAAAACATACACTGCCCATGGTATGTCCGGGTGTCTCATAGACAGTAACGGAAATATCGTCGTCACTATAAGCTTTCCAGCCGTTGGTCCCTGCGATATTTGAATACTTGAAATTATATGAGACTTCCATTCCCTCCATATACGAGCAATTCATGAAGCCGTTTTTTACAAGGTCATAATCGTTGCTGCTGAAAAAGACATTGACCAAAGGATATGCCTCAATCCACTCGTTTATATACTTGATGTGGTCATGATGGCCGTGCGTAAGGAATAAAGCCTTAACCTTGGCATCTCCTGCTGCAAGACCGTTAATTCCGGAATATTCTTCTGCCATTTTGGGAGATACAGAAGGATCAACAATATAAACACCGGACGAGCCGGTGATCAGGTACATGTTGGAACCTAAAGGTCCTAAGGGAATTGTTATCAGCCTGCTGTCCATTCGCGATAATCAAGAGCACCGCTGTCTATGGCGGTAACTAAGATCTCAGCTGAAGCGATATTTGTTGCATAAGGGATCGTGTTCTGGTCGCATACGTCCAAAAGCTCGAAAGGATTGGACTCACCGACCTGACGGCCGTCCCTCAAATAGATTACACAGTCGATACCATTATATTCTGCTCTGGAAGCGAGCTGCTCAAAGCCGCTCGAATAGTCGACCGAAAGTCCTGAGACATCCAGATCAGCAGCAGACTTAAGGAGCTTAGCGGTATTATAAACAGAGATGAGCTGATGTTTCTCAAGCAAAGGCTTGTAGGCAATGCAGAAGTTGACCAGTAATTCGGTCTTCCTGTTGTCGGCCATCAAAACGATCTTCATCCAAATTCTCCCATTAAAAAACTATAAACAGATTGTACAGTAAAACCCTGTTTTGAGCAACTGTTTTTATAAAAAATTCACAAGGGAAAGACACGCGTCCGGGAAGGCTGAAAAATGGCATCTAAATGCTCTAAACACAAGGCTGTCAACGGCTAGCTCTCGCATTAACTTTAGGCAGATAATCTCCAAGGATAGGATTGTTGATGTAATTGGTCTTGGTCCTGTCAACAGGCTGGTTGAAATATGCAGCCATGAGTCTTTTAGCAATACCAACGGACGATGAACCCCACTTACCCTGCTCTACAACGAGTGCTACTGCAACTTCCGGATTGTCCTTGGGAGCATAGCAGATAAAGAGACCGTTTGAATACTCCTTACGTGAATCCTCGAATCCCGTTTCGGCCGTACCTGTCTTACATACCATTTCAACAGGGAAATTCTTAAACGATCCGCCGATCGTCGTGCCCCACCTGTAAGTACCTGTTGCAGCACATCTCATTGCTGTTCTTACTGCATTGATGCTGCCTTCGGAGATTCCGATATCAACTGATTCCGTCTGTCCTTCGTATAAGATCGAGCCGTCGCTGGCGACGACCTTTTCAACAACATAAGGCGTGCAGAGTTTATTTGTGGCAATACCTGCCGTATATCTGCAGAGCTGGAGGATCGTAAAACAGTCGTCGAACTGTCCGATAGATGCCTGGGCAGTATTTGACGGGAACCAGGTCTTATCGTAGACAGACTGTCTTGTAAGTCTTTTGTATTCACGGCTGGACATGACACCCGATACTTCGCCGGGCAGGTCAATGCCTGTCTTTACGCCCAGACCGAATCTGTTAGCCATCGCGGAAATGTTATCGATACCTGTCTTGATACCCAGGATCATGAAGTAGATATTGCAGGACTGCGCCATTGCTTCGTTAAGGTTAAGATTTCCGTGACCGCCCTTAGGATACTCCATGCATTTGAACTTCCAGCCGTCTACATAGTAAGGGCTTACGCAGGCTATGGTTGTTTTCTGGGGAGTGATGTCGCCGTTTTCGAGCGCCGCAAGAGCCGTACAGGGCTTAAACGTCGAACCCGGAGCGTACATGGACATTATCGCACGGTTCCACAAAGGGAGATCATGCGAAGTAACCTCTTCATATTCATCAAGTCCCAAATAGTATTTAACCTGGACTTTCGCCTGCTCTGAGCCGTAGTTTGCGAGAATAAAGTCGTTAGGATCGTAGTTAGGATAAGAACCCATCGCGATAATCGCGCCCGTATTAACGTTCATCATAACGAAAGCGCCGGCGGACGCGGTCTTATATCCTGAAACGTCTGACTCTTTTTCGTTCTGGATATATTCCTTTAGAGCTTCTATTCCGGCTTCCTGAACACGTGAATCGATCGTGAGATATACGGTAGCACCTTCTTCAGGCTGGACTCCGTAGCTCTGCGGGACAAAAAGGCCCTCTTCACCGTTCTTTGTCCAGATGCTGTAAGGCGTAATTCCATTGCTGCCGTGGAGGTATCTTTCCATCTGTGATTCGATGCCGGCCTTGCCTACAACATCATAACTCGTATATCCGAAGGGCGCGAGGTCAGCATAAGAAACATTGGAGATCTTACCGCAGTAACCTACAATATGGCTCGCATAAAGTGCTTCAGACGAATAGGTCCTTGCATATTCTTTTCCTGATACGATACCCATATAGTGATAATTCTGCTCTTCAAAGATCCTTATCAGCTCATCCGGAACATCGGTGGCGATCTTTACGGGCGTACCCTTGATAAATGCCCAGTTATCGGCAAAGATCTGATATCTGATCCTGATGATCCTGTATGCTTCTTCGATCGTGTAAGCATTGTCGATGTTGAATTTGCGTCTTAAGTAAAGGAAAAATACGTTAGGATCGGTCTTTACGTAATCGTCTGAGAAAGTAACGATAACGCCCGATGCATAATCCTTGAGATCAAAAAGATTGGAATCTGTCTGCCACTTCCTGATCTTCGCTTCTTCTTTCACAAATCTGGCTTTGGGATCTAACACGAAATACGAGTCGAGGTCCGCTACAGATAAGCAGTGATACTGGTCGAAAAGATAAGAAAGCTCAAGGCAGAGCGAATTAAGAGAAGCATCGTCCAGATAAGCATTGGCGATCATGACGTTGTTGTATTCGTTGGTAGATGCAAGAAGAACGCCCTTGCCGTCATAGATCTCGCCTCTGGGCGCTGATGAGACATACTGTCTTACAACACCGGACGAACTTTCGGACAATGTCTTCTGATAACCTGAGAACTGGAGGCTTATCGTCATCGCGAGGATGATAACTCCGAATATCGAAAAAAGCTCAGCCAGAACAAGATATCTGTTGGTCAGGAACTTAAATGCGCGCTTAAGAACGGACCCTGCTTCAGCATGGCCGCCCTTTTCGGCATTATGGTCAAATGCGCCGTAATCTTCTATCAGATTCCGAGCCATTTTCCGCCTCCGTGATCATCAATTATCTCGTCATCGTTTGTCTTGCTCTTAAATGAGACAGGTCCCAAGAACCTTATAAGCAATAATAACGGTACAGCCGCTATGGTGTTAAGCAGTAACTGTGGCAGGAATGAATAAACGATTGCCGTAACAGGCGAATAGATTCCTGCGGTAGAACCTGCGAGGATGCTCCAGCCGTAGATAAGAACATATCCTCCCACCTTGTAGCACAATGTCGTAAATAAGACTGCCACGATCGAAAAAGGAATATTCCTGTGCATTCTCCTCGTAAAGAAAGATGCTCCGGTGATGCCTGCTGCAAAGAGCGTAAAAGCGCCGATAAACGCGGTAACTCTTACTTCCCCGTCAAGGCCGATTACCGCAGGCGGCGAGAAAACATCTCTTACAAGCCCGCAGATAAAGCCTACGACAGCTCCATCCCAGAATCCGTTGAAATATCCTGAAAGCACTACGAAAACAAACATAAGGTCAGCCGTCTGCCCCATGAATCCGAATGCATCCGGGAACGATACCTGCAAAGACGAGAGCAGGAGAATATAGATCGCATAAACGACTACTTTCCTGATCTTGGCTTTTTCAATGATACCGAGTAAATACATGACTTATGTACCCTGCGTGGTGGTAGCAGCCGTCTTATCCTCCGGTTCAACATAAGGCATCATGATAAATACGTCCTCAAGCTTACCGATCTGGGAATAAGGCCTTATAGCCGCTGTAACCTGAAGAGGGTTTGAATTATCAACTGATTCTACGACACCGATCGGAATACCTTCAGGGAAAAGTCCGCCGTTACCGGAAGTAACGATCTCCATTCCGGGTTCAAGACGTGCATCAGCGCTGATATCTTTTGCAAGGCATAAGCCCTTACGCTTAAGCTCTGCATCTCCGTAGACCATGAATGTAGCGCCGTTGACTGCATTAACCTTTGCAGAAACCGCAAAACCTTCGTGAAGGAGCGGCAGTACTCTTGATTCCGTATCGGATGTCTCGATAACTCGTCCGACGAGGTTCATCTCAACGTCAAGAACCGGATAAGAGTTGCCTTCTTCAAGTACTACGCCGTCTGCTTTTCCGGCATTGAGCCTGATCGTTGAGAACCATTCGTCTGACTCTCTCGAAAGGATCGAAGCACCGTAGATTACATAGTTACTGAACGTATCCTTGATATGAAGCGCTTCTTTAAGCTCCTCATATCTGAGCGCCGCCTCTTCATTCTGCGTGAGATGGTATCTTAAGTCGGCGATCTGCTCTTTGAGAGCTCTGTTCTCTTCTCTTATCGCTATACCGTCGGTAATAGCCGCCCAAAAGTCAGTTATCGTATCACCTGCTCTTTTTACGATCGACTGTGCAGGCGTACCTACTAATTGAACCGGCTTTAAGAGGTTTTTAACAGGGCTTCCGGGAAGCAGACTCAAGATAGCACCTGCCGCCAGTACGAGCAGAACGATAAGTGCTATGAACCATTTTGACTTCAGCAGTTTTTTCAAGGATACTCCTCTGGCTGATCAGATATCAGCCCTTCTTGCCGCAGCAGTTCTTGTACTTCTTGCCGGAACCGCAAGGGCACGGATCGTTACGTCCGATGTGCTCGGAGTGAGCCATGTTGCTCTCACGATATTCTTTTGTGATCTCGTTTCTCTTATCTTCAGAGAGGATATCCTTCCATGCCTTGATGTTGAAAAGCCAATCAGCCTTTGCATCACGCATGTTGTAGTAAAGCTTTTCGTAATCGATATCGAGCTTTAATTCATAGTTATCGTCTATTGCTTCGAGATCTAAATCGTCGCCGTTCTTAAGGCTGGACTTGATACCGTCGATAAATCCTACGAATACATCCATTGCATCCTTAGGGAATTCGAGCTTCTTTGCGAGTTCAGCTGCAGTACCGTTAAGGAACTCTGCGTTATCAGGATAAGCGCCTAAGATCTTCTCGTAAGCAACCTTTTCGAGAGCATAGTAACGGTTGATGTATTCCATGTATTCCTGTCTGTTGGAAGCGTCCTCTGACTTATCCATCCATGTCTTGTAATAACTCATTTCATATTCCTCCAAATTATTAAAGCTTGGCAGCTACAGCCTTAAGGAATTCCTCAGTTGTAACTGTTTTCTTGTTCTCATTTTCGAGAAGATTATTGAGGTCACCGGTGATCGTGCCTTCTTCGATAGTTGCAATGGAAGCCTTTTCGATCTTGTCGGCAAACGCCTCAAGTTCAGGAAGGTTATCGAGCTGTGCTCTCTTTCTGAGAGCGCCGGACCATGCGAAAAGCGTAGCCATTGGGTTTGTGGAAGTCTGCTCACCGTTCAAGTGTCTGTAATAGTGTCTTGTAACTGTTCCGTGAGCTGCCTCGTACTCGTAAACACCCTTAGGTGAAACGAGAACGGATGTCATCATGGCAAGAGATCCGCATGCAGAAGCCAGCATGTCGCTCATAACGTCGCCGTCATAGTTCTTGAGAGCCCAGACAAATCCACCCTTTGAACGCATAACTCTTGCAACAGCGTCATCAATAAGCGTGTAGAAATATGTGATTCCTGCTGCTTCGAACTTCTCCTTGTACTGTGTGTCATAGATGTTCTGGAAGATTTCCTTGAAACGTCCGTCGTACTTCTTGGAGATAGTATCCTTTGTAGCAAACCAGAGGTCCTGCTTTACGCCGAGAGCATAGTTGAAACATGCTCTTGCAAAAGCCGAGATCGACTTATCCGTGTTATACATACCCTGCAGAACACCCGGATCAGTGTACTCAAACACTGTCTTGCTCTCCTTTCTTCCGTCAGGATATGTGACGACAAGTTCAGCCCTTGCGGCACCGTCGATCCTGAGTTCGGAATTCTTATATACATCGCCGTAAGCGTGACGCGCAATGGTAATGGGCTTTTTCCAGCAAGATACGAACGGCTGGATGCCGTTGATCAGGATGGGAGCTCTGAACACGGTTCCGTCGAGCATTGCTCTGATAGTTCCGTTGGGGCTCTTCCACATATTTGAGAGATTATACTCAGTCATACGCTGAGCGTTGGGTGTGATCGTAGCGCATTTAACTGCTACACCCAGTTCCTTGGTCTTCTCAGCCGCATCAACAGTAACCTGATCTTTGGTTGCTTCGCGGTTCTCAAGACCTAAGTCGAAATACTCTGTCTTAAGATCAACATACGGATCGATAACGATCTCTTTGATCTGCTTCCAGATAATCCTTGTCATCTCATCCCCGTCCATCTCGACGATAGGGGTGGTCATTCTGATCTTTTCCATTTTTTCTCCTTATTTATCTCCTGGTTCCTAAACTTCCTTTATCTGTCTCACAACGTCCATGATGGTGCCGTCGCGCGCTTCGATGATGCCTACTATTCTGTCTTCGAACTCCACCTTGTCAGGCTCGCCTACTATTGAGTAAGCGATGTCGCGGAGCTCCTCGATGGTCCTGAGCGGCACGCAGTCAGCTTCCTTTAATGCCTTCAGTATGTCAGGTCTTGCAGGGTTGACTGCTACACCGTAATCCGTAACTACTACATCAATGCTCTCGCCCGGTGTGGTAACTGTCGTGACGTCGGTACAGATCGCAGGTATCCTGCCCTGCAGCAGCGGGCAGATGACTATCGCGCATTTTGCTCCCTGA
>JAEEGJ010022938.1_pt1 | contig 13176 bp, 10 predicted proteins | sample 8958761 | NCBI WGS metagenome assembly JAEEGJ01 (sample SAMN16246546, study PRJNA631951) | gut metagenome | biome: gut microbiome; feature: rumen; material: RS-attached | host: Bos | place: Iran: Karaj | collected 2018-10
ACTTCCTGCGGTTGTGGCTGTGAGTCATGTGCGATGTCAGGCAAGTGCCATCCGGCAAAACAGTGATAAGTCAGGGAATAAGAGCAATAGGCTATAATTCCATAGAATACTCTCCAAAAAAGGCAGTCATCTTACGGTGGCTGCCTTTTACCTTCGGAATTATTTAACAATAACAACCGTTAAGGTTAAGTTAAGATTCTTCGATTTTACGGGTAAGGTATGGCTGATATCATAGCATCATAAACAGATGGCTTGGGCGAAAAAATCGCATAACATAAGGTCATATAAACGGGAAGTGATGTAAGGGAAGCCTTACAAAAATTGAGGAGGAAAAGATATGTGGAACAGAGCAGATCTTAAGAAGAAAGGTCAGCAGGCCTTTAACAAAAACTATTGGAAGTGCGTATTGGTAGCACTGATACTTGCCCTTGTAAGCGGAGGCGGCGGATTCTCCGGATCAAGTTCGGCATCGCCGAGTGCGTTTGTGGGAAGTGAAAATGATGAGTCAACATCGGTGACGGTTGAAGGAACAAGCCTTGAGGACGGAATCACCGTTCATATCGATAACGACATCGAGGAGATTGAGGAAGACATTAATGAAGATATCGCTGAAGATATCAATATTGATTCAGATGCTTTTGCCGGCATAAGCAAGAACGTTATGGCTGTGGTTGCAGGTATTGCGTTTATCCTTGTATTCTTAGTGATATTCGCCATAGCACTTGTGCTTGATGCATTCATATTCAACCCGCTTGAACTCGGATGTGACAGATTCTTCTATAAGAACCTTGATGAGCCCGCGGAGGTATCAGAGATAGCATACGGCTTCGACCACGGATACAAGAATGTGGTAAGAACGATGTTTGCTAGAGACATCTATACGCTTTTATGGTCACTCTTATTAATCATTCCGGGTATCGTTAAGGCATATGAGTATCGCATGATTCCTTATATCCTTGCAGAGAATCCCGATATGGACAAGGATGAGGTATTTGCAAGATCCAAGGAGATGATGAACGGACAGAAGTGGAATACATTTGTGCTTGATCTTTCATTTATCGGCTGGAATATTCTTTCACTGCTTACGATAGGAATGCTCGGTATCTTCTATGTCGGACCTTATAAGAGGGCGACACGCGCAGCATTGTATGATACACTTAGAGGTGATATGGCCGATGTGACGGACGTAATAGAAGAAGCAGCAGATGTAATCGTATCGGGAGATTATGATGAACAATAAGAAGATACTTATAGCGGATGACGAAGCGGAGATAAGACAACTCATCAAGCTCTATCTGGAGAATGAAGGCTATGAAGTAACTGAGGCTAAGGATGGCGATGAAGCCATCCTTAAGCTTCATTCAATGACACCGGATTTATGCATTCTGGATATCATGATGCCCGGTATGGACGGATATCAGGTACTTAAGAGGCTTCGTACCGACTCCAATATCCCCGTAATATTCTTATCGGCCAAGGATGCGGATTCGGAGAAGATCTTGGGTCTTAATCTCGGTGCCGATGACTATATCGCCAAGCCCTTTAATCCCCTTGAACTTGTGGCAAGGGTTAATTCTGCGATGAGAAGATTCTATTCGCTTGGTTCCGGAGACACTGCAGCGGATATTGTAAAAGTGAGAGATCTAGAGCTTGACAGACAGTCATGTACCTTAAAAAAGGCGGGCGAATCAATAGATTTAACCTCGGTTGAGTACAGAATAATGGAGCTTTTCATGACTCATCCCGGCAAGGTTTTCACCAAGCAGCAGATATATGAGTACGGCTGGGAGGATGATTATATCGTATCGGATAACAATATCATGGTTTGCATCAGTAAGCTTCGTACCAAGTTAGCGGACGATCAGAACGGCTATATCAAGACACTTAGAGGTCTGGGATACAGGATGGATAATTAACGGGAAGATGTTATGGGCGACAGAAACAGGTTAAAAGGCCGTATAATCTTAAGATTTATAAAGATAATGCTGTTGGTAAGCATCGCCGAGTATTTCGTTATGACGTTTATCAATGCATTTATCATGCCCTTTATCCGTAACGTGTTCTTTGCCGGAATGGATATTGAAGATCTGAAGGTAGGCGGCGTTATTGTCATATTCTTAGGCATTTTAACCGCCATACTGATTCGCCTTGCGGAGTATGTACTTCCAAGCCAGATACATTTTCTGGCCGATGCCGCATATTCGCGCATATATGCCACAATCCAGGCCGTATTGTACAGAGGCAAGACACAGGTCGGCTTATCGGGCATGGGAATTAAAGAGAAGATCATGCTTTCGGTGTTCGCCGCCGGATTTTTCATAATCGTGATACTGCCGTTTATATTAGGCGCTCTGTATTTTACCCGTGTCATAATGAAGGAATTCGGTGCGGTTGAGGAAGCGGAGCGTGAGAAAGAAAAAGAAGCAATGCGAATGAGGAATCTCATGCTTACGGATATCGCGCATGATTTAAGAACTCCGATGACAACCGTGTCAGGTTATGCCAGGGCCTTATCGGACGGACTGGTTCCGGAGGATAAAAAAGAGGAATATTTAGAGGCGATCCGCAGCAAGACGGCGAGGATGGATGAACTCATCGGACTGCTTTTTGACTATACGAAGCTTGAGAATGAAGGCTTTAAGCTAAACCTTAAGAAGACCGACATATGTGAGCTTGTAAGAGAGTGTACGGCGGGTCTGTATACCGATATCGAAGCGGCCGGAATGGATGTCGATGTGGATATCCCGGAGGAGCGTATAGAGGTAAAAGCGGACGCTCTGCAGTTATCGAGAGTAATAAGCAATCTTATCACCAATGCGATCAGACACAATGACAGCGGATGCAAAATCGGAGTATTTATTAAGCGTGACGGAACAAAGTTAAGGGTGATGGTTGCCGATACCGGCAAGGCGATAGATGAAGAGACATCCGCCCATCTTTTTGATCCCTTCTATACCGGAGACGCTTCAAGAAGCAGCAAAGGAGGCACGGGACTGGGGCTGTCGATAGCAGCCAAGGTTACGGACCTTCACGGATATACATTAAGACTTAAGCAGCGTCCGGACACGGCAAGATACGGACTTTCGCGAGAATATGTCAAGGCATTCATAATAACGATAAAAGATGTTTCATAATAGAGGCTAAGTCCCCCGAATACGATTGATATTTGGGGGGCTTTATGTTAGAGTTAATTATGTATGCAGCAATAAAAACGGGGGTTATAAATGGACTATAACACAGACAGACTTACGGATATGTTTGAAGACAGACATATCTATCTTAAAAAGCTTAAACAGGTTACATATGAGAGCTATACCGAAGAATTTGCACAGACCTACGGTCCGCAGCTGGATGCGATAATAAAGTTTGTCGCAGACAGCGAAGATGCAGATGCTGCCGCTAAAGAAGCCGCAGGCGATTTTGCAAATAAGACTTTTGAGCGATATGCGAAAAAAGGCAAGATAGGCGGAAATCTCATGATGGACCTTAACTTCATGATGATATATTACATGTTCCCGTATCTGATCAAACAGCGTGGGGTGCTGACAGAGACGGCTGAAGGCTTTGCGAAGGTGCTTAAAGATAAGTGGAATGAAGTGATGGGGACCAACATATCTTATGCACCGTACGAAGAGCTGTATGCAGGGTTTAAGAAGAGGTTATTCGGGTTCTTCTGATAAAACTAGGAATGTAAAGGGTTAAGGGTTATGGAAAAGAGAGTATTGCAGATAGGGGTATTGATGGGCAATGTGTTCACGAAGCATCCCATGGAGGTGCTTCGCGGACTTAGTATCGGTGCCAGGGAGTGTAATGTCAATTTGACGGTTCTTCCCGGGGCACAGGGTTCCATCTATGATTACTGGGATTCGGAAGAGAACAAGGCATCGGACGACAATCTTGATTTCTCGGAATACAACTATCAGTACAATTCCCTTTATGACTATGCTTTGATTGCGGGTCTTGATGCAATAATAATCACATACGGAACATTGATGATGTTTCTAAGCCGCGATGAGAAGAACGGCTTTTTCAAGAAATTCGAAGGGATTCCCCTTGTCGTACTTCAGGAATACAACGAGAATGAGCCATATTGCTACCTTATAGCGGACAACTATAAGGGTATGTTTGATGCGGTGACGCACCTTATAGAAGTGCATGACCGCAAGAAGATAGTATTTGTGGGCGGACCCAAGATGAATACTGATGCGTCCGAGAGATTGAGAGGATACTTCGATGCGATGTGGAGCCACGGTTACGAAGTCGGATCGGAGATGTTTGTATACGGAGACTATTCGAACAAGGTAGACTATTTGATCAATCAGCTTTTGGATGACAATCGCGACGCGGATGCGATTGCCTGCGCCAATGACGAGATGGCCACCTGTGCTTACAGAGTCTGCAGGAAAAGAGGCCTTGTCATAGGCAGAGACATCTCGATTGTGGGATTTGACGATGTGGAGATAGCAGCGACTCTTAACCCGCCTCTTACGACCGTCAGACAGGACGGATTTAAGATGGGAAGAATGGCTATCGAGCTTGCCTTAAAGGCTATTAAGGGCGAAGAGAAGAAGCTTCACAGGCTGGATGTGCCGCTGGTTGTCAGAGGTTCGTGCGGATGTGACTACACGGAGGGTAATTTAACCGAGAATGAGGACGATGTACTAAAGCTTATTGACGGCCTTATTGATAACAGAGACCCCGAATATATAAGGCAGACGGTGGATGCCATTGCAAGCAATTCAATGGATTATATCTTCAGACCCGAGGTTAAGACGGTACTTGAAGAATACTTTATAGAACTCATCTATATTCTTAACCAGGTAATGGATACGGATAATCTTGCGAGAGACAATTCGGAGATTAAGCACGGATACAGGGAGATGCTGCGTGCAAGACTTGATTCTTCGATTAAGGATGCAGTCAACTGGAGTGCTTTTTCAAAGTATTTCCACAGGATAGTCAACAATCTTGCAAACATTACGGACGATCATGATAAGGGCAGGCTTCTTAACAGGATATTGGAGCGTACGCATGAGCATATAGAGGCGATGTTTATCTTAACCGGTCTTGAGCAAAAAGACAGAACGGAGAGAAGTTACTGGGATGCCGCGCTGGTTATCCAGAGACTTAAGGAGAGAGTAAGAGATAATAAGGCATTCTTAAGTACGGCCATGCGTCAGGTTATCTCGCAGGGAGCCAAGAGTGCATATCTTTTGATAAATGTCAGGCCGATAGAGCATGCAAAGGGCACCGAATCCGTATGTCCCGATGCATTAAGACTCGTGGCATCGAGTGTCGGTGATGAGATAACCATATATAAGAAGAGCGATGAGCAGCTTGTCACGAAGAAATCCGGTTTTTCACGATTCTACCCGGATGAGAAGGGTCATGTACATATGTGCTTCCTTCTTTTCTCCGAGAAAGAGCAGTACGGACTGCTGGTGGCGGAGATTACTCCCGAGCAGTTAAGCGGAATGCACGGAGTGAGCATGCAGTTAAGTAACGGCTTATCCATCATGAGCCTTACGGATAAAGAGGATCTTGCCAAGAAGGAACTTAAGAGGACTTTGAGGCAGCTTAAGGATCAGAACAAGATCCTAAGCTCCGTATCAAGTTCGGATCCCATGACGGGTGTAAGCAACCGACGCGGCTTTATGGAGAAGGTGCTTTATCTTAACCGTAAGCATGACGGCAAGGAAGCCCAGCTGTTCTTCTGTGACCTCGATCATCTTAAGCAGATTAATGATGAGTTCGGACACAATGCCGGTGACTATGCTATTAAGACGATAGCCAATGTCGCGCAGGAGATACTCGGAAGCAAAGGATGCCTCGGAAGAATCGGCGGAGATGAATTCGTGGCCATGGTTCCCTGTAAAAGTGATGAGGCTTCGGAACTTATAAAGGATGTTAAGGAAGCACTCGCACGAATCAACAAGACATCCGGCAAGCCGTATTACATAGAGTGTTCAATGGGATGCATAAGCTTTACCTGCAACGAGGATGTTGTTATGGATGATGTCATTAAGCAGGCGGACGAGGTGATGTATTCCGACAAGGCCAAGAGAAGGGCTTCGGTACGCAAGGAAGCAGGAGAAGCCGCAGAAGAATAAAGCGACACAGAGCGCACTATATATCACAGAGGATAAGGAGAGAGAATATGTATAAGGATGAATTGATCTATTTCGGTAATGCAGGTGATAAAGAGATAAGCATAATTCCCAAGATGGCCAATCGCCACGGAATGATCGCCGGCGCAACGGGAACAGGTAAAACCACTACAGTTAAGACAGTTGCAGAGTCTTTTTCCGATGCGGGAGTACCCGTATTCATAGCCGATGTAAAAGGTGATCTGTCAGGTATCGCGGCAGCAGGCGAGACTGAGGGAGCATGCGCACATCCCGTTAACTTCTGGGATGTATACGGACAGAAGGGTATGCCTTTAAGGACTACGATATCCGAGATGGGCCCCATGCTTTTGGCGCGTATCTTGGGACTTAATCAGACACAGTCCGATATCCTTACAATCATATTCAAGATCGCCGATGACGGAATGTACATAGATGAGGACGGCGAGCTTACACAGGGTGAGCCTCTGCTTCTTATAGATACCAAGGATCTTCGTGCGATGATCTCTCATATCAGCGATTACACGGATAAGTTCTCTCCCATGTACGGCAACATGGCCAAGGCTTCTTTGTCTGCCATAATCCGTTCGATCATAACACTTGAGGGCGAAGGAGGAGAGTATTTCTTCGGAGAGCCTGCGGTTGATATCAGAGACTGGTTTGTAATAGACAATGCAAGCGGCAAGGGTATGATCCAGGTACTCGACTGCCAGAGACTTATCCAGAACCCCACGATGTATTCGACCTTCCTTTTATGGATGTTATCCGAGATATATGAGACTCTTCCCGAAGTGGGAGATCTTCCCAAGCCCAAGATGGCATTCTTCTTCGATGAGGCGCATATGCTCTTTGACAATGCAAGCAAGCCTCTCCTTGAGAAGATAGAGCAGGTTGTTAAGCTTATAAGATCCAAGGGTGTAGGCATATTCTTCATAACTCAGGCTCCTCAGGATATACCCAACGGTGTGCTTGCACAGCTTGGCAATAAGATTCAGCATGCACTTAGAGCTTATACTCCCGCAGAGCAGAAGAGAGTTAAGGCAGCTGCGGAATCATTCAGAGAGAATCCGGAGTTTAACACATATGATGTATTACAGGAGATGCAGATAGGTGAGGCTATCGTATCCGTGCTTGATGAGAACGGAATACCCACTATCGCAGAGCGCACCAAGGTAATGCTTCCCGAAAGTTCTATGAAGCCCATAGATGATATTACAAGAGATACGATGATCAAGTCGGGCAATCTCTACATTAAGTATCAGGAATCCGTGGACAGGGATTCGGCATATGAATTCCTTGTGCGTCAGGGCGTTAAGATTGCTGAGAGAGCCGAGCAGGTTAAGGCAGATGAACTTGCAGCCAAGGAAGCAGCCAAGGCAGAAGCTGAGGCAGCTAAGGCAGCTGAGAAAGCCAAGGCTCAGGCTGAAAGAGATGAAGCTAAGGCCAAGGCGGCAGCCGAGAAGGCGGCCCAGAAGGAGATAGAGGCCAAGGCCAAGGCAGCAGCCAAAGAAGAGGCAGCCAAGGCAGCGGCTAAGAAGCGTGCGGTCAAGAGCGTCGGCAATTCGGTAGTCGGTACCGTCGGACGTGAAGTCGGCAAGACGGTCGGCGGATCTGTCGGCGGAAAGTTCGGTAAGACCTTGGGCGGTAATTTAGGTGCAGCTTTAGGCCGAGGCATATTCGGAACATTCCTTAAGTAAGAGCGTTTTGGCACCGCGACGGTCGGCAAAAGAACAGTGAATTAATCAAGCCGTCAATTCCTTACGGAGTTGGCGGCTGCTTATATTTTTGTTCCCTGTTTGGCAAAAGTGCACAAAAAAGTTTAGAAAAATTTAGTAAAATGACGAAAATGCGCAAAATGTCCTCAAAATGTTTGAAATAGGGGATGTATGGTGGTAAGATTCAATCAGTCGGATTACTGGACGTGAGGGGATTGATTCTGCACGGAGGTTTGTTAATGAGAAGAAGAGCAGGAGTATTACTTGCGATATCAAGCATACCGTCTGAGTACGGAATAGGCGGTTTTACAAAAGAAGCCTATGCATTCGTGGATTTTCTGAAAGATGCGGGACAGAGCCTGTGGCAGATATTGCCGCTCGGACCTACCGGATACGGTGATTCACCTTATCAGTCTTTCTCAACCTTTGCAGGCAATCCGTATTATATCGACCTTCAGGAATTCATAGACAAGGGCTGGCTTAATAAAAAAGAATGCGAGAAGACCAAGGTATCGCATCCTGAATATGTGGACTATGAAGCCGTATATAATTCAAGGTTTGCCCTGCTTAGAAAGGCATATGAAAAGAGCGGTATAGCTAAAGATCCCGATTTTAAGAAGTTTGTTAAGGATAATGAATACTGGCTTGACGGATATGCTCTGTATATGGCAATCAAGGATTCCAAGAAGGGAATATCATGGCTTGAATGGGAAGACGATATTAAGCTCCGCAAGCCTGCAGCCGTTAAGAAGTATAAAGAGAAGTTAAAAGGCGATTATACTTTCTATCAGTTCCAGCAGTATTTCTTTTATAAACAGTGGTATGCACTTAAGGCTTATGCGAATGAGAAGGGCATAGAGATAATAGGCGACATACCGATATATGTTGCACTTGACGGTGCGGATACCTGGAGCAATCCCGAGCTGTTTAAGCTGGATAAGAACTGTAATCCCACACATGTAGCGGGATGCCCGCCCGATGTCTTTACGGCAGACGGTCAGTTGTGGGGCAATCCTCTGTATCGTTGGGATTATCATAAAAAGACCGGATATGAATGGTGGATCAAGCGCCTTGCGGCATGCTATAAGCTGTATGACATAGTAAGGATCGATCATTTCAGAGGCTTTGATGAGTACTACTCAATCGAATACGGCAGGAAGAATGCCATAATAGGTGAGTGGCTTCCCGGACCCGGATATGAATTGTTCGAGGTGCTTAAGAATAAGCTTGGCAATAAACAGGTTATAGCCGAGGACCTCGGATTTATGACCGACAGTGTCAGAAGGCTTGTAAAAAAGACCAAGTATCCCAACATGAAGATAATCATGTTTGCCTTTGACATAGAAGGAGACAGCGAGCATATGCCTCATAACTATGAGCATAACTGTGTCGTATATACCGGAACTCACGACAATGATACGCTCGTGCACTGGTATCAGACCCTTAAGCGTAAGGAGAAGGCTTTCGTTAAGGACTATCTGGGGATTAAGAAGGGCGCGAGAGTGACGGAGGTTGTCGACGGAATAGTTCGTGCGGCCTATGCGTCTGTTGCGGATACGGCGATTATCCCGATGCAGGATGTTTTATCCCTTGGCGGTGAAGCGCGTATGAACGTACCTTCAACTTTAGGCACCAACTGGAAGTGGAGGCTTAAAAAGGATGCGCTTACGCCCGAACTTGCATCAAAGATGCGTCGTCAGGCCGAAGTTTACAAGAGAATATAACGACTAAAGTACATAATTATCAGTTAAATGATACCGGAACGATTAAGCCGTCACACAGTATGTGATTTAAGCCGTTCCGGTATTATTTATTTGGCGCAGAAACCTTGAAAACAGTAATCATCTTATGCTATAATACAAACTTGACTGTGGATAAAAATGCAGGTTAAGACAAATAAAGGAGTAGATATTAATGAGTGTTAAGGTAGAGAAGTTAGACGGTGGCATGGCCAAGCTTATCATAGAGGTAGCGGAGGCCGATTTTGAGAAGGCTGTTGAGCAGGCTTATCTTAAGCAGAGGAATAAGATTTCGATTCCCGGCTTCAGAAAAGGTAAGGCACCCAGAGCCATGATAGAGAAGATGTACGGCAAGGAAGTATTCTTCGAGGATGCAGCCAATGAGATCATCCCCGATGCATACGAGAAGGCCTACGATGAGTGCGGTGAGGATATCGTATCAACTCCCAAGGTGGATGTTGTACAGCTTGAGGCAGGTAAGCCTTTTATCTTCTCTGCAGAGGTTGCACTTAAGCCCGAAGTTACTTTAGGTAAGTATAAGGGTGTCAAGGTAGATAAGGTTGATACCGAAGTTACCGATGAAGAAGTTGATAAGGCAATTGAAGATGAGAGAGCACGTAACGCAAGAAGCATAGCTGTTACGGACAGACCCGTACAGGATAAGGATGACATCATCCTTGACTTTGAAGGTTTTGTTGACGGTGTTGCTTTTGCAGGCGGCAAGGGTGAGAATTATCCCCTTACAATCGGTTCTGGTCAGTTCATTCCCGGATTTGAGGATCAGCTCATCGGTAAGGAGATCGGTACGGAGTGTGAAGTCAATGTTACATTCCCCGAGGATTACCAGGCAGACGAGCTTAAGGGTAAGGATGCCGTATTTAAGTGCACGGTAAGAGAGATCAAGGAGAAGCAGCTTCCTGAGCTTGACGATGAATTCGCATCAGAAGTATCTGAGTTCGATACAATGGATGAGTACAAGGCTGACGTAAGAAAGAACCTTGAAGATAAGAAGGCTGCAGATGCCAAGAATGCCAAGGAAGATGCAGTAATCAAGGCTATAATTGAAGATTCCAAGATGGATATCCCTCAGGCCATGATAGATACACAGAAGCGTCAGATGCTTGAAGAGTTTGCTCAGAGAATCCAGGCTCAGGGTCTTAACTTCGAGCAGTATATGCAGTTTACGGGAACAACGGCTGAAGGCCTTATGAGCCAGATCGAGCCCCAGGCTATGGATCGTATCCAGTCAAGACTTGTATTGGAGGCTATAGCAAAGGCAGAGAATCTTGAAGCAACGGAAGATGATTTCAATAAGGAGATCGAGAAGCTTGCCGAGAGCTACAAGATGGAGAAGGATAAGGTTGCAGAGATGGTTGGAGAAGCAGGCAAGAAGCAGATCATGGAAGACCTCGCCGTATCCAAGGCAGTTGACTTTGTAACAGAGAACGCAAAGGAAGGTAAGTAACAGATGAGTTTGATACCTTACGTCGTAGAGCAGACCAGTCGCGGTGAGCGCTCTTATGACATTTATTCAAGACTTTTACAGGACAGAATCGTATTCTTGGGCGAAGAAGTAAGAGAAGACAATGCGGCTACAATAGTGGCACAGCTTCTTTTCCTTGAAGCAGAGGATCCCGAGAAGGATATCAACCTGTATATCAACAGCCCCGGCGGTTCTGTAACCGCAGGAATGGCTATATATGACACCATGCAGTACATCAAGTGCGATGTATCGACCATATGTATAGGTATGGCAGCAAGCATGGGTGCATTCCTTTTGGCAGGCGGAGCCAAGGGCAAGAGATTTGCACTCCCCAATGCTGAGATCATGATTCACCAGCCCAGCGGCGGTGCACAGGGTCAGGCTACGGAGATTCAGATTACTGCTGAGCATATCTTAAGAACCAAGGAGAAGCTTAACAGAATCCTTGCAGCCAATACGGGACAGGAATACGAGACTGTTGCCGCAGATACAGAGAGAGATAATTGGAAGACTGCCGAGGAGGCTTTGGAGTACGGACTCATTGATTCCGTGGTATCAAGCAGAGCCGAGGTTAAGAAAGATGAGAAATAATTCAGGCAATCCGGAAGTGTGCTGTTCGTTCTGCGGCAAGTCGCAGAGCGAGGTGCTTAAGCTTATAGCCGGACCCAACAATATATTCATATGTGATGAGTGTATCGGCATATGCAGCGATATCCTGGAAGAGGAATTCGGAAGCAAGGAAGAAGAGCACGATGACGTATCCAAGGACATCAATCTTCTTAAGCCTGTCCAGATTAAGCAGTTCCTCGATGAATATGTTATAGGACAGGAAGAGGCCAAGAAGGTCCTTTCCGTAGCTGTTTACAATCACTATAAGAGAGTTATGTCGGAGAACGACGATGATGATGTGGAGCTTCAGAAGAGCAACATTATCATGATGGGACCGACAGGAAGCGGTAAGACATATCTTGCACAGACGCTTGCCCGTATAATCAACGTTCCTTTTGCCATAGCAGATGCCACGACTCTTACAGAGGCAGGATATGTGGGCGAGGATGTTGAGAACATCCTGCTTAAGCTAATACAGGCAGCAGACTATGATGTGGACAGAGCCGAGTACGGCATCATATACATAGACGAGATAGACAAGATCACGAAGAAGAGCGAGAATGTATCAATCACCAGAGATGTATCGGGTGAAGGCGTACAGCAGGCACTTCTTAAGATAGTCGAAGGAACGATAGCTTCCGTACCGCCTCAGGGCGGACGTAAGCACCCCCATCAGGAACTCATACAGATAGATACGTCCAATATCTTATTTATCTGCGGAGGTGCTTTCGACGGACTTGACAAGATAATAGAGGAGAGGCTTAATCGCAAGTCGATCGGTTTCAATGCGGAACTTGGCAAGAAGTCGGGACACGACATCGGAGAGGTGTTAAGTCACGTATCCACACCGGATCTTATCAAGTTCGGACTCATTCCCGAGTTCGTGGGACGTGTACCGATCAGGGTATCACTTGAAGGTCTTGATAAGGATTCGCTTGTTAAGATACTTAAGGAGCCCAAGAATGCTTTGATCAAGCAGTATAAGAAGCTGTTCGGATTTGACAGCGTGCAGTTAAGCTTCGACGATGATGCCATTGAGGCAATCGCGGATGAGGCATTTAACCAGAAGACGGGCGCAAGAGGCTTGCGTACAATCATGGAGAAGATCATGATGAACGTAATGTACGAGATTCCGTCGGATGACAGTATTACCAGATGCGTAATCACTAAGGCGTCGGTGACCGACGGTGAGCAGCCTACGGTATACAGAGACTGAGACAATAGCCGCCCGCAGGGCGGCTTATTTATTCACGGAGAGTATGGAGGATCCAAGTGAATCTACCTGTTATAGCACTTAAAGGACTTAATATTTTTCCCGGTATGGTCATACATTTTGACCTTAACAGAAAGCCATCCATAGTAGCAGTGCGTGTAGCGATGAAGAGCGGAGGAAGGCTTTTTGCCGTTACCCAGCGCATTATGACGGAGGAGACTCCGGGGCTTGACGGCCTTTATGAGATAGGAACGGTGATTCAGGTAAGACAGATCACCAAACTTCCTAACAA
>JAEEGJ010022939.1_pt1 | contig 13175 bp, 15 predicted proteins | sample 8958761 | NCBI WGS metagenome assembly JAEEGJ01 (sample SAMN16246546, study PRJNA631951) | gut metagenome | biome: gut microbiome; feature: rumen; material: RS-attached | host: Bos | place: Iran: Karaj | collected 2018-10
TTACGCTCTGTGCAAATGTATCAAGCACTTCGAAACCTTTATTCTGGAAAGCCATCTCACGGCCTCTGAATCGGATGTTAACCTTAACTCTGTCGCCTGCTGAAAGGAACTTAACTACCATCTTGCGCTTTACTTCGACATCGTGAACGTCTGTTGTAAGCTTTAAGCCGACTTCCTTAAGTTCTGTCTCCTTCTGCTTCTTCTTTGCTTCCTTCTCTCTCTTACCCTTTTCGAAAAGGAACTTGTTGTAATCCATTACACGGCAAACCGGGTTATCAGGATTGGGTGAGATGCAGACGAGATCTAAATCAGCTTCCTCAGCACTCTTGAGAGCTTCCTCGATCGGAACAACACCGATCATCTGTCCTTCTGCGTCAATGAGACGTACCTGAGGGAACTTGATAGCTCCGTTAATCATCTGATTATCATTGGTCTTAGCGATGGTGGCCACCTCCTTGTTTAAGACTTACTTTAACTACATAAAAAAAGAACGGATAAAATCCGTTCTCTCATAACTACCCTGCCTTAATGGCAACCCCTCTAAAAATAGGTTAATTATCTAGTTATTGACCTCTTTACAAGCTATTGCCGCTTGAGGTGAGAAACGGATGTTCTTCTTTCACGAGCGATATAATACTTAAACTTTGCCACAAAGTCAATAGTTTTGATAAAATCTCACAACGCCTTGATTAATGAATGACTTTCAGGAACGATCTTCTGTGTATAGGAGTCATGCCTTTTTCACGTATCGCGGTGTAGTGATCCTTGGTTCCGTAGCCCTTATGTTTAGCAAATCCGTAGCCCGGATATTCAGCGTCGTAATCCATCATGATATGGTCTCTCGTAACCTTTGCGAGGATCGATGCGGCAGCGATCGAATCTGATTTTGCGTCACCTTTTATTATCGGAATTACATCCAATCCCGTACCTGACAGATTAACTGCGTCGATAAGAAGGATATCGGGAGATACGCCTTTTGAAGCGAGTTCCTTTACGCAGTTTCTCATCGCTTTTTTCGTAGCTTCCAGGATATTGATCTGATCGATCTCTTCAGGACTTGAGCTGCAGATCGCATAAGCTTTTGCCTTCTCTTTTATCTCCAGGAAAAGCTCTTCTCTTTTCTTTTCAGAGAGTTTTTTCGAGTCGTCCAGACCCAGTATCTTTACATCAGGATCAAGGATGCAGCATGCGGTTACGACAGGGCCTGCAAGAGGTCCTCTTCCAGCTTCATCGATGCCGCCGATCATCTTGAAACCTTTGGCAAAGCAGTCCTTTTCGTATGCATACATCGCATCGTATTTTTCGATAAGTTGTTCCTTTGTAAGCTTGGGCATATTATTATCCTCTGTTACTTAAAATCTTCAGGTATCTCCAAAGTGATCCTGCCGGTTCTGCCTTCTTTAAGATCGTTTATGAAAAGCCTTGCAAAGCGCTCTTCATCGATCCTGCCGCCGCTCATTAAGCAGCCTCTCTTTTTCGCCATCTCAAGGAAAAGATCGTAATAAGGATCCTGGAAATATCCTGCGTCCTCATCAACTTTCACATCGACATCAACGCCGTAACGTTCCCTGATAAGATCAGGATAGATCTCGATCATGATCTTCATCGTCTCATAAGCAACTTTGACGACATCGGTAATCTCCTCTTTTACGGAACCTAACGCAGTAAGGCAGATACCGCTCTTGGCATTCGCAATTCTCGGCCACAAAACACCTGCCATATCCATCAGCTCTAATCTGCCGCCTGTCATGATCCATTTGAAGTCTTTTGTGACACCGGGCTTATCACCTGTAACAGCTGCTTTTCTGCCGGCGAGAGCATTGATGATCGTGGACTTTCCGGTATTAGGAGCTCCTACTACCATGACTCTTACGGGACGCCCTATCCTGCCCTTCTCAGCTGCTTTCTCGAGTTTTTCCTTCATCATGTCCATGGTGATAGCATTAAGCTTGTCAAAGCCCTTCTTATGCGTGCTCTCGAGCGCACAGGCACGTGTATTCTCAGACTCGAAACTCTCGATCCAGCGCGCTGTTTTCGCAGGGTCAGCGAGGTCAGCCTTGTTAAGGATAACGATCCTGGGCTTGGTTCCTATGATCCTGTCTAATTCCGGATTCCTGCTCGAAAAAGGTATTCGCGCGTCGCATGTCTCATAAACAAGATCGACGAGCTTTAATCTCTCGCCTGTCTCGTTTAAGGCCTTTCTCATGTGCCCCGGAAACCAGTTTATGTCATTCTTTTTCTCAGCCATATCAACCTCTAAGATTATTTACCTGTTGATTTTAACACAAAAGAAAGAGGTTGCCTCATATGAGACAACCTCTTGTAAATCGAATTGAAAACCGCTATCAGATCTTCTGTGTGATCTTTGCAGCCTTGCCCTGACGATCGCGGAGATAATAAAGCTTTGCTCTTCTGATCTTACCCTTACGAATAACATCGATGTGATCGATCTTGGGTGAGTTTACAGGGAGAATTCTCTCTACGCCGATACCGTAAGATACACGGCGAATTGTTATTGTCTCAGAAAGGCCCTGGCCTTTTCTTGCGATGACATAGCCTTCGAATACCTGAATACGCTCCTTAGCGCCTTCCTTGATAAGGAGGTGAGCCTTAACGAAGTCTCCAACTTCTACTTCAGGATACTGGTTGCGAATATTCTCGCTCTCGATGACTTTTACTAAATCCATATTGTACGTTTCCTCACTTTCCTGCAGATGTTCTTGCCTGGATAGTGGCAGAGGACCACCCTGATAACTGGAGAATTTTAGCACATGCCTCTTTCAAAGGCAAGCATTTTTGCCCAATCACTTTCGGGAATGACCAATTTGTCAAGCATATCGGGTCTGTTGTGCCATGTATCGACCAATGCGGCGATGCGGTTATATTCCGCAATTGCGGCATCATTGCCGTTCTTAAGGACTTCCGGGACTTCCTTGTCATGCCAGACCGGAGGCTTAGTATACTGCGGTGCTTCGAGCATTCCGTCAGTATGTGACTCATTGGTATAGGCTTCCTCATTCGGAAGAACGCCCGGAACGAGCCTTGCCACAGCGTCGATCACGACAATAGCAGCCGTCTCTCCGCCCGTTAAGACATAATCTCCGATCGATATCTCCTCATCGCAGATCTCGTTTATTACGCGTGCATCGATGCCTTCGTAATGGCCGCAGATGATCAGGAGATTCTCATATGAAGCGAGCTCATGGGCCTTGGCCTGGTTAAAGACCTTACCCTTGGGCGACATATATACAGTATGAGGTTTCTTGCCTCCGCAGAGTTCGACTGCCTTTTCGAAGGCTCCGAAAACAGGCTCCGGACGGATCATCATGCCGGTACCGCCGCCGTAGATCGTGTCGTCAACGCGGCCGTAGTTATTGGGCGCATAATCTCTCATCTGGATGCACTCCAGTGAGATCGCGCCTTTGGCAATGCCTCTGCCCGTAATGCTCGTATTCAGATAAGTACTTACCTGTTCCGGAAATAATGTCGCTACATAAAAGTTCATGTGCCGGCCTGATCTCCGCTGATTATTGCAATGTTGCCGTCTTTATCGACCTTGATCGCTGTACCGCAATAGTCACAGTAACCTACTGTAGTCCTGCGGATCTTAAGGTTGCTCGCACCGCAGTTAGGACAGTTAACGGCTACATACTGGGTCTCAAGTTCGTCTTCATACTTCTTTCTGTTGAAGTCGGTCTTCTTCTGTTCTGCCACAGCCTTAGCCTGTTTTGCCTGTTCCTGAGCCTGCAAAGTCTTCTGCTTTGCAACGGCGATCTTACGCTTCTTGGCAATATTAGCGACGATAATAAGACCGATCACAAATATAACCGCAACAACAGCGATAATGCCCATCTGTCGGAACGAAAGCTGCTTCTGCATTATCCTCTCGCCGGCATTCTTGAAAGAATACTTAAAGAAATATCCTTCATTAAGATCTGTATCGGTATAGAAGTAATCAATGAAATCCAAAAGGATCTCTCTTGCCTGTTCATCTAATACCTGAGTCTCGGCATCGTAGCCGGGTGTTACCGTACAGATATATTCTGATGAGTTGTTCGGATATTCGCGGAAGATAACGATCATGTGACCTTCATCGATGCCGAAAAGCTCCTTATACTTTGCTTCAGCAAGATCTTCAAGGCTCTGCGCTGACTCATACTGTCCGCCGTCTTCACCGGTGATCCAGAGATAAGGCTGAACTCCTGTACTCTCATAGAAAGACTTCAAACCGTCGATAAGTGCGTCTTCCTCGCCTTCTTCATCGATCCAGTCGCCCCAGTCATCCTGATACCAGACATCAACAGGTGTGCACTTGGATTCGGGCAGTGCTTCTCTGTTTTCCGTCGAACGCTCGATCAGGAAAAACTGAACAGGCTGAGGCATCTCATCACTTACGCCAAAATATACGGCGCCCGCGATAATGACCATGATAATAAGCGTGAAGAATGTTGAGAAACATCCTCCGCCGCCTGAGCCGCCGGAAGAGCCGCCCGAATAGCGCGAACTGCGTGAAGAACGTGATGATGATGAACTGTAGGAATGTGAATGCGAGCTGCTTGCGTGATGTGTATGACTGCTTGAATGATGTGAGCTGTGGTGGGAACCACCGCCTCCGCCGCCTCTGCCCATAACAAAAACCTCCCTTAAAACACCGCGCGAAAACGCGGCTTATTCCAAGCAGAATAATAACATAAAAGAATGCTTATCTTAAAGATAAAAAGGAATAAAGTCAGTCGTATAACTCGTAAAGGCCTTCAGGCAGTCTGCACTTGATAAAGCCTTCTTCGATATTGACTTCATAACAATAGACTTTGACGAACGGAAGCATGAGGTTTTTCTTCTTGTTTTCGCGCTTGATCTCAAGCGTGAACTGTGGGCCTGTTGCAAAGCAGTCAATGACTTTGCCGATGTCACCTCTCCCGTCGTCAATAACATTAAGACCTTTAAGGTCAGTGATGAAATAGTTGTCCTTCTTGAGCTTTACGGCATTATCCCTGTTAACGGCTATAAATCTGCCGCGGAGGAGCTCTGCCTTATCTCTGTCTAAGACACCCTTGAGTTTAAGAAGGATGTTTCCCCTGTCGAGTCTTGCAGATACGCATGATGAAGCTTCGGGCTTTTCGAAATTCTGCCCGCAGATGAAACATTCCTTAAGTTTAAGGAAACGGCGCGGGTCGTCCGTTAAGGGGAAAACCTTAAGTTCCCCACGGACGCCGTGCGCGCCGGTAATCTTTCCTATAATGATGAGATCTTCCAAAAGAATCAGCCTACAATATCGACAATAACGCGCTTACCTTCTTTAAGGTACTTCGCCTTCATGATCGAACGGATAGCCTGTGCTCTCTTACCGTTCTTGCCGATAATCTTTCCTGTATCTTCAGGAGCAACGGAAAGCTCGAAAACAACAGTGTTTCCACGCTCTGTTTTCTTTACGTTTACCTCATCGGGATTGCTGACAAGTTCCCTGGCGATATAAACCAATAAATCGTCCATATAAAGCTCTCCTTCCTATTATTCTAGTAGTGACGTCAACTGAAATCTGATCAGATGATGCCCTGCTTCTTAAGAAGAGACTTAACTGTATCTGTGGGCTGAGCGCCGTTAGCGATCCACTTCTTAGCTGCATCGCTGTCGATCTTAACGCTGTCTGTTTCCTTCATAGGATCATAGATACCGATTTCTTCGATGAAACGGCCATCTCTAGGATATCTGGAATCAGCAACAACTACACGATAGAAAGGTGCCTTCTTCTTACCCATTCTTCTCAAACGAATCTTAACTGCCATTTTGTTTTCCTCCAAAAAAAATTTTTGTTTTTTGTTTTATATAATCTGCGTCATAAAATGACGGGATCGACTTTATCTTCTGCCCTTACGCTTCTTTTTGCGGTCACGTCTTCCGGAAGAAACGAAAGGTGAATCATCTGAATCTTCCTTCGGCGCCCTGAAGCTTCCCAGGCCCTGCGGCATACCTGAACCCAAGCCTGACATGCCACCCATATTTCCAAGACCTCCCATGCCGCCCATGTTACCCATGCCGCCTTTAAGGCCCATCTTGGCTGCCTGCTTCGCAAAGCCCTTAGGCATCTTGAAGCCGCCCTTGCCGTTCGAAAACTGCTTCATGATCTTTGCAGTCTGCTCATACTGTGTGATGAGCTTGTTTACGTCAGATACCTGAACGCCTGCACCTGCAGCAATTCTCTTTCTTCTGCTGGCATTAAGGATAGAAGGTGTTCTTCTCTCCTTCTTGGTCATTGAAGTGATGATAGCCATCTGTCTGTCGACGATCTTATCATCAAGGTCTTCATCGCTTATCTTGCCTGCAGCGCCGGGCATCATGCCAACCAAGTCTTTAAGTGAGCCCATCTTCTTCATCTGTTCGAACTGTGAATACAGGTCGTCGAGATTGAAGTTGCTGCCCATCATGCGTTCCATTGCCTTGCGGGCTTCTTCCTCGTCGATGTTTGCTTGTGCCTTTTCGATAAGGCTTACGACATCACCCATGCCGAGGATCCTGTCAGCCATACGCTGAGGATAGAACTTCTCGATAGCATCTACCTTTTCGCCTGTACAGATGTACTTGATAGGCTTGCTCGTAAGCTTACGGATAGACAGAGCGGCACCGCCTCTTGCATCACCGTCAAGCTTTGTCATGATGAAGCCGTCCATACCGATGTTCTGCTCGAAAAGCTGTGCTACGTTTACAGCTTCCTGACCGATCATTGCATCGACAACGAGGAGTTTTTCTGTAGGGTTAACTGCAGCTGCAATATCTCTGAGCTCTTCCATGAGCTCTTCATCAGCTACGGTACGACCTGCAGTATCTATGATCAGGTAATTGCAGAGCATGTATCTTGCTTTGCCTTCACCGTCTTTTGCAATCTTAACGGCATCCTTTTCCTCAGGATCGATATAACAGTCAACGCCGACAGCATCACTTAAAACCTTGAGCTGCTGGGCAGCTGCAGGTCTGTGAACGTCAACGGAAACGACCATGGGCTTCTTGCCGTTCTCTTTTAAGAGCTTTGCGAGCTTAGCTGCAGTAGTTGTCTTACCTGCACCCTGGAGACCGTAAAGGATAATGATGTTAAATCCAGTATCGGAAACCTTAAGCTTTTCTTCGCCCTCTTCACCGCCTAAGAGTTCTGTTAAAGAATCTCTTACGATCTTTACTATCTGCTGACCGGGTGTAAAGGACTCCTGAACATCAGCGCCCTTGCACTTCTCGGTCATGTCGGCTACGAATTCCTTAACGACTCCGTAGTTAACGTCTGCCTCGAGGAGAGCCATGCGGATCTCACGCATCATCTCCTTGATGTCGCTCTCACTTACGCGGGCCTTGCCGCGCATCTTTGAGGTTATATTCTGAAGCTTTTCTGATAAGCTCTCAAACACTTTGTTACATTTCCTCTATCAATTCTTCAAGCTCTTTTGCAGCCTTACCGGTATCACCGCTGTTCAAATGCGCCAGAGCCGTTTTTGCCTTTGCCTGCTGCTTTTCGAAAAGTGCGAGAAGTCCTAACTTCTCCTCATATTCCTCAAGCTGCTTCTCTGCCCTCTTGACCGTGTCATGAACGCCCTGTCTCGAGATCCCCTCTGCTTCGGCGATCTCAGCCAAAGTCAGGTCATCGTTATAATAGCTCTCGCAGGTGCGCCTCATCTTGGGCGTAAGGAGATTGCCGTAGAAATCAAGCAAAAGGTCTGTTCTTACTGACTTTTCACGCATTTAAAGGCACTCCTCCCTTATTCAGCCTGCACATAATAACAAAGCAGGAGGAGCGTGTCAAGTATTTTTACTTGTCAGAGATAAAATCAGCTTTTCGACCACCAATAGCAGTATGCCTGGGTCCTTGCTGCGAGATTTGTATTCTTGAGAAGCTCTTTTACTTCTTCCTTGGTATACCAGCGTGCTTCTATCTCTTCCTCATCGGAAGTGCTCGGAGCAAACTCGCCTTCTGCCTTGCCGATCACGCAGCAGCTCTTCTCATTTGTTATGCCGACACCAGAAAAGCTCATAGGAAGAACTTCATCTATGGAAACTAGCTTTAACCCTGTCTCTTCCCAGAGTTCTCTTGCAGCTGCCTCAGCGGGTGTCTCACCTTCATCGATAAGGCCTGCCGGGAAGTTATAAGCAAAGCCTCCTACGGCCATTCTGTATTCCTTATTTAAAAGGAGCTTGCTGCCGTCGGTGCTCGTGATAATGAGGACAACAGCATCGCACTTGTCTTTTGCGATGTCTTCAAGACTTTCGATATTCTTATCTCTTGAGACCATCTCGTATATCTTCTTATTTCCGAGGCAGGTCTCGTATTCAGCATTATAAGATGTGATAAAACGTCCTTCGTGGACCTTCTTGATGCCTATAAACTTCATTTCTTATCTTTTCCCATTCTTCTCTTGATTACGTCTTCTTTTGCTACGGAATAACCGAAAAAGCCCAGTTTTTCGCCTAAGAGATAATACTCTCCGTGGTTATAAGCTACAAGTCTGGCATTATCCAGGCAGAGCTTGCCGTTCTGGTCCAAAAGATAGGAATCTGCGGTAACGCTCTTTATCTCACCTATGAACATATCGTGAGAGCCGAGCTCTGTGACGCTCTTAACAACGCAAGAGATCGATACCGGAGCTTCCTTTATCACATAAGCATATTCCAAACCCGCCGCCTTAACAGGAGTAAGGCCGCATGTCTTGAACTTGTCTTCATTTTCGCCGCCTCTTACACCGCAATAATCACAGGCCTTGCATAAAGACTTTGAAACGAGATTGATGACGAACTCGCCGGTCTCTGAGATGAGCTTGTGGGAATACCTGGATTTTCTGATGCTTACGGAAACCATGGGAGGCTCCGAATTTACTGTACCTGCCCATGCAACGGTCATGATGTTTGCTTTGCCGTCCTTGCTTCCTGATGAGACCATAACAACAGGTACGGGATTAAGGATCGTTGAAATCCCGACTTCTACTTTATCGTGTTTAGCCATTTGGTTATACCTCCTTGGATATGAGCGGTGTTACCGCCGTAAAGCTCTCGTGTAAGAGCAGATAGTCTTTGATATCGATACCGGCAGAATAACCTACGATGCTGCCGTCCTTACCGATTACACGGTGACAGGGAACGATTACCGCTACAGGGTTATCTGAGCACGCTGAACCTACAGCTCTCGTGATCTTACGGGCTTCGGAAAGCTTGCCGTCAGTTAACTTCAGAGCAATATCCTCGTAGCTCGCGGTACCGCCGTACGGAATGGAATTAAGGGCATTCCAGACTTTCTTCTGGAAAGGCGTTCCCGTATTGAAAACAACATTGATGTCAAAGCCTGCCCTGTTGCTGTCAAAATATTCTTTCAGCTCGACATAGGCTTTGGCGAGTTCGGAAGGCAGAAATTCGAGCTGGTCTTTTTCGAGGTTATAGATGCCGTCGTCATTTCTGGCAAGACCGCCGTTTGAATCAAGAAGCCCGAGGCTCGACGCAACATTAACAACGAAAGGATCTTCTAACTGCTGGCCATAGTGGTAGAGCTTAACGGAATCGATATAATCCTCTCCTCCCGAAACCATAGCTACGCCTCTCTCGAAAGGAACAAAGCAGACATTGTACTTCGGATATTCATAAGACAGCATCGCGAAAAGTCCGGCATCCTCAAAGCCGTCCTTCACCCTTACTTCATCCCTTAAAACTGCTTCCTGGTTAAAACCGGCGCCAACCAGAATACGCTCAAGGCCCTCATTTCCGTGATTGCAGATTACGGTTACCTTGTGATAGTACTCTTCAAGGAAACAGTATCTCAAGACCTCATCGACCACGCCGCTCTGCGTGTCAGCGTTGGCATCGCAGGTGAAAACAAAATCTATGTGGGCCCTGCAGTTCTTGCGGTCCGGCCTGAAAAGCTTTATCAAGGCATAGATGACATCATCTTTTATGGCGAGCATCGCCTCACCCTGGCTTCCTGTGCCAAGGGCCCTGATGTCGTCTTCGATGAGCTTTAATGTGCCTTCCATGAGGCCGCGCTTACGAAGCTCGGAGCTGTCTGAAATAAGTATCTTACGAAGAACAATTCTGTCAGCCATAGCATTTCTCCGGATCAAACTCATCATTCTGCTTCACATATTCTGCCGTATATTCATTAGTCTTAGAGAATACCTTGCTGTCTAAAGAATCCGGACAATAAACCGCATTATCCATCGTCTGACGGAAGTCTGCTGCCATATGTCCGAAGATCTCATTTGCGCAAATAAGGTCCCATACTGCATCATTCCTTGTAAGAGGCATAAGGCCTGTCATATCTTCAAGCCTGTAGATCAGCATCTGCGCATCAGGATCGAATGATATAAAGGCAGCGAACTCAGAAGCAAAATCCTTGCTCTCAGAGCTCTTTGCCACACACAAAGAATAAGTGCTTATATAAGGTACACCGACATTTGTCGCGTCATTACAAGGCAGATGCAAAAGATATAAGCTTCCCGGATAATAATCAGCCCAAGCTCTGACATTGGCCGATGAATCAACCCAAAGCGCAGCCTTTCTGGAATAAATAGGATCTGCTCCACCGATAAGGTCTTGAGTCAACGAAGAAGAATAAAGGCTCCTGACATATGTTGCCGCTTCGTTTATGACCTTTTTTGCAGCAACCTTATCTTTTGAATATTCATCTTGGACCATGTAAGAGGTCGGGACATCATTGTTAAAAGCTGAACCCAGATAAGGAATGAGTTCAAAAGCTGATGAGAATCCAGCAACATCGCGGTGTTCTTTCTTTACCGCTTCAAGATAAGTCTTAAGATTCTCGGTTGTATTCTTGGTCTGGAGTTTTCCTGTGCTTGCGGGAATATATTCAGTATTTCCCATTATTATCTTTGCCGAGCAGAAGTGCGGAACGGCATAGAAAACACCATTTTCGGAATCAGCAGTCAGCGCACCCGAATAGATCTGCTGGGCATTAAGATACTTGCTGTCAGCAAGGTAATCATTAAGCGACTCTGCAAATCCCGCATTATAAATGCTGTTGCTGTCCTGTGTAAGGAACAGGTCAGGCACCATATCAGATGACTTCCATTCCTTGACCGTACCAAGGTTAACGCCAGTGCTTCCGCAGCCGACATTTGTAATTACATAATTGGATGCGACAGTTGAAAGAGCCTCAGTACTTACGGTAAGGCCCGTCTCAGAACTGTCCCAAAGGCCGTTATTCTTGCAATAAAGCATAGCGGCAAGGCACTGTATCGTAAGATCAGAATAAGGGAGCGCAACTTCGAGCTGGCGGATCTCATTTGCGGAATCAGTATCAGAAGGCTTGCTGGTAGCTTCAGGCGCCTCTGATTGTTCATTTCCGGATACAATCGTAGGAAACATGTCATCGCCCTTTTTGCAGCCCGTAAACAACGCGCCTGTCAATGACAAGCACAAAACCAAACTTACTGCTTTCTTTAAGAATTTAAGGGCTTTCACGTAAATTTCCTCCGATAGACTAATTATATCATTCTTATGCTGATTGCTTGCCTTTCTTTCACTTGACACTTAACTTCCAAATAGGTATATTTTTATGGCACGCCAAAGTGGCTCAGGGGTAGAGCAATTCACTCGTAATGAATAGGTCGCGGGTTCGATTCCCGCCTTTGGCTCCAAAAATTAAAACACCCCCGTACTTCAGACAGGAATTGCCTTCGGCAATTAACTCGTACGGGGGTTGTTTAATTTTTGTTTAGAATGGGGGCAGTATTACCTGTTTCCCTTGCCGTTATTTCCGAAAACCCTATTCAGCGCCTCAACAGCTTCGTTGAGATTCTTGATCGAATCGTTAAGGCCGTCTATATCGATGTCGCTGATCTTCTGGATCGCATCAGACATCGCTTCAGTATTATCTGTCAGGACCTTATCAACGTTAGCGATCATCTTGTTCATGCCGTCTAAGGAGTCGTTTAATTCGCCCATGAGCGTTGTTGCCTCATTCAGGGTGTTTTCGGCTGCAGTTAATGTTGTAAGCACTTTGGGCACGATCAGGATGGCACATGCAAGTACCACAGCGGCGATGACCATCATGGCAGAAGCCACGATGCCGGTCCTTTTGACAGTTTTCTTTTCGAGATTAATAAGTTCGGTCAGAAGATCGTGTTCTGTATAGTCAGCGTATTTGCCGTCCTTGATCTTGTTTACGGGCAATTTGTTTGCCGGTGCTTCCTTAACTTCAGCCTCAGCAGCCTTAGTCTCTACTTCTGCAACTGTTTTTTCTTCTGCCATATCTCAAAACTCCTATAAAGAACTATAGAAACAATACACCTCCGAAGGTATAAACCCACGGAGGCGTAAGTCAAATCTTATTAATGGTGGAACAATCTCATTCCTGTGAATGCCATTGCAATGCCGTACTTGTTGCATGTCATGATGACATGGTCGTCACGGATGGAACCGCCGGGTTCTGCAATGTACTTAACGCCGCTCTTGTGAGCACGCTCGATGTTGTCACCGAAGGGGAAGAATGCGTCAGAACCAAGAGCTACGTTGTCGTTCTTAGCGAGCCAAGCCTTCTTCTCTTCTCTTGTGAATACAGCGGGCTTAACCTTGAAGATGTTCTGCCATGTGCCTTCAGCAAGAACGTCCTCATACTCGTCAGAGATATAAACGTCAATAGCGTTGTCTCTGTCGGGACGGCGGATGTCGTCAACGAACTGGAGACCCAATACCTGAGGGCTCTGTCTGAGCCACCAGTTATCAGCCTTGTTGCCTGCGAGTCTTGTGCAGTGGATTCTGGACTGCTGTCCTGCGCCGATACCGATTGCCTGGCCGTCCTTAACGTAGCAGACGGAGTTGGACTGTGTGTACTTGAGTGTGATAAGAGAGATCAAAAGGTCGATCTTCTTGTCCTCAGGAATGTCCTTATTGTCAGTAACGATGTTGTCCAAGAGAGCATGGTTGATCTCAAACTCATTTCTTCCCTGCTCGAAAGTAACACCGTAAACGTCCTTTGTCTCGATCGGAGCGGGCTTATAGGAAGCGTCGATCTTGATTACGTTATATGTACCCTTTCTCTTTGTCTTAAGGATCTCAAGAGCTTCGGGTGTGTAATCAGGAGCGATGATACCGTCAGATACTTCTCTTGCGAGCATTGTAGCTGTGATTGCGTCACATGTGTCGGAAAGTGCTGTGAAGTCGCCGTAAGAAGACATTCTGTCAGCGCCTCT
>JAEEGJ010022942.1_pt1 | contig 13174 bp, 11 predicted proteins | sample 8958761 | NCBI WGS metagenome assembly JAEEGJ01 (sample SAMN16246546, study PRJNA631951) | gut metagenome | biome: gut microbiome; feature: rumen; material: RS-attached | host: Bos | place: Iran: Karaj | collected 2018-10
GGTAACCATTATCCTGCGTTCGTCCTCTGACATCTTCGCTTTCTTGAGCGAGAGCCTCATTACAAGGAGCGTCAGAGCATAATAGCCGATGCCGAAAGCAGCGCATGTGACCATGCCGTTTACAGCATCAACAGAATAAGTGTGCTGGCTCGAATTTAAGATCATGAACGGCAGGACAGCCGTAAGCAGGATCTTCGATAAAGCCTTCTCGGCATTGCCGTCGATGACCTTAGTTTTGTTGAGAACAAAGCCTAATGCCAAAAATACGAATATCTTGAAGAATACTATATAAACTTGAACCATTAGATCAGTCGTTGCCGGAAAGAAGCGTTGCTCTTACTGCAGAACGGTAACCCTCCATCTTCTCGGATACTTCAAAGGCAGACATCTTGGGATCGTAGGATGCTCCTGCCTGATAGAATTTGCCCGTAGATTCAATGGAATCAAATATACCAGCTTCGATTCCGGCTGCAAGTCCTGCGCCCATTGCGGTCATCTCATCGCTTAGGGCTCTCGTGATCTTAACGCCCAGGAGGTCTGACTGGAGCTGCATGAGGAACGAACTTGCGCATACACCGCCGTCAACCTTCATCGTACCTGCCTTAATGCCTGTATCGTCAGTCATGAGGTTAACGAGTTCCGTAACCTGATAAGCGATGGATTCAACGCCCGCCCTTACGATCTGTGCTCTTCCGGTACCTCTGGTAAGACCCGTCAGGATGCCTCTTGCATCAGGCTTCCAATAAGGTGCTCCCAATCCCGTAAATGCGGGAACGAGATATACTCCTCCGCAGTCTTCAATGGAATTGCAGATGTCATCACATTCTTTGGGTTCATTGATAAATCCCAGCTCGTCTTTAAGCCAGCTGATGACAGAACCTGCCTGGAAGATACTTCCTTCGAGAGCATAACTCGTAACGCCCTTAATAGACCACGCACATGAAGTAAGAAGTCCGTTCTTGGAGAATACGGGCTCAGTTCCCAGATTCATCAAAGTAAAGCTTCCCGTACCGTATGTGGTCTTTGAATCGCCTTTGTTTATTGCGTTCTGACCCAAAAGAGCCGCAGGCTGGTCGCCTAAGACACCTGTGATATGAACGCCGTTTATAGACAACAGGTCATCAATCTCATCGTTATCAAAACCATTGGCACTAAGATAATCTTCCTTAAGGTCGATCTCGCCGTAATCAGCGCATGATTCCAAAGGCTTTGCAAGAGCTTTGGCAGGGATACCGAAGAGTTCTAAAAAATCCGGATCATATGCCTTTTCGGAGATGTCGAAAAGCATGGTCCTCGAGCAGTTTGAATAGTCGGAAGCATAAGTTCTTCCGGCAGTAAGTCTGTATACAAGGAAACCATCAATAGTGGATAAGAGCGCCTCACCTGTAGCGCAGCGCTGCCTTAAGCTCCTGATGTTTTCAAGGAGCCAGAGCATCTTTGTTGCAGAAAAATACGGGTCGATCTTAAGGCCGGTGATCTCCGTAACTCTCCTGCTCTGTTCCCTTATCTCAGGACGTCTGCAGATATCAGATGTCCTTCTGCACTGCCATACGATAGCCTGGTCCAAAGGCTTTCCGGAATGCGAAAAAGCCACCGTAGTCTCACGCTGGTTTGTAATTCCCATGCATGCGATATTGCCCTTTGCCTCCGGGTGTTCCTTAAGGATCATAGAGATCGCTTTAAGAACTGAAACATATATCTCCTCTGCATCATGGCTTACCCAGCCGGGCTGCGGATAGTACTGCTTAAAGGGCACATGCGTACCCTGTGACAGATTACCGTCCTCATCAAGAAGAAAAGCCTTTGTGGAAGTAGTTCCCTGGTCGATGCAAAGAATGTATTTCATAATAGATCTCCTTACCTGAAATAGATCCTGTTAAGATTCCTGTACCAGTCGTTATCTATTGAATCAAAGTCTTCTTTTGTAAACCTTACCACCCAGTTGCCAGAAGGCGTACCGGGGATATTCATTCTGGTGTCTCCGCCGTAGCCCAGCATATCCTGGATAGGGATGATCGCAACGTCAGCATGGCTCATCCACAAGGTCTTTATGATTGCCCTGCATGAACCGCTGCGGCTGCCGCCGTCACCCCAGTTATCGCCTGTGAAACCACAGTATTCGAGGCAGCACTTACGGACTTCCTCTTTGCTGTCCCAGAGCCAGCCCAGGAGCGTGTTGTTATCGTGTGTGCCTGTATAAGCGACACAGTTGTTATCGAAGTTATGAGGCAGGAATGAGCTGTTGTCACCCGGATAGAATGCAAATTCCATAACTCTCATTCCGGGGATGCCTACCTTGCCCATGAACTCTGCAAGATCAGGCGTAACTTCGCCCAAGTCCTCAGCGATGAGCCTCGATCTGTCCTTAAACTTCTTGTCGTATTCTTCGAAGAAATCAAGGCCCGGGCCGGGGATCCACTTGCCGTCTCTTGCTGTCTCGGCATTAGCTTCGATCTCGCAGTAAGAAGAGAATGCTCTGAAGTGGTCGATCCTCAGGTAATCGAAGAGCTTGAAGTTGTCCTCAAGTCTGCTCATCCACCATGCATAGTGGTCAGCTTTCATCTTCTTCCAGTCGTAGATGGGGTTGCCCCAGAGCTGGCCGTCTGCACAGAAATAATCCGGCGGAACGCCTGCGACGCTCTCGAAAACAAGAGCTTCCGGCTTCGGCTTTCTGGGTTCCTTCAAAGGCTCGCCGTCCTTATCGGTGGTCTCGCCCTTCTCCATTGCTTTCTTATACTTTTCGAGAGACTTCTCGTAGTCCTTAAGGACTTTATTGACTCCTGACGGAGTTGCCATCTTGAACAGGTCTCTGCTTGCCCATACGTCAGCCGAATCTCCGGATACATAGAACGGGATATCGCCGATTATGGAGATTCCAAGATCGTTGATCTCCTTCTTGACCTGTGCCCACTCGTCAAAGAACAGATACTGAACAAAGCCGTGATATCTGTAATTAGGATTGTTCTTAAGCCCTGCTACAGCAGACTTCTCGTAGTTTCTTAAGTTAACGTCGGACCATTCCCACCAGGGCTTGCCGAAGTCGGCATCCTTAACTGTCTGGTAAGCTGCCACGTCCTGGACCCACTTGTTGTCCTTGATGAACTTGTCAGCCTTTGCGAGCAGGTCCTTGTCCGCACGCTCAAAAGCCTTTCTTAATAACTCATCCCTGTTGGTCCTTAAGAAATCGTAGTCGATTCTCCACTTGTTCTGGTTGTATTCAGCCTGCTGAACCTCTGCAGGAGTTAAAAGGCCGCGCTTTTCGAGCCTTCTGGGGTCGATAAAGAGCCAGTTGCCGGCAAAAGCCGAGAAACTCTGATAGGGTGAATTGCCCATGCCGGGGTAGGAAAACGGCAGAACCTGCCAGTACTTCATGCCCTGGGAAGCCAGCTGCTTCGCAAAGTCTATAGCCTCCTGTCCGATCACGCCCGTGCCAAAAGGACCCGGAAGTGAGCTGATATGCATTAGAACGCCACCACCACGTCTCATTATTTGTAATTCCCTTCTTTCTTATATATAATTACTTGTCTCTATTAGGCTATTATACATTTCTTGAGGGCAAAATGAATTCAGTTGATGAAATTAAAAGACGCCGCACGTTTGCGATAATCTCGCACCCGGACGCAGGTAAGACCACAATAACCGAGAAACTCCTTCTTTACGGAGGAGCCATCCATCAGGCAGGATCTGTCAAAGCGCGTAAGGCTGCACGCCACGCTACTTCAGACTGGATGGAGATCGAGAAAAAGCGTGGTATCTCAGTAACCTCATCAGTAATGCAGTTCGAATATGACGGCTGCCACATCAATATCCTTGACACCCCCGGCCACCAGGACTTCTCGGAGGACACATACAGAACGCTCTGCGCTGCTGACTCCGCGGTAATGGTCCTTGACGGCGCAAAGGGTGTAGAGACCCAAACAATAAAGCTTTTCCAGGTATGTAGAAGAAGAGGCATTCCGATCTTCACATTTATCAATAAGATGGACCGTGCCGCAAAGAATCCTTTCGACCTCATGGACGAGCTCGAGAAGGTATTGGGCATCAGATCCGTCCCGATCAACTGGCCTATCGGCACAGACGGCGATTTTGAAGGTGTTTACGAGAGAGAATCCCGTAATGTCCTTCTCTTCGACCGCGAAAACAACGACCACGGCGCATCCATGGTTACACAGAGCGTCTCAGGCATCGACGATCCCAAACTCGACGAGATGCTCATGACAGGCCACCTCGAGACATTAAGAAACGACATTGAACTCCTGGACATGGCAGGCGACGAGCTCGACATGGACAAGGTATTAAAGGGCGAGCTGACTCCCGTATTCTTCGGTTCAGCTATCACAAACTTCGGTGTTGAGCCCTTCTTACAGCACTTCCTCAAGATGAGCCCCGGTCCTGCTCCCCACAATACCACTGACGGCGTTGTCGAGCCCGAAGATTCAATGTTCTCAGGCTTCGTATTCAAGATCCAGGCCAACATGGACCCTTCACACAGAGACCGTATGGCATTCATCCGCATCTGCTCCGGCCAGTATGAGAAGAACATGACCGTAAATCTCATGCGCACAGGCAAGAAGATCACTCTCGCCCAGCCCCAGCAGTTCATGGCCCAGGACAGAGCCATCACTGAGGAGGCATATGCAGGCGACATCATCGGTATCTTCGATCCCGGCAACTTCAGGATCGGCGATACGATCATATCCTCTAACAGAAAGTTCGAGTTCGACCCTATCCCGGTATTCGCACCGGAAAACTTCGCACGCGTTGAGCCTAAGGATTCAATGAAGCGTAAGCAGTTCTTAAAGGGAATCGAACAGCTCTCACAGGAAGGTGCAGTACAGCTCTACAAGCAGCCCAACATTGGTACAGAGACTTATGTCATGGGCGTTGTCGGTATCCTCCAGTTCGACGTTCTCGAATACAGACTTAAATCCGAATATAACGTAGATATCGTAAGAACAGCCCTGCCCTACCGTCTCGCACGCTGGGCCAAGTCCGAAGTTGAGGGATTCGATCCTAAGGAGATGACCCTCACTTCCACTTCACTCCTCGTTCTGGACAGAGACGACGAACCGGTAGTCCTCTTCGAATCCGAATGGGCCGTCGACTGGGCGATCGATCACAACGAGAAGTTCAAGCTGTCGTTCGAGAATATTAACTCCAAGTAATTCTGCGATTGCCGGATACCGGAATCAATTCCAAATAAAACAACAAGAAAAAATCCTGATTCAACATCTTTGTTAAATCAGGATTTTTAATTGCGATTACTTATTCTTCTTTAAGCTTCTTTGCGTTTCTTAAGAAGCATAACTCCTGCACCGCATACACTTGCAGCTGCGATCAAGGTTAAGCCGATATATGTTGCAGGTCCTGTGACTTCTCCTGTCGCAGGTAAATTAGTATTGGTATTAGCCTTAGCCGCGATTGTTACCTTTGTAGAAACCGAGCCGTCGTTAAATTTAACAGTAACCTCATGTTCGCCTGCAGATAATGTGCTTAAGTAGTCCTTTTTGATCGTAATTATCGTACTGCCCTTTGTTGCAGTGTACTGGTCATTTGCCTTCATCTCAGTACCATCGATAGTTGCACCAAGGAAATATGTTAAGCAGTTCTCATCGTCTACATTTCTGTGAACATCGATTACGATATCGGAATTAATGCCGTCACCTTTTACTTCGCCGACAGTATAAACAGGTTTAACCACAGGATCAAAGACAGGTGAAAATGTCGTATCGCTTTCTATTTGAGGAAGTCCCTGATCCAGACTATATGTTGTTTTTCCGTCAGACCAGCCGACAAAAGTAAATGTGTGAGTATCTGTTTCTTTCCTAACAGGATTGTTTCCATTAAAGACAGGTACTTCATGATATTTCACTTTATCTGAACAGATCTCAGCTCCGTCATCGTCAACGAACGTTACTTTATATTCAATTTCCTTCCTGGTATAAGTAGCGGTATATGTTGCGGGTCCTGTTACTGCTACCGGTGCAGTATCCCAGCCTGCAAACTCAAATGAATATCCGCCGGCTGATGGCTTTGAAGGAGTGATAGTGCCTGTATAGCCGGGAACATCTCCATATGTTACTTTCTTCTTCTCGAGCACAGTACCATCGTAATTTTTGAAGGTGATCTCATATTCAATTTTCTTCCTGGTATAAGTAGCAGTATATGTTGCGGGACCTGTTACTGCTCCCGGTACAGGATCCCAGCCTGCAAACTCATATGAATACGCGCCGGCTGATGGCTTTGAAGGAACGACAGTACCAGTATATTCGGGAATTACTCCCTCCGGTACTTTCTTCTTCTCGAGCACAGTACCATCGTAGTTTTTGAAGGTGATCTCATGATTAACATTTCTAAATGTTACCCTGATTGTGACGGTATCCGATCCATAATTGAAACTATCACTTGGCTTAGGCATTGTATATTTGCCGTTCACAGCTTTTAATTCTACCGGGTCACCGCTTCCGTCAGACCATGTCACTTTATCGGTCGCATAATCTGTACCCGGACTCATTGTTAATGTTTCAGCACTTGAATCAAATGTATCCGACGGTCCCGTGACACTTCCATTCCCGTCAGTGGTGTATCGAAGGTTATAATTGAAATGGATTTTATCAGAAGAAATACCGGTGAACGCATTCTTACATTGCTCATAAAGACTTTTCTTGATTGTTACGTTTGTAAGACTTGTACAATAGCAAAAAGCATCAGCTCCTATAGAAGTCACGCTATTAGGTATTGTTATGCTTGTAAGGCTTGTACAAATGCGAAAAGCATCTGTTCCTATTGAAGTCACGCTATTAGGTATTGTTATGTTTGTAAGGCTTGTACAACCGAAAAAAGTTCTTAATCCTATAGAAGTCACGCTATTAGGTATTGTTATGTTTGTAAGGCTTGTACATTTGTAAAAAGCACCAGCTCCTATTGAAGTCACGCTATTAGGTATTGATACTTCAGAAAGGTTGGAACACCCAATTAAGAGACTGTCACCAATATGGGTAACACCACTTTCTATCACGACTTTCTTAATATTGGTTTTATTTCCAAATGGCGTATCAAAAGATGAGTAATTACTCGTCGCTCCAGTACCGGAAATAGTCAGCGTTCCATCAGTATCTAATGTCCATGTTACATTGTCACCGCAAGTTCCTGAGAGCTCCTCAGCAGCGTTCAACTTCATCCCAGGGAATAATACAATCCCCAACACAATAAGAAACAACACCGCTGCAGTCTTTGTTTTAGATGCTTTCAAAATAGTTCCGACACGAGCAAAAGATACAGCATTCATACTGATATGCACCCCCACCTGCTTTGAAAAGATATTTCTCTGATGTAACCTTGAATTTGACTAGTGAACTCAAAAACTACTTTAGCATGATTGCATATTTATATCAAATATGCTGGCCGTTCCGTTACTTCAATTTAAGTCACTCTCAAGCAATAAACAGTTTGTGGATCCACTCTGATCCGTATATAGCACCTGCGGCACCAAGGCAGCCACAGACTCCGCAAATAAGAATAGCTACAAGGAACATCCAGACTTTCCAGTCTTTCACCTTTTTGTAGCCAATAACCATGTAAATGATCGTGAGCACCAGATAAATGGCCGCTCCGCCGAAGAGGAACATACAGAACAAAGTATTGTCACTGTTTCCGTAAAAGTCGAAAGCAGCATTCTTCAAGGATAAATACCAGACCAAAGAAGCCAGAATTAAAGACCAGATTATCTGAATGGTGAAATAAGTACCTTTTCTCATATTGCCTCCTCAGTCGTATCTTCCGATTATGTAATCAGGCATGACCGCGTCTTTGTTTTCCACCCATTCAGTGCCTTTCAGGCTGTAACAAATGTAGCCGAAGCCGCGCGTCTGCACCCAGATGTTATAGTTGTCTTTCTCCCAGCATATACCGCGGAAATTACTTTCCCAGCAAGGTTGGAATTCGGATACGATCCCGTTGTTGTCTAAGATCTCTATCTCCGTCATTTCAGTGCTTAAAGACCTGATCCTGGCATAATATTTTCTGTCATAGCTGTAGGTCTTCTCGGTCGTGAAGCTTCCGTACTTTTCAATACGGTCAGCCTCCTTGTCTGCCAGGACTTTCTCGTATACAGGTGTCCAGTATTCAGCCATTTTCGCAGGGAGCTCTTTATAGTAGTATCCGATCTCATCCGGCTTGCTGGCTCCACCCATGCACACTATAAAAAAGTACATCTTTGAATCGTAGCGGAATACCGATACATGTCTGTTTATATCGTTTCCGTTTTTATCAGTGAAATATACCCTGAAATTCACTTCGGAAGCGGCGATCTTCTCGTACTCAGCAGGCTCTTCCTCACGGACGATCCTCAAGTCGAGCTTATTTAAATGATGTTGGTAATATGCGGGATCGTATTTGTTGTCCTCATTATAAAGTTCGACAAATCTTTCCCTATCGAAAACAGCATCCGTATTAACGGTCGCCTCCCAATGCGATGCGTCCTCTCCTGCACGGAAATCAATGGTCATATCGCCTTCAATCTTGCTTAAGTGACCCGTCGGCATGCTGAACAAACATCCGCTCAACATACAGAGCATCAGAAGTATAAGTGCCGGTACGCACAACTTTTTCTTAATCACTAAAATCATTCTCCCGTCGTTTATTCCTTAAATATCATAATCCACATTTTATTAAAACATACGATCCGGTTTACTTGGAATATGGATTATACGTTCGCGTAGTACCATTCAAAATAATCGGGCAATTCATCAGGAAGAAGCTCTTTGTAACGTGGTTCACCATTGCCCTCTTCAGTCCATGATAAATGAATAACATAGTATTTCTCACCATCAAAAAACAGAACATCATCCTGACGTTCAGATTTTGCTACAGCCTTAAGCTTGTCCTTTATCTCATATAACAGACTTGAAGGACCAATCTCCTTTTTTGCCTGCTCTTCAAAAATAGTTTTAGATTGCTCACCGGTAATTTCACACCAGCAGAAGTCATCGTATTTAGCTTCAAATTCTTCAAACATGTATTCACCTTTAAACGTGTCTACGCCAGCTTCTCATTCAGCAGTTCAAGCACTCTTTGCAATCTGGTCTCCAATAACCTGTTCCCTTCTTCTGATTGCGTTACGCAATAAATACTATTGCCTGTATCTTCGTGCCATAACAGTTCATATTCTGAATCGTCTGAAGCAATTCGTATGATCTTAAACCATATACCATCAAAACTCTTGATCGTCTCAAAACCATATTCCGTTTTGAAGAGTTCCACGATCAACTCGTTGCCGTCGATATAATCATAATCGATCAGCAGGAACTCTATCCTTTGCTTAACAGCATCATAATATTGTTTATAAGTTACTTTCATGTCTCAACCTGTTCACTTAAATCGAATTGCCTATTTGTAACCAAAAACAGTAAAAACACCGGAGTCTTTTTCGTACTCAAAATTAATACTATGCTTTTTAAGGATTCCTTCGATCTTGTCCTTTACACTTTCTTCGGATATCTCAGGATCAAGCAATAATCCTTTTTGAGTGCTTTCCCTGATCGTATCATCAATTGCAAACCATTCAACTTCAGCCATGTTCATATAATACAGGTACTCATCAGATGAAAGACTCCAAGCGGATTCCGGATCGGTTTCATCAAATAACGTCTTGTACCTTATGGACAGATTCGGAATCTCAGCAAGGTCATTAAGCAGTTCACGCCACTTGGTATTATTCATGCATGATGTGAGTTGTCTCTGCTGCACAGCCTCATGGATCCTGTCTGACAATGTCTTTTTGTTGTTGTATTTTCCGGTTTCTGCTTCATCGATCAAATTCTGCATTATTCCGATGGATCTTAAATCAGGGATCTTGTGGTATCTAAAAGTAGAAGAAACCTGTTGCTTATCTCTCTCAACATAGAACCAACCGTATCTCTGATTTCCATGAACAGTGAAAGAAATATTCCGCGGCCACTTTATCCGGAACACATCATCAGACAGATCATTAGGCTGAAGCATTCCACTACGGGCGTTCAAGGAATTGCATAAACTGTAATATAGTTCTTCATTCATAATTCTCAACCATTTCTATGTGTTTATCCATCTTAGATCATTCCGATCTTATAAACCGTCTCCTTAGGAAGCCTGTCCGTTATATCCACGTTGTTATTGCGAAGTACATTCAGTTCATTCACATAATCTGTTATGTCAGTAACCTTAACGATCCAGTCATGGACATATTCGTTAACTGCATTTCCGCGAAGACCTAACTGAAGAGAACGGTAAGGAAGATTATTACCATCTATGTCCTTCTCGGGATCCCACTGCACCCTGACATCAGATTCCTTAACCTGTTTTTGCCATTCCTCTTTGGTAATACCCAGATCTTCGGAAAAGGTTGAGATCACTGCACTGTTAACGGCCTTATCAAAACCTGCGCGCTTGATATCAATTGCCAGGACATGCTCCTGATTCTCTTTCTGTGCCCAACCGCATCTGTACATCATCCAGAGAAAAGAAGGTTTAATCCAGGTCATACGGGTCATACTGAAATGAGCACCGAATGTTCCGTTCTTAACAGCTTCCTCTGCTATAGTCTTGTTGTATGCCTGATATACCCTGATAGTTTCATCAGTATAAACTGCACGTATTTCTTTATTGTTTGTAATTATCATATTTCCCCCATAACAAGACTAAAGAACAAATTACTCTAGTCTTTTTTCAATAATATCAGAATGGCTATTTACCAGCTTGTGACTGATATTTTTAAATCTCCGAAATGAATAGTATCATATCGGCTCTTTAATGGTACTAGCCTGGTGCCTCTACCTGATCTAATTCAGGCTGCTTTTATCTTGGTTATCTTTTCTCCTGTCTTGATGGGAATTGCTCTTGCTTCGCCCAGCTTCATCATCTGATATGCAGCATTTATGTCTGCATTTATCAATACACCGCTGTTGCTCTTGAATAGACCGCGTTTCACTCTTCGTGTCTTGTCATAGTTTTCTCTCGCAGGCTTTTCTCCGTCAAGATAACTCGTGCCGCTCGTGTAGCTCTCACGCACAGTTTTTACCTCTATGCCTTCAAGTTTTGCTTTGTATGCGATCATGTCAGTAAGGGCCTTATAGGGTATGGATACAAAGTTCTGGTTTGTTACGTTTCCCATGTGTACTTCCTGTTTCCATCCGTGATTGGATCCTATCACTATGAGTCCGACACCTGACGAGACAGCCATGTCTACGATCTTCCTGCTTGCTTTGTGCATGTAGTCTTTTATCTTGCGGTTTCTTTTTGCCGTAAGGTTACTCAGTCTTTTAGTCCTGTTCTTTCCGTTATATACTTTCGCCTCCTTTTGCATGTGTGCTTTTGCCTTGTTGTAGTACTGGTTTATCGATTTCAGCGGTTTTCCGTTGATTATCACAGGTCTGTCTTCAGAATTCCATGCGGCGGCAATGAGATTGTTGATTCCCAAGTCTATCCCCATGATCTTTGTTCCGCTTATCTGTTTTTCTTCTTTCTCATACATCAGACTGATAAGGATAGAGTCCTTGAACGTCTTTATCCGTATCTGCCTCACATTTCCGTGTCTTGAACGGATGTGTATGCCACTAAGGAACTTAGGCATGGTGACTTTACCATCCTCATCCACCTTGAAGTTCTGACTGGTGATAACAAGAGAACCTCTTCCTGTCTTCGGGTCGAGATATCCAGGTACATGCGGATGCTCCTTAAACTTCTTCGGATCTTTCCCGTATTCTGCTGTCGCCCTGTAGAATGACTTCCATTCTCTGCATTTCTCTTGTATACATATCTGGCTGCATGTTGAATACGGAACATCTTTATATACTTCTGTTCCTTTCAGATACCAACTGAGAAAATATGCATCGGCTATGTATCCGTTATCAGCATTGATATAACGTAACCGCTTGACTTCAGAGCGGCCCAAATTGTATTCCGTGATGCCGCTGTTTATCGCTCTGATAAGTTCATCTTCCCATTCTTCTAGTGTCTTATCGTTCTTTATCTTAGTGTGGATGCGGTAGCACTGTTTTATCAGGTAGTTAACGCTGTTGGAGAGGTTCTTCACTTTATAGCAGTAACTGTCTATCTCATGAAGAAGCTTCATATTGTTATGTTTTTTTATTCTGTGTTCTTCTGAGAGTATCATGTTACATACCCCTTATCTCTAAGTGACGAATGAAAGCGGCGGTCTTGCCGATATATCGCTGTTATGTCTGTTAATTCCTGTAAAGCATCTAGTATCTTATGTCGCCAGTAAAAGGAGTTGTTACCGATATGGAACATTCTTTTGCAGTTTCCTTATGAGTCTTTTTATCCGACATGCATTTCAGATACTGAGCCCATACACTCAAGCTATTTCTTGTGCCTGATGTGATAGAACAGGAACTAGGGATAAAAGACTTCTTGCAATCACGACAAAGGAAACGCCGTACACCATCTTTACGCTTTCCGTTCTTAACGTCATAAAAGCCTTCGCAATAGATACATGCATTACCATCGGCAATATGTGTTTCAATAAGGAAGTCCTTTAAATTGTCATCGAGTACATTTACATTGTTGGAAAGGGGCGTTTAAAACACAATATGATCAGTGAAGGATAATTTCTTATATGCAGCAATGATTTCATTCAATTCTGAAATCTTTCTAGCTCCCTAAACAACAAACAAATGTTCTATTCATATGATAGAACTAGACCGATTGTTTGTCAACTATGAAGTTTAAAAGAGCCTATCAGAATTAAAAAGGTATCCCAGATAAACCTGAGATACCCTTAATTGTTAGTTAATCGATCTTATCAGTCTGTCGGACCGGGATCGTTGGAATCGTCAGGATCAAGAGATGTTGCGTGAGGCTTCTCGACAGTATGGTCAGGCTGAGCAGGAGTTTTCTCATAAACAGTCTCTTCAACAGGAACTGCAACGGGTGCTGCAGGCTCGCTTACTACAGCTGAAGAAGAAAGATCTATTCCTGAATAATCCTGAGGATAGACAGCGCTTAAGTCGCCGTTTGCTTCGTAGATCTTCTCGAAGTCAGGACCGTCGACCGTGAGCTTATCGATAAGCCTTGTAGCAAGGCCTTCAACGACAGCCTTCTTCTCAATGAGGATCCTCTTTGTCTCCGCATAGCATGTATCGATGATGCTCTTGATCTCTTCATCGATAGCAGCTGC
>JAEEGJ010022943.1_pt1 | contig 13174 bp, 8 predicted proteins | sample 8958761 | NCBI WGS metagenome assembly JAEEGJ01 (sample SAMN16246546, study PRJNA631951) | gut metagenome | biome: gut microbiome; feature: rumen; material: RS-attached | host: Bos | place: Iran: Karaj | collected 2018-10
TTACACCTAAGCAGCTGGGAAAGAATGTCAGAATGAGCTTCGGTAAGATTACCGAGCCTCTGGAGATGCCGAACCTTATCGAGGTGCAGAAGAACTCGTATAAGTGGTTCAAGGAAGAAGGTCTTCGCGAGGTTTTCCGCGAGATGACTGCTATCACCGACTACAACGGCAATCTCGTCCTCAACTTCAAGGACTACCGCTTTGACGATACTCCCAAGTATTCTCTCGCAGAATGTAAATCAAGAGGAGCTACCTATCAGGTCGCAATGAGAGCGACTGCTACCCTTGCCAATAAGGAAACGGGCGCAGTCAGCGAAAGCGAGATCTATATGGGTGACTTCCCGCTTATGACAGACAGCGGTACCTTCGTCATCAACGGTGCAGAGCGTGTTATCGTATCACAGCTCGTCCGTTCCCCGGGTGTTTACTACTCCTTCACCAAGGATAAGACGGGTAAAGACCTGTTCAGCTCACAGATAATCCCTAACCGCGGTGCGTGGCTTGAGTATGAGCAGGATTCCAACGACGTTGTTTACGTCCGCATAGATAAGAACAGAAAGATACCTCTCACTACCTTCATCAGAGCTCTCGGCGAAGAGGGTACAGATGAGGAGATATTCGAGACATACGGCGATGATGAGCGCCTCAGACAGACTATCCTCCAGAAGGATCAGACCAAGAACCGCTCAGACGCCCTCATAGATGTATACAAGAAGCTCCGTCCGGGCGAGCCTCCTACGGTTGAAAGCGCAGTAAGCCACCTCAACAACCTCTTCTTCGAGGCTAAGAGATACGACCTCTGCCGTTTCGGACGCTATAAGTACAACAAGAAGCTGGGCATCGCTTCACGTCTTTCGGGCAGAACTCTTGCCGAGCCTATCATCAACGAGATGACAGGCGAGATACTTGCTGACGCAGGCGAGACTCTTACCTACGACAAGGCTTGCGAGATAGAGCAGGCTGGTGTTTACAGCGCATTCGTAAACGTCGAGGCTAAGGAGTACTACACTGACGAGCGCGGCGAGACAAATATCCGCATGGTCGAGAAGACCGTCAAGGTAATCGGCAACGGCATGGTAGATATCAAGGGTTACGTTGATTTCGACGCTGAGAAGTACGGCATCAACGAGAAGGTCTCCTTCAATGTCCTCAAGGATATCATCGACAACGCCGCTGACGCTGACGAGCTTGAAGAGACTATCAAGAAGAAGGCTGACGAGCTCTCACCTAAGTACATCACACTTGATGATATCAGAGCTTCTATCAGCTACTTCCTCAACCTCTGCGAGGGCGTTGGTACTGTTGACGATATCGACCACCTCGGAAACAGACGTATCCGCTCTGTTGGTGAGCTCCTCCAGAACCAGTTCCGTATCGGTTATACACGTATGGAGCGTGGTATCCGCGAGAGAATGAACCTCCAGACTCAGGACGTGAACACACTCACTCCTCAGACTCTTATCAACATAAGACCTATTTCTTCGGCTATGAAGGAGTTCTTCTGCTCCTCACCACTGTCACAGTTCATGGACCAGAACAACCCTCTTGCCGAGCTTACTCATAAGAGACGTCTTTCAGCCCTCGGACCGGGCGGTCTTTCAAGAGACCGTGCAGGATTCGAGGTTCGAGACGTTCACTACAGCCACTACGGAAGAATGTGTCCTATCGAGACTCCTGAAGGACCTAACATCGGACTTATCTCCTATCTGGCTACATTCGCAAGAATAAACGAGTACGGCTTCATCGAGGCTCCTTACAGAAAGGTCGACAAGGCTACAGGCATAGTTACCGACGAGGTAGTTTACATGACTGCCGATATGGAGGATAACTTCGTTGTTGCTCAGGCTAACGAGCCTCTCACAGAGGACGGCAAGCTGAAGAGACCTCGTGTAAACGCCCGTTTCCGTGACCAGATACTCGAGTGCGAGCGTGAAAAGGTAGACTACATGGACGTATCTCCTAAGATGGTCGTTTCAGTCGCTACCTCAATGATCCCATTCCTCGAAAACGATGACGCGAACCGTGCTCTCATGGGCTCTAACATGCAGAGACAGGCTGTTCCGCTTCTCAAGACAGAGCGTCCTTTCGTTGGTACAGGTATGGAGTACAAGGCTGCCGTTGACTCGGGCGTATGCGTAGTTTCCGACTACGACGGAAAGGTAACATACGTTGACGCCGACAGGATCACTATGGTGGACACAGACGGCGTTGAGCACAAGTACGAGCTCATCAAGTTCAAGCGTTCCAACCAGGGTACCTGCGTAAACCAGAGACCTATCGTAACAGCAGGCGAGGAGGTCAAGAAGGGACAGGTGCTTGCAGACGGTCCTGCTACCGCTGACGGTGAGATCTCCCTCGGTAAGAATGCCCTCATCGGCTTCATGACATGGGAAGGTTACAACTACGAGGACGCTGTTCTCCTTAACGAGAGACTTGTAAGAGAAGATGTATTCACATCTGTTCATATCGAAGAATACGAGATCGAGTGCCGTGATACAAAGCTCGGTCCTGAGGAAATAACAAGAGATATCCCGAACGTGGGTGATGACGCACTGGCTAACCTTGACGAAAACGGTATCATCCGTATCGGTTCCGAGGTAAATTCAGGCGATATCCTCGTTGGTAAGGTAACACCTAAGGGTGAGACAGAGCTTACCGCCGAGGAAAGACTTCTCCGTGCTATCTTCGGTGAGAAGGCAAGAGAAGTACGTGATAACTCCCTTAAAGTACCTCACGGTGAGTCGGGCGTTATCGTTGATGTAAAGGTATTCACAAGAGACAACTGCGACGAGCTCTCAGCAGGCGTAAATATGCGCGTTATCTGCTATATCGCTCAGAAGCGTAAGATCACTGTCGGCGATAAGATGGCCGGCAGACACGGTAACAAGGGTGTCGTTTCACGTATTCTCCCTGAGGAGGATATGCCATTCCTCCCGGACGGTACACCTCTCGACATCGTACTCAATCCTCTCGGCGTTCCTTCACGAATGAACATCGGACAGGTACTTGAAGTACACCTCGGTATGGCTTGTAAGGCTCTGGGCTGGCACATCATGACTCCTGTATTCGACGGCGCTCACGAGGGCGATATCCGTGAATGCTTCAATATGGCCAACGAGCACGCCAAGGAGCACAAGGACGATATGTTCGAGCTCAAGGCTATGGATAAAGTTATCAACCCCAATGCTCTGGAATTCACAGAGGATTGTAAGTTTACACTTTACGACGGACGTACAGGTGAAAAGTTCGATAACCGCGTAACGGTGGGCTATATGTACTACCTCAAGCTCCACCACCTCGTTGACGATAAGATACACGCTCGTTCAGTAGGTCCTTACGCACTTGTTACACAGCAGCCTCTGGGCGGTAAGGCTCAGTTCGGCGGACAGCGTTTCGGAGAAATGGAAGTTTGGGCTCTTGAAGCTTACGGTGCAGCTTACACCCTTCAGGAGATCCTTACAGTCAAGTCAGACGATACTATCGGACGTGTCAACACATATGAGGCTATCGTCAAGGGACAGAACGTTCCTACACCTGGTATCCCTGAGTCCTTCAAGGTTCTTATCAAGGAAATGCAGTCACTTTGTCTCGATGTTAAGGTGCTTGACGAGAATCAGGAAGAGATCGACCTCACTCAGAACTTCGATGACGACGATCCGATGCCTTCACGTTCTTACGACGATGAGGACACAGTCGACAACTCAGACTTCAATGAAGACGATCTGGGCGACGCAGGCTACGGTATCGAAGGCGAGGACGAGGACGGTGACCTTGATATGGTCGACGGCGAAGACGATTTCAGCTTCGATGAAGATGAGGACGACCTCGGTCTCGACGAGGACGACGACGTTCTTGATCTCGGCGATGATGACGGCGACGGATTCAGCTTCGATGACGAGGACTGATCACAGGTAAACGAATAAAAACAGCGGATTAGAATAATGAATGCCCGCAGTCTGATGACTGTCGGACTGCGGCGCATGATTCCGAATTCAAATTCCGAATTAACATATCAGGAGGTAGCAGTTTGGAATTTACAACTTTTGAATCGATAAAGATAGGTCTTGCGTCCCCCGAGCAGATCAGAAGCTGGTCTCACGGCGCAGTTGAAAGACCTGAAACTATAAATTACAGAACCCAGAAGCCTGAGCGCGACGGTCTTTTCTGCGAGAGAATTTTCGGACCAACAAAGGACTGGGAGTGTCACTGCGGAAAGTTCAAGAAGATACGCTTCAAGGGCAAAATATGTGACCGCTGCGGCGTTGAGGTCACAAGGGCAAGAGTAAGAAGAGAGAGAATGGGCCACATCGAGCTGGCTGCTCCCGTTTCTCACATCTGGTACTTCAAGGGCACACCTTCCAGAATCGGTCAGGTGCTTGAAGTCTCACAGAAGAGACTTGAGGAAGTTCTCTACTTCACAAAGTACATCGTAACAGATCCCGGCAACACAGAGCTTCTCAAGAAGCAGCTCCTCTCCGAGAAGGAGTACCTCTCATATTTAGAGAAGTACGGCGACGATTTCAAGGCTGAAATGGGCGCAGAGGCTATCAGAAAGCTTCTCAACGAGTACGATCCTGCAAGATACGATACTCACAAGCAGAGACTCATCGAAATGGGCAAGGTATCTCTTGGCGGCAAGAAGATAGAGTGTTTCAACAAGCCTACAGAGTGCGAGTGCGAGGAGTGCCAGAAGTTCAGAGAGCTTGAAGACATCGACTGGAGAAACAACCTCGAGATCGTTGCAGACGACCTTAAAGCTGAGCTGGTAGGTCTCCCAAGCGGTCAGAAGAAGGTAAAGCTCTTAAAGAGACTCCAGATAATCGAGGCATTCCGCCTTTCGGGCAACAAGCCTGAGTGGATGATACTCAGCGTAGTTCCTGTAATCCCGCCGGATATCCGTCCTATGATAATGCTGGACGGCGGACGCTACGCAACATCAGACCTTAACGACCTTTACAGAAGAGTTATCAACAGAAACAACCGTTTAAAGAGAATGCTCGAGCTTGACGCTCCTGACATCATCGTAAGAAACGAGAAGCGTATGCTTCAGGAAGCTGTTGACGCTCTCATAGACAACGGCAGACACGGCAGACCTGTTACAGGTCCAAGCAACCGTGCTCTCAAATCTCTTTCCGATATGCTCAAGGGTAAGCAGGGACGTTTCCGTCAGAACCTTCTCGGTAAGCGTGTTGACTACTCAGGACGTTCGGTTATCGTCGTAGGACCTGAGCTCAAGATGTATCAGTGCGGTCTTCCTAAGGAAATGGCACTGGAGCTCTTCAAGCCCTTCGTATTAAAGAGACTTGTCGACAAAAAGGCTATCGCTAACATAAAGAGCGCAAGAAAGCTCATCGACCGTGCTGACAACAAGGTCTGGGACGCACTTGAGGACGTTATCAAGGATCACCCTGTAATGCTCAACCGTGCCCCCACGCTCCACAGACTTGGTATCCAGGCATTCGAGCCTATCCTTGTTGAAGGCCGTGCTATCAAGCTCCACCCACTCGTATGCTCAGCCTTCAACGCTGACTTCGACGGTGACCAGATGGCTGTACACCTTCCTCTTTCCGCAGAGGCTCAGGCTGAGGCAAGATTCCTCATGCTTGCGGCTAACAACCTGCTGAAGCCTTCAGACGGTAAGCCTGTTGCCGTTCCTTCACAGGATATGGTACTTGGTTCCTACTATCTGACAATGGATAAGCCCGGCGAACCCGGCGAGGGCAAGGTATTCCGCGACGTTAACGAGGCACTCATGGCTTACAATGAGCATGACGTATCACTCCACGCTAACATCAAGGTAAAGATAACAAAGGATATCGGCGACAAGAAGGTATCCAAGATAATCGACGCTACAGTCGGCAGACTTATCTTCAACGAGAATATCCCACAGAATCTGGGCTACGTTGACAGAACCAACTCCGACAAGCAGTTCGACCTTGAAATTGCATTCCTCGTTGGCAAGAAGCAGCTCTCCGACATCATCGAGCGCTGCATCAAGATCCACGGCACAACAACTACTTCCGAAGTTCTTGACCGTATCAAGGCTCTCGGATATAAATACTCCACAAGAGCAGCTCTTACCGTTGCTGTCTGCGACGCAACTATCCCTCCGCAGAAGAAGGATATCCTTGCTAAGGCTGACGCAGAGGTCGAGCAGATAACAAATGAATACGAGTACGGATATATCTCCGCACAGGAAAAGACCAAGAAGATCATCGCTCTCTGGACAAATACTACAGACGATGTTACAAAGGCTCTTAAATCCAACTTCGACAAGTACAATCCTATCTGGATGATGGCTGACTCTGGTGCCCGTGGTTCTATCTCACAGATCAGACAGCTGGCTGGTATGCGTGGACTTATCGCCAATACATCAGGTACCGTTATCGAGATCCCGATCAGAGCTAACTACCGTGAAGGACTTAACATCTTGGAGTACTTCATCGCGTCAAGAGGTGCGAGAAAGGGACTTGCTGATACCGCTCTCCGTACCGCTGACTCTGGTTACCTTACACGTCGTCTCGTTGACGTTTCTCAGGACGTTATCATCCGTGAGGAAGACTGCGGAACTACAGACGGTATCGAGGTATTCGAGATCAAGAACGGCAACGAGATAGTTGAGCCGTTCGAGGAGAGACTTGTAGGACGTTTCCTCTCTGAGGACCTCCGCGACGAGTCAGGCGAGCTTATCGTATCACGCAACAAGCTCATCACAGACGCTGACGCTAAGAAGATAGTTGACAGCGGCGTTGAGAGAATAAAGATACGTTCTGTACTTACCTGTAAGTCAAGAACAGGCGTATGCTCAAAGTGCTACGGTGCAAACCTTGCATTCAACAATATGGTATCAGTCGGCGAGGCTGTCGGCGTAATCGCTGCTCAGTCCATCGGTGAGCCTGGTACACAGCTTACAATGAGAACCTTCCATACCGGTGGTGTTGCTTCTGCCGACGCTGAAGATATCACACAGGGTCTTCCACGTGTCGAGGAACTCTTCGAGAGCAGACGTCCTAAGGGCGCAGCTATCCTCTCCAGAATTGACGGTAAGATCCACATCGAGGAAGTCAAGACTACAAGAAATATCATCGTTACCAACGATGAGACAGGCGAGTCCGAAAGCTATATGATCCCGTACAACCTGAAGATAAGAGTTCAGGAGGGCGAGGTCATCGAAAAGGGCACACGTCTTACAGAAGGTAACATCTATCCTGCTGATATCCTCAATATCCTCGGTACACAGGCTGTTCAGAACTACATCATCAATGAAGTTCAGAAGGTTTACCGTTTACAGGGTGTTGATATCAACGATAAGCACATCGAAGTTATCGTTCGTCAGATGCTCCGCAAGATCAAGGTTGAGGAGACAGGCAGCAGCTATCTGCTCCCCGGTACTCTCGTTGACAGCAAGGAGATCGACGCTATCAATGAAGAGCTTCAGGCTCGTATCGACGCAGGCGAGTACGATGTACAGCTTGTTCAGACAAGTCCTGTTCTTCAGGGTATCACAAAGGCTTCATCTAACTCAGACAGCTTCATGTCGGCAGCTTCCTTCCAGGAGACCACAAAGGCTCTCACAGACGCTGCTATCAGAGGCAAGAGTGACAGACTCCTCGGACTCAAGGAGAATGTTATCATCGGTAAGCTCATACCCGCAGGTACAGGTATGGAGTGCTACAGAAATGTTGAGGTCGTTAGGAACGAGGGCTACGGCGAGCACAATGCAGCCGCTCCCATCGCAAACCAGATATAACAGTAAAAGCTCCCGGAATTATCTTCGGGAGCTTTTCTTTTAGTTGAGAGTTCAGAGTAGAGAGTTGAATGAGAGAATGACTATATTGAATTACGAAAAAAACTGAGCATATCATGTCCGCTCACCGCATATAATGCATTGAGGTGAGGCGTATGAAAAAGATTATCGCAGCCGCCTGTACGGCTGCTTTTTTAATGGCAGGCTGTTCGGCAGATATTACCCGTTTCTCCGAAGAACAGAACAGCGGACTGACACAATACATGACCGAAAAACAGGAGCAGGGTCCGGTCAATTACAGAAAACAGGTGGGCACATGGCTGCCCTATGTTAAATTCCCGGAAATAATGCAGGGAAAGAATGAGGAAAGCTTCCGTAAAAAAACAGCGGAAATTCTTGAAGACGCAGCGGCAGACAGCGTGAATACAGTGTATTTCCACGTTCATCCGATGGGAGACGCATATTACAGCTCACAGATATATCCGAAAGGAGAATACTATGACGGCAGCTTCGATCCCCTTGATGTATTTCTTGATGAAGCCCATAAGCGTGATATATCGGTCCATGCGTGGATAAACCCTCTGCGGCTCCAGACTGTTGATGAGATGAATGAGCTGCCTGACAGCTACATAGTAAAGAGGTGGATAAAAGATGACCTTCCATTTGTAAAGAATGTGAACGGACGCTGGTATCTTGACCCTGGATATCCTGATACAGTTGAACTTCTTGCGGATACGGTAAATGAGATAGTTGAGAATTACGAAGTTGACGGGGTACATATCGACGATTATTTCTATCCTGCAACTGATCCCGATTTCGACAGCGAGGGCTTTGCAATGAGCGGAGGTACAGACCTTGCCGCATGGCGTACAGAGAATGTGAGCCGGTTTGTAAAGAAAATGCATGATACTGTCAAGGCGCATGATGAAAGGCTGCTTTTCGGGATAAGTCCGCAGGGGAACATCAGAGCCGATTATGAAACACTGTATGCTGATGTAAGAAGGTGGGGGAGTGAAAGCGGCTTCTGCGACTATATAGTTCCGCAGATATATTTTGGCTTTGAAAATGAAACAATGCCTTTTATGACGGTACTTCGGGAGTGGACAGAGCTTATAAAAGAAAGCGGTATTTCACTTGTGATCGGACTTGCCGCATACAAGCTCGGACGTGAGGACAAATGGGCGGGAAGCTCCGCTGAGCTTGAATGGATAAACGATCCTGATATAATAAACAAGCAGATAGCCGCGGTACTGGATTCGGAAGCGGATGGCTACGCATTGTACTACTGAGCCGGAATTTGCTGAAAATAAACCGGATTTTTCTGAAAATTTCCCCTTGACAGGCTGCGAATAATGTGCTATAATTTTAACAGTTTGGGGCATTAGCGCAGCTGGGAGCGCATCACACTGGCAGTGTGGGGGTCAGGGGTTCGAATCCCCTATGCTCCACCATTTTAAAGGCTCGGGAACGGCTATATATAGTCATTCCCGAGTTTCGCTTTTTTTAGAAAAAGTCGTTTGTTCTTTATTTGTTCTTTATTAAATGATATATCTATTACGAGCCGAGCAGATCAAGCGCCTCTTGGCTCTGTTTTTTTATTTGTAAAGTCAAGAGCTGCACTGACTGCATCAGCAACTTTAGCTCTTGCTTCATCAAGCATATGACAGTAAATATTGCTTGTTGTAGAAACCTCGGAGTGTCCTAAAGCTCCCGATACAGTCACGATATCAACGCCCTGGTTGACGAGGAGCGAAGCGAAGGTGTGTCTGAAGCAATGGATCCCACGGAATGGAATATCATTCTTTTCGCAGAAACCTTCAAACCATGAATAAGGCTGACCGTTATACATAGGCTCTACTACTCGCGCACTTTACGAACATTATAAAACACCTATTTTACGGCATCTTCAAATGCCGAATCTGATCTCAATGTCCTCGCCGTGATGTGAGATGTAAACGACCTCGATCATCTCAGCGGCAACATCATGTTTTTCTTGTGCAGTAAGTTCGTCCCACTTTGAAAGTGGCTCTTGCAGAGGCATTGTGTCAATAGACCTACGCTTACGAGCCTTGGTCTGCAACTTGCGTTCAAGCTCCGCTTTCTTTGAGTGCAGTTCCTTGATGCGTTGCTGAATGTAAGCGAACACCACATCGTCTGCCTCTGCCATTCTGTCCATGAGGGAACGGATCTCAGTATCCAGTTTCAGAATATCGCCCTTGATGCTCTCGGTTTCAATATCGGGAGTTTCTTTTTGCTTATGGGCGATCTCCAACATCTTAATGCGTTCCTGCAAAGCTCCAAACACCTGATCCTCTACATCGTCAATCCTAATACTGAACTTTCTTCCAACGCACTTATTGACAGTGAGCCAGCCGCTGTCAGCAAGGTATCTGTAAGTACGCCCCTTTCTGTGCTGAGAATCAACAATTACAGACATACCACATTCTTTACATTTCAGCAGACCGACAAGCCATGAGTTAAGAGCTTTTCGATTTGTATGGAACGACTTACTGTGCTGTTTCTTATCCTGCACAGCGAGCCACACCGAGCTGTCCACGAGTCCCTCATGATAACCGACTTTAACATACTTACCCCCCTCGCCGTTATCGTGCATAAAAACGCCGTGAATACCGTCATATGCTTCAACATCATCAATGATCTCATAACCTACCGTCTGAAAGTAAGCATATACAGCTTTATCAGCCCTAACGTAAAGTGGGTTGCCAAGAATACTTGAGAGCGTACCTACATTCAGCTTGCCGCCATGGCAGCCATTCTTACCGCCATACTCATCGGTTCTCATAAATGTGATCTCGTCCTTATGCTCGTTGAAATAAAACAGAATATCACGGAGCGAGGTTGACGGTTCAGCGTACATCTGATAGGCGAGCTTCAATGCTTCTGCCTGTTCCGAGGGAACAAGCACTGAGCCTTTTTTACCATTCACGATCATACGCTGTGTAGTGTATCCGAAGCTCATCATACGTCCCTGAAAGAATCCAGTTTCTCTGCTTCTGGTGTTATAAGCATCTGCCACTCTGCCTGCGATCGTTTCTCTCTCAAACTCCGCAAAGTTCAGGAGATTGTTTCGCATCATACGCCCTTCCTTAGTCTCCGTATTGAACGGCTCAGAGAGCGAGTAAACCGTCACGCCGAGCTTGTCCAGTTCCTCTGAAACATTCAGATAGTCACGCAGATTTCTGCTGAAACGGTCATACTTCTTTACAACGATTCGACTGATAAGACCTTCACGGGCATCGCTCATCATTTGCTGAAATGCAGGACGGTGTTCGGTATCTTTTCCCGAAAATCCATTATCGCAATACAGGCGATACACACAGTCCTCGCCTACATATCTGATACAATCCTCCTTCTGCGATTCAATGGACAGCGAATTATTATCCCTGTCCGCTACGGAACGGCGGACATAGATCGCAGTCACTCCGCCGTTGTTTGTTACTTTCTTTTTCATGTTTATCGACCTCCGATTTATGCAATCGACAGCCGATCTTGCTATATCTATATCATAGCGCAAATCGGCTGCCATTGCAATAGGTTTTTGCAAATTATTCCGATTTGTGCTGAGTGAGAATGTCATAAATGTGGTTGATCTTTTCCTGTCTTACCACATCGGAGACATCAGTCGGATACGAAATAAAGACCTTCGTACCCTTTGCAGTTGTAATAACCTTATCTGCCTTTTCTCTCTCTGCGACAGTTGAGTTATTATTCGTTCTACACTATCCTTTCCGACAGCTCGATCCATTTTCAAACTTCCTGCTGTCTGCATCTATAAAATCGTCCCGTCGGTTACGGGGAAAATGCCTTTGACCGTTCAGGCATTTTAGTCCTCATCGCTGTCCTGCTTATCGTAGCACGCAATGTCATCGCTGTCCTCGGACGAGCGACCGCTGCCTGCAAGCTCTGCAATATCCGCATCGCTCAGACCGCTTGTCTGGAGCATCTCCGCCTGCTGATGTTCTCTGCTGAGAATATCGAGCAAGTCCTGCCCCGTGCAGTTGTACTGCTCACAAATCGCCTGATAGCTCAGTCGGGCATTTTCCTCCATGAGCTTCTTGCGCTTTTCCGTATCACGCTTGATGTTCTTGGAGAGCTGCTCGATCTTGCGATCATTCTCAGCGATCTTTTCAGAATAGAGTGCTATGCTAATCACCACACTTTCGTTTTTGATATTCGACATATTCCATGAACCAAAGTTCACAACTCCTCTTACGATACTTCAATTATAGCGCGCAATTCTATAAAAAATCTATTCGCATACCAGACAAACTTTTCTCAACACAGCCCGAAATCAGAGCAACCGAATTTTCAGAAACGTGCAGATATGAGGGGGTTACGATACTCTGAGAGCATAGAAACCCGCAACTGTCATTTTGACGAATACCCATTTTCCGATTCATTGACTTTTCGAGTTTTTTCCAGTATAGTTATCATAGGAACGGCGGCGGAGCGATCAAGCACAGAGAAATATAGTCGCTAACGCTCCAATTCCACACATGGAAGTGCGGAAACCATCTGAGCCGACAGGCTCAAATGCAAAATAGCCCCGAAGGGGCTAACACAAATCGCAAGCTCGGCAAATCGTGGGCGCACATTCGTGACTTCCACATTCGCACTGCTTGGCAGAGGGCTGCCGCCCCTACGACCCCGCACAGAAAAATAAAAAGAGAGGTTTACACCAAAATGAATGAGAAAGAAAACAAGAATCGCCGTGATCTCTACCTAAAGATCAGGGTGAACCGTGAGGAGCTTGATGCCATTGACCGCAAATTTCGCAACAGCGGAATGAAGTCACGGAGCGAGTTCGTCAGGGCAATGATATTCGAGGGCTGTCTGATCGTTTGCCGCTTGTCAACGAACACTGTATAAATATATTGACATATCTTGAATCAAATGGTATAATTAGTACAATTCAGCATAAAAAGATGTTGAACAGGCTAACAAAAATAAATTTATGAGGTGAATTTATGAAAAGGTTCGTTAAAAAGCTTTCCGCAATTACAATGGCACTCACACTCGTCAGCACAGGAAATGTTTTGGCATTGGACTCAGTAAAAGATAAAACCAATACTTTGATTGCTTCTGCAGCATCGATCAACCAGAATCCTGGCTATTCGCCCCATCATTGCGGGGAACACATGGTTTATGAGTTATATCCGCTCGGCTGTGACAAGTATTGGGTATGCTATAAAAGAAAATGCTCCGTTTGCGGACAGGTTTACGGATATAAGCTGGTTAGCGGATTTGGCAGCGTGATATACCGCTGATAAAGATTCGGTTTCGGCTTCGTAAAGAATAATAATTTCATGCAGTATAAGCTGTAAAAGAAAAAGCTTCTTCGTAAAGGACTGCGCTAATATAGAAGTTTTATTCCACCAATAATAAGCAAGACTTTTTACAGCAGGC